>JAEEGL012654511.1_pt1 | contig 12364 bp, 14 predicted proteins | sample 9134231 | NCBI WGS metagenome assembly JAEEGL01 (sample SAMN16246548, study PRJNA631951) | gut metagenome | biome: gut microbiome; feature: rumen; material: fiber-attached | host: Bos | place: Iran: Karaj | collected 2018-10 | reverse complement strand
CTACTCCGTACTGATTATCGCCCATACCTTTAATGATTCCTGCTTCTGACATAAAGTAGATTGAATCTTTACCCCATGAATGCATTTTATCATCATCATTAAATTTCTTTACTTTATTTAAATCAACACTTACATCAATTTCTGCTTTTAATAGAGCTCTTGTCATCATTGTTGCCATTTGTTCTCTCGTTATCTTTGAATCCGGTTCAAATGTGGTATCTGAAGTTCCATTTGTAATTCCATATTCATAAGCCCATAATACTTGAACATCATCCGTATCAGTAAATGGATTTTTTGGAATGGATGCAATTTTATCCTCAATCCCTGCCAATTTTTCATAAAGGATTACTGCAAGATGAGCAAATTCTTTTCTAGTGATGTCTTTAGTTAAATCTTCTTTATCAAAAATATGTGGAATTAATCCAGCATCATTTGCTTTTGTAACTTCATCAATTGCCCAATCAGATGCTTTAAAATTAACCTTCTCATTAAGCACAAGCGTCTCAGAAGGGTCGCTTGAACGTTCATATCCCTCTGCTGTAGCTCCTACATAAAATGCTCTTGCTTCAACTTGAGAATCTACATGTAACTCTGATAAATACCCAGTTTCAAATATTCCATTCCAATGGTCATCATCTTGATTATAATTTGGAGAATAGTTTAATTCTATATCATCCCAAACTTGTTTTCCATCTATATCATATTGAAGTCTTAGTCCACCGATATAACCTGCTTGATTATAACCTAATTCATGGTTTTCAAAATAATCTATTGCTTTTCTAACATTATCTGGTGTCTTAATAGTAATTTCAAGCCAAACATTATTTCCACCATCATTGTGAATTTCAAGATTTGAAACAATAGGTGGTGTTAGCAAATCTTCTGTACTTGGCCCTACTCTAAACTTTTCAGGGACTACAATATCTGCAAATGCAAGCGAAACTGATAAAACTAAACTGAAAACTAATAGACTAGCTAAACATTTTTTCATACTTATTTTCTCCTCTTCAATAAAATAATTTCAATCACATTATATCCAACTACTAACTATTTATCAAACGAAATCGTAGATGATAATTATGCTTTTTTCTTTCCTCTAATGAATTCTTCCAATCCATCAGGCATGTTTTCTTTCGATATCATAAATCCCTGATTCTTAGCAATCATCAAATAAAAGTTGGTTTTTGTTTCTATAATTCTATCAAACTTGTCGTAAGAAACTTTTTCTTCTCCACCTTCATGTGTTTCATGTAAGTAATCTTCATAAAACTCATAAGTAATCTCTGCATTCTGCAACAACTTGTTAGAGTTAAATACTCTCCTTACGCCAATCTCAGTTGCTGCAAAGAATAGAAAAGGGTACAGAATAGCAAATATAATTAAGAACGGACTTTCTAGCACTATTCCGCCTACTATTATCATTAATAAAGCAATTGCTGTAACAACCATTATATAATTCTTATGCATTACTGCTCTATTAAATTTTCTGTATTCCTCTATCGTGAATTTTGTTGTTGTTTTATATAAACATTCCATACTATTCGTTCCCCTCTATTATCTTTTCTTATATACTATTAGTTCTGGATCAGAACAATTTTCACCATATTCACTAACAAGAATAAAGTTCAAGTTGGCAACGATGCCAAAGCACTTTTTTACTTCTCCGTCATTATAAATTGACTCCACTTGTGCACCTAAATACATTTCACCATCATCCAATAGCTTTAGACTTTGTCCACTAGGCATAGGATATTCCAAATTAACAAACACTCCATTTAACGCAAATAATTCAGTTACTTTGGGCATACCTTGCACACCTAGTGAGTTTATTTCTTCGATTAATTGCGCTTTAAATTCATTATATTTTTCTTTTCCACCTGTTAAGATATACTTGGCTATGAAACACTGCCTGTCAAATGGGCATCCATTGGTTTCTGCGCATCCCTTACATTTATTCTTTATACCATATTCACATCCATTACATTCAGCTCCACAAATTGAACCCATTATAATCTCTCCTTATCTTCCCATCAAAGATGGCAGTAGAATTACATATCTTTTTTTATTAATCCATCTTTATTGCAATAAACATATATTGTTCCTTTTCCCCTATTAAAAAATCTTGCTTCTGCGTTTTGCTCTGGATAAAGCTTAACGATTTCGCATCTATCATTTGTTACATATGCTATAAACGAAATATGGTGTTCTTTTGTCATATCATGATTAATAGAAATATAGTATTCGTTTTCTATCATTTCACAATTTATAATATGCTTTTCATTTTCTAAGTCTGCTTCAAGAATGGGAAGATTTATTCCACAACAAGATATTAGATTTTCTCCTATTGAATAAATAACATTTCCACAAATTGGGCATACAGAAAAACTAGATTTTAACAAGTTACCCGCCTTGTTTTGATTTGTAATGTACTCTCCACTCATAAGTTCAATTACCGATACTTTTAGAGCTCGAGATAAAGGTTCAATTAATGTTATGTCAGGAAGTCCCTTTCCCGTTTCCCACTTACTAATCGTCTTATCACTTACACGTATAATACTAGCTAATTCTAATTGCGTAAAGCCTTGTTTTTCTCGTAATTCTTTTATAATTTTACCTGTTATATAATTGTTCATTATTTACACCTCCAGATAGAATTATAAAAGAACACATGTTAATAACAACCTACGTATCGTAGAGTGCCTGAGCTTGGCTAGTAAATTAACATGCCCTTGCTATCAGGCTATCTGTCAAAGGATATATCAATATAAAGAACACAATTTGAATTACCAACGTGCAGATTACCTTAATAGTCTTATCTTTGTTCTTCAATATGAACCTACCAATACAAAATGCAACTATAAACGAAATTATACTCATTATGCATAAAGTTAAATACTTGTTTTGCGTTGCCTTATAAATAATCTCCGTTGAATTAAAAGGATTTTTACGTATTTCCTCTCCATGCAAATCTGCTGAGGGCATTAAATTGTACCAACTATGAATAGCAAAGTATATAACCCACACTGCGTTAATCAGAAATGAAATTAAAATCCAGATATTGTTCTTTAGTATTTCAGCTACCTTTTTCATATACCTACCTCCCAGGTTAATATTAGAATAGTTAGACTAAATTTTCTTTTTATAGATCAGAATTCAACTATTTTCGGTTGTTCAGTAAATGAATAAAATGTAGCTTTAGCATTTTCAAAATATAATACTTCTGTATTATCATCATCTTCAGAATACATTCCCCTAAGAACAGGATTTGCATCTAGCATGCTTTTCTTTGCTTCTCTTCTATCGTCTCTTATAACTTTTCCTTCAAGTCTAAGCCATTTTCCATCTAAGAAACTGCATATTTCCACATTTGGATTTGCTTCAATTTGCTTAGATACATTTTTTACTTTTCCGGTTTGAATATATAATTTGTCCTCAAAAATATTTACTACTCCAAATGGTCTAACTCTTGGTTTATCTCCATCCTCAGTTGCAATATAGAATGTTCCACATTTCTTTAAAAATTCGGCAACTTCTTCCATGGTTTATCCCCCTTTATAATGTTTAATAATATTTATATTTTATAAGGGCGAGCACCGCTCGCCCTTACGAATACAACATTATTTCGACTACACTTCTTATGCTAATTAGTCGTTTTTTTTCAACACTAGGATACCAAAAATAGCATGTTTTTTCAATAATAAAATCTTTAAATTCTTTTGACGTTGCCAAATAAATTCACTCCTTTACAAAAGTGGCTCTAGCATTTACACGCTAGAGCCCTTTTTTATCACTTATGCTGTTCCCAACGAACAAGCTTGCCGTCTTCGTCGAAATAGAGGTCGAACGTCACATGTCCCTTCTCCCTCGTTTCCGCATTAACAACGGCCTCAACGTAGGCACCATGGTCCTTAAGAATCCAGTCACTAGAGACTAACACATCACCATACCGAAGAATGTCCTGAATTGCTCCCTTCACCGTGTAGTCAGAAATAGTGAACCTGCTCATGAGTGCTACCTCCTTTTTTGGCAAAGTAATAAATACTTGGGTTACCATACGCAGAATATCTATCTGCATGGACATTTTAAACGCTAATTATGTAAATGTCAATAGTATAACCATCGAATCAATGGCTTTTCTTTATTCCTTATCATCTATACTCTTTATTCATAATATTTATCCTTGATAATTAAGTTTTCTCTCTATTCAAAAATCTTTGTTTTGCCACTTAATGACTTAGATACCTTTAATGCTTCTAACTCATTTTTCTTTGCATTATATTCTTCGATTGAAACTTGCTTACCATTTACCATATATTTGTTTTCTCCAGCTAAGCCAGAATCTGTATCAAATTCTTTACAAATTAAGACTTCTTCTTTCGTTAATTCCAATCCCTTTAGATTTAATTTATATAAGTTTCTGTATGTTTCAGGGCCATCGCCAGTAACTTCATAAACGAAAACGCCTTCATCCGTTTGATAAATATCTGTTGTAACCCAAACTAACGAAAACTCATGAATTGTGCTAACAACCTTGTCATCTTTAATAGTATAAACTTGGAAACAATCTTCTGCTTGGTTCAATATGCTATTTCCAATAACAACAATCTCTGGCACGCCATTATTATCTATGTCAAAAATGAAATTATCAACAGCAGTTCCTTGAAATATTTCTCTTTGAGATACTTCCACATTTGAATATACAGTCAACTTTAGCTCTTCAACCATCTCATCATAACTTAGAGTATTATTCAAGTTAAGATTATTATCGGTAGCTGATGGCGTGCTAGAAGCAACCTCATATTTTTCTTCTTTACTTTCAACCGGCTTCTCTTCTGCCTTCTTTTCTTGGCATCCAACTAAGCAAATTACAAATATCATAAGTAACGCAAATAAACTTTTTTTCATAAATATCCTCCTTTTTTGTTTTTTGTATTGCAAAAATCGTGTGTTATTTTACCATAAGAAAGTGTAAAATGCAATAAACCTCAACAGGTTATTATATAAACTCTGTCAGTCAAAAAATGGCAAAACGCTTTACTTATTACTTTTTATCATTATATAATGTAATTGTCTTTTTGGGGAATGATATATGAAAAATCAAACAAAAAAAGTTATTATTATTACGGGTGCTAGCAGTGGTATTGGTCTTACTACAGCCGACTTTTTCCTAAAAAAACGGCTGGACCGTATATGGAATTGCTAGGAAACCCTCCGAAGAATTAAAAGTAAACTTTAATTATTATCAAGGTGACATTTGCAACTCTGAACTTATGCAAAAAATAGCAAAAGAAATCTATGACAAAGAGGGGCAAATTGACGTTTTGTTTAATAATGCTGGATTTGGGATATCAGGCGCTATTGAATTTACAGAAAAAGAAAAAGTTGAAAAGATTTTTGCTGTAAATACTATTGCTCAAATTGATATGTGCAAAATCTATATTCCGTATTTGCGTAAGTCAAAAGGCAAAATAATTTTTACAAGTTCTGTGGCAGCACCGGCTGCAATTCCGTTCCAAGCTTGCTACTCAGCTACTAAAGCCGCAATTGAAAGCTTTGCCCTTGCCCTTTCTAAAGAAGTGCGAGATCAAGGAATCAAAGTTTCTTGTGTTCGTCCTGGCGATACTAAAACTGGTTTTACTGAAGCTCGTGATAAAAATGAGCAAACTAGTGAAGCCTATGGAAACATTATTGAGAAGAAAACTTCTAATATGGAGAAGTTTGAAATCAATGGCATGCAACCAATTGCTGTTTCAAAGCTAGTGTATAAAGTGGCAACTCGTAAAAATCCTCCTCTGATTTCTTCAGTTGGCTCTGGATACAAATGTATATCTTTCCTACTAAAAGTTGTACCAGTTAAATGGTCAAACTATTTTATTTATAAATTTTATTAGTATTGGGGAAATAACTATGGATTTATTTGAAAAAATGTACAAAAAACAAGCATATGATATAGGAAAAGAAGAAGGATATTATCCTTATTTTCATATGCTAACAAGTGGTCAAGACACAGAAGTTGAAATGGAAGGCATTCATACTATTATGATTGGTTCAAATAACTATCTTGGATTAACAAGTGATCCAAGTGTTATTGAAGCTGGTATAGAAGCCCTTAAAAAATATGGTTCTGGTAACAGCGGTTCACGTTTCTTAAATGGAACACTTGATATTCATATTGAACTTGAGAAAGAGCTTGCAGAATTTTTACATAAAGATGCATGCATAACTTTTTCTACTGGATTCCAATCAAACTTAGGTATCATTAGTGCTGTTTGCGGAAGAAATGATTATGTTGTTTGCGACAAAGAAAATCACGCAAGCATTTATGATGCAGCTAAATTAAGTTATGCTACAATGCTTCGTTATAAGCACAGCGACATGGCTGACTTAGAAGAAAAATTAAAATCAATTCCTGCTGAAAGCGGAATTTTAATTGTAACTGATGGTGTATTCAGTATGAGCGGTGAGATTTGCAAATTACCAGAAATCGTAGCTCTTGCTAAAAAGTATGGCGCACGTGTTATGGTTGATGATGCGCATGCTCTTGGTGTTCTTGGAGAACATGGTAGAGGTACAGCCGAATACTACAATCTTGAAAAAGACGTAGATATTATTATGGGTACATTTTCTAAGTCACTTGCATCACTTGGTGGCTATATGGCTGCAGATGAAAGAGTTGTTGAGTGGGTTAAACACACCTCTCGCCCATACATCTTTAGTGCAAGCATTACTCCTGCTAGTGTTGCATGTGCAAGACAAAGCTTAAAAATTATTCGCGAGCATCCAGAGCGTATTAAAGCACTTGCTGATATTTCACAATACATGAGAGACGGGCTTAAAAAACTTGGTGTCAAAATTATCGATAGCACAACCCCAATTATTCCAATATATGTTTATGACGATATGAAAGCTTTCTTAGCTTGTAAAAAGCTTCTTGAAAGAGGCGTGTATGTCAATCCAGTTATTAGCCCAGCTACACCTCCAGGACAAGCTCTACTTCGTACATCATATACAGCAACTCACACAAAAGAGCAAATGGATAAAGCAATGGTAGCAATTAAGGAAGTTCTAGAAGAACTTGAAGTTATTTAATCAGATAATAAAACACAACTGCAAAGCAGTTGTGTTTTTTATTTTATATTTGATCATCCTCAAAAACTTGCTTTGGAGCAACTTCTAGCAATTCCGGATTTAAGAACAAGTATCTCATGTACTTTAAGAAAGATGCAAGATATAATCCGTCTGCAATTCTTTCATCTGCAGTAAATCTTGTTCTCATTATTTTCTTTTCTGTAATAGTGCCATCACTATTTAGGACATTGACTTTTTTCTTTCTCCCCATTGCAAAGAATACAGAAGTAGTTCCCCAGTTGTAAATATGATGATAAATTGCCTCTTCTCCAATTGACCCCATGTTAGTAAGGAAAATACTGGTATGGAAAGGACTAACCCTATTAATGGCCTTTGGCATTTTCCCGTGGAAATCAAGCCAAGTAACAAAGTTTACCGCAGCACTATATATAAAGCGTGGAAGATGATTTACGACTTTTAAAAGTCCATCCAAGCTATTAGAAGTATCTACACCTTTATTGTCTGCGATTTGTTTACGAATATTCTTACATACGTTATAAACTGTATCTTCTAGGTCAAATTTGAATTTAACAATAGTTTCAGGAGTATTAATATCAATTTTCTTTTTAACAGCCATAGAAATTAATAGCTCATTTCGAGCATATAGTCTTCTTCCTGCAATAAATCTATTAGCTCTAGGATATTGTGACATAGTTCTTACTAATGCTGCCATCATGTAATCTAATATACCTATATCTAGACCTTCTTTTCTTTTTTGCTTTATTAGCTCTTCTACTTTCGTCAAATCAAGCTCCAAGTCAAAATAAACTAGTGAATCATTACGTTCTTTCATTAGATAAGGAATAATAACATTTGTTGGATCACCTTTTCTAATTCTAAATCCATCATATCTATCACCAAATCTTCTTTTTCTCATAACTTCCTCCTAAATAGTCAATATAAATATATCACGGGAGGGCTTTCTAGACAATAATATCGGCCGATTTAGTTGAAAGCATTGTATTTCTTGCCTATTGTGATTCAATAGGCTTACTTGCTGAAATGTCCAAAATCGGATAAAAATAGGCCTATTTTGAGGCCTTTCCAGAAAAAGGAGATATTATGCGAAAATATAAATATTTTTTATTTTTATATGTATTGCTTTATAATTGTTTATTTCATTATGAGTTGTAAAAAAAAAGATCTAAAGAAAAGAATTGCAATCGTTACTTATTCTGGAATAATTATTCTTTCGACGATGTTTACTAAACAACATATTATAGAAGATGCTATCTTAGCATTTATATATGCATTGCCAGTATTATTTATTGTTAATCATAATAAATCTTGTATTATACATTTCACATCGAATTTGCTAAAGAGATTACACATGGAAGTCTAACTTGAACGATTAGCATACAAAGAAGTTAAAAAATTACCCCTCTGTCCGTCAAGACATAAGAGGGGTTATTTTTTGCCAAAAAATTTCTTTTTAAGTAAAAACTCAACTCTACTATATAATCCAATTTCTATAATCCTCATCCGACTCTCTACTAGTAAATCTTTTACCATCTACAAAATTTAAATTCGGAAAATCTGCTTTAATGCTCTTGTATGTTGAATCAATTGTAGAAGAACCACTTGTAACAAATACATATATTTTCTTACCAGCCATATCATTTTCTTCTAAAAATTTGTTGATTATCGTAGGCTCTTTATACCACCAAATTGGAAAACCTAAAGCAATCGTATCATATTCTTCCAAATTAGAGACTTTATTCAAAATTTCTGGCTTTATTCCCTCTTTCATTTCAATTGAACTTCTACTTTTTTGATTTGTCCAATCTAAATCTGCATCTGTATACTTTTCTTTTGGTTCAATTTCAAATAACTCTCCGCCAATTGCATTTGCAATTCTTTCTGCTAGTTTTTTTGTAACACCGCTAGCACTAAAATATGTTACTAATACCTTACTCATAATAAGTAGCTCCTTTCCTCAACAAAAAATGTCATTTCTTTTTTAATATATGCCAAGTTGACATAGTGGAAATTATAAAGAATTTACACTATTCCATAATTACTTAGCAATCCAAGAATAAAAATCACAATCGATAATACAAAACTAGCCAAATTCGATAGAAATGCATATTTGATTAGCCTTTTCTTCGGCTCTTCCTTAATTGATTTTTTATACAATAAGAATTCGATAATTACAATAATCAATTCAATAATTGCAACTGACAAAAACATTGTAACAATTGCTGCCCACATAAATCCAATAATATTTCTAACTGGATTATATAATACCATTTCGATATAAGTTACTAATGATATGCCTAAATATGTTTGTGGAATTAGAAATACTAAATGAAATAATATCTGAGTGAAAATGTTTACTTTAATAATTGTATTATATTGAGATATTCTCATCTTTTTCGCAACTAGCAATTCAATTATAATTGTTAGTAGCATAGCAATACCAATCTCCATAACTAGAGTAATTGTTTGTCCAAGAAACTTTGAGTTTTCTTGTATAGTTGTTTGGGTTCCTGTTTGATAATCAAAAGCTTTTGATAATGTTGATATTGCACCATAATCAGTTGTTTGGTAACTATTATCTCCAATTGCTATGTCTTTAAAATCACCATTTTCTTTATAAAATCTCAAATAAAAATTTGGTATATATTCTTTTGATTTATAATCATTATCTTTTCTACCGTATAACTTTAAGTCTTTGATAGATAATTCAAATGTTCTATTACTAATTTTAAAGTTTTTAATCTCATTAGTTGTCTTTATTTTTACCAGTGAAAAAAGACTTTTATCAGAAGCATAGTATTTTGAATAATTAATACCATTCATAGCATATCCGAGATTTTCTTTTTCAAGCTTAGTAAGAATAAATTTGCTTTTATCATATTTGGAAATCTTATATAACCTTACCTCTTCTTCCGAGCCATATACTGTACGATCTTTATTTCCCTTAAAGTACCTACCAAATAATTTTTTCTCGTCTTTTACAATATCATTCTCATCCCATATAGGAATTTCTATTCCATTATATTTTTCATAATAATAACCATATTTTTTTACAATTTCATAATCAAATATTTCAGAAGGGACACAATCATCAACTGACAACAATTCTATTCTACTAATTTTGTCATTAATGTTAATAATTGAAATATCTAACCTATCTGAATAAAAGACTGCATAATTTGCGTATACTAGGCTATTACAAAATAATAATACAGCAAGAACGATTGGAATGATTTTATGTTTCATTAATTTCGCCCCTCCTTCCAACTATCACTTTGAATACCGCAAATTTTTTATCAATTCTTGAAGTTCGTCTGTTAATTCTAATTTAACATATGTATATTCATAATTGCCATAAGAGGAAAACACTTGAGCAAAATCATCCTTAGGATAATTTTCAGAAAAATGATTTCTTACATATTTCAAAAGTGTTTCTTGTGAACTAGCAAATATATAACTGTCAATTGGTCTATTGTCTTCATACAACATCATTATTCCAAATCCTGTTGAAACATCTTCATCTAAAATTGATTTCGTTTTTCTTGAATAGTACTTATCCATTGCATTTATTAACTCTTGGCTAGAATTAGCATCATAGCAATAAACAATTTCTCTACCATTTTCATATTGATACGCAAATATGTGATTTTCCACTATCGAATGTGAACTGCCAGGAGAAGAATGATCGTCCGCAAAATCCTGATATATTGGTTGAACTCCTTGTAAAGCAGTTATTACAGCTTTTAATTCTTCATCTGTCATATCATCATACATTTTTACATACGTAGAACCTAATCTAGCAGTATCACTTAAAACTATATCCTTATGTTGAAATATACTTCTAATATTCTCCAATTCAGAACGTGTAATGAATACATTTCTAAACACAAAACTACTATTCTTTAATACAAAAACAACGCCACTATAATAATCGTATGTCATATTATTTTCTTTTCGCGCTTTTCTCGTCTCACTATTATTTAATAAATTTACAATATCTTCAAGTTTGTTTGAATAATAATATACATTGTCTGCTATAATACCAGACCTTGAGCCAATTAAATCATAACCGTCTTTCATAAAAAATTGTACTTCTACTATATCATCAACTTTTAATGAGGAAGTTGCATTTTTTCCATTATATTCGTTCGAAACATTTTTATAATTAGCAGTATAATTTGTATTCACATTTCCTATATCTTTTGGTTTAATATCTGCTGGTTTTGACTTATTAGTTATATTCTCAGCGCCAAAAATATCCTTTGCGGATATCTCTGATACACTACTTGAAATCCCATTATTTAGATAATATTGTAATGATAGCAAGAGAGCTAATATAACCAAAAATACTGCAATATACCATATAAAGAATTTTTTCATATTTCTTCATTCCCTTCTGTCAAATATGGGTAGCCCATTTTGACGTTACATAACAGCTAAAATAATAAAACTTTTACTGAGCAGACCAAAGTTTGTGTCCTTCTTGTACTGCAGCAAAAGTTGCAATACTGCAAATGATAATTTCAAATATTATTGAATTGGTATTTAGTATTACAAAAGGAGCTAAAAATAGTATGAATCCCGTTATTTTATTTGTAATGGTATGCGGAAAAACTATCTCTTTATAATAAATAAAGCTACAAATTACATTAACTATCTTTATTAATGCAATAGTCCCTCCCCATATAATTATACCATTAGTCAAATTAAAAATTGACAATATTTTAATCATTGCCACAATAATAAAAATAATATCAGCGATGCTATCTAATTTAGCTCCTATCTTGCTTTCGCTATTAGTCTTTCTTGCAATAAATCCGTCTAGCATATCCGATATACCACAATAAATATATATTATATAAAAAGCTGCAGATAAAGTTTCTGATATTAATAGCATTATTGACATTATTATCCTACTGGCAGAAATATAATTTGCTAGATTCTTCATTGTTTCCTACTTTCTGAAACATAGATGGACAGTCATAAATGTTTCAAAAAAAAAGTGTGTTTCCATAAACAGTTGCAATAATGGGACTTTTAATGGACGTCCCCGAGTTCAAAATAGGCCAAAACAGGACAGCCTTTCTTGTCCGATTCTGCGATCGGACGAAAAAGGCTATCCCGTTATACTCAATGTGTCACTCTCACTCCACTTTTTTCTTTCAAAATAAGTGAAGTATAAATAACTGTCTGCACTATTGAAGACCAAATCCAGATTATTAACGAAGCTGGATTAGACAAATAGCTTTTCTCATCT
>JAEEGL012225044.1_pt1 | contig 12364 bp, 8 predicted proteins | sample 9134231 | NCBI WGS metagenome assembly JAEEGL01 (sample SAMN16246548, study PRJNA631951) | gut metagenome | biome: gut microbiome; feature: rumen; material: fiber-attached | host: Bos | place: Iran: Karaj | collected 2018-10 | reverse complement strand
CCGGTCGCGTTTGAAGTCGCTTATGATCAGCCCATGCCGCGTACGGCAAAGATGCTTCGCGCGTTTGCCGAACGCGATACCGACTGGACCGCAGATATTACAGTCGTAATGAATCCCGGAACGAAGGATGAGGTTTCCCGGACGATGACAGTTCCGGTCGGAAGCACCGTTCTCTACGCGACGGATGTGGAAGTCCACAAGTTTGCAGACCGCAGCTGCACAATTCCTGCTGAAGACTGGGATGGAGAAACCAGCCAGACCTACTATCTCATGCCGGTCACAGGCCTTTCCGCCAGAATGTAAAGTACCTGCTCAGGATTCCTTCCCGGCCGTCGAAAGATGGCCGGGATACTTGCTTTTCAGGGACCGCTCTGTTATAATTCGTCACTGGTGAGGTGGACGCCTATGAGAAAAGCTTTGACCGCAAAGCTGTGGGAAGCTCTGACTTCAGTTATGCCTGTCGCAGGGCTGGTCCTGATCATTTCCTTTACCCCGCTTGCACCGCTCGCCTGGCTCGACAGGCTTGTTTTTATCGTCAGCGCGCTTCTGCTGGTGATCGGGATCGGCCTTTTTAATCTGGGCGCGGATCTTGCCATGATGCCGATGGGAAAGCATGTGGGGGAAGGACTCACAAAATCGAAGAAAATTGGCGTTCTGGTGGCGGTGTGCTTTCTGCTGGGCGTCTTGATTACGGTTGCGGAGCCGGATCTTTCCGTGCTGGCCGGACAGGTGAGTGCGGTAATCAATCCGACGCTGCTTATCGTGACCGTGGGCATTGGCGTCGGTCTGTTTCTGGTTTTTGCCGTGATCCGGATTGTGCTGAAAGGCGACCTGACAGCGTTGCTGATGTTCTTCTATATGCTTTTGTTTGCACTTGCTTCGCTGCTGATTTCGGCGGGAAAAGGGTCTCTGCTGCCGCTGGCGTTTGATTCGGGCGGAGTTACGACCGGGCCGATTACGGTTCCGTTTATCATGGCACTCGGTCTGGGCATTGCCCAGGCTTTTGCAGGCCGAAATGCGGAGGAAAACAGCTTCGGGCTGATTGCACTTTGCTCCGTGGGACCGATTCTTGCAGTACTCGCACTGAGCCTGGGAGCAGGAAACGGCAGCATCAGCTATGAACTCCCGGACTACTCTCTTCAGGCGTATTTCAGTGGAAACTTCTGGCATCTGGTTGGTGAGACTGCCTGGGAAGTCGCAAAATCCCTCCTCTTGATGATTTTCTTCTTTGCGGTGCTTCAGGCTGCGGTTCTGCATCTTCCGAAATCGAGGCTGTTCCAGATTCTCATTGGGCTGGTTTTTGCCTTCTTCGGGCTGGTGATTTTCCTGGTGGCGGTGTCTGTCGGGTTTATGCCGGTCGGTTATCACATCGGCTATTCCATGGCCGCCTACAATGAACATGTTTTGCTTGGTTTTGCTTTTTTCCTGGGCATGGTTGTTGTCCTCGCCGAACCGGCGGTCCAGGTCCTGTGCAAGCAGGTGGAAGATGTGACCGGCGGAACGGTTTCGCGTCTGCAGATGACGGTCGCTCTTTCTCTTGGTGTTGGCCTTTCCATTGGCCTTTCTGTTTTGCGGCTCATTAGCGGCTTTTCCATCCTGGCATATTTGATTCCGGGGTATCTGGTATCTCTTGGCCTGTCTTTCGCAGTGCCGAAGCTGTATACAGCCATTGCGTTTGATTCGGGCGGAGTGGCCAGCGGTCCGCTGACCAGCAGCTTTATTCTGCCTATGGCGGTCGGAGCATGTGTTTCCATCTATCACAGCGCCGATGCCGTGCTGGATTTCGCGTTCGGCCTGGTTGCCATGGTTGCCATGACGCCCCTGATCACGATTCAGTCGTTGGGTTTCCGTGCGGTAATTGCCCGGTTTCTTCGCGAGAAGGCTGCAATCCGACGTATTCTCGCCGCAGATGATTCGCAGATTATAAACTTTGATATAGGGGAGTATGGGAATGGCTGAGAATCAGGGAAAAAGGCTGGCTGGCAATGCAAAAAATGGATCCTCGGCACCAAACCGCCTGGTACTGCTGATCACAATTGTTCAAAAGGGAAAGGGAACCTTCTTCTCAGATTATCTGCAGCAGACATTTGGGGCAAATCTGCAGCTGGCTATCGTCGGAAACGGAACTGCGGAAGCGAACCTGGTGGAATTTCTGGGTCTGAAGGACAAACGAAGCGTGATTTTCAGTGTTGTACGGGAAGACAAGGTGGATATGATCCTGGCGGCATTGGAGGAGCGCTTTCACAGTGTTAACCGCGATACCGGTGTTGCTTTTACGGTTCCTCTTTCAAGTGTCATTGGGATCCTGAGTTATGCGTTTTTAAGCAACGACCAGCGAATGCTGAAGGAGGGCGACAATGGATAAAAAATATGAGTTGATTTTCTGCATCATCAATGCAGGTTTTGCGGATACGGTGATGTTCGCGGCTAGAAAAGCCGGTGCAAGCGGCGGAACGATCCTGAAGGGCCGCGGTATCGCAGGCCGTGAAGCGCAGGAACAGTTCAAGATCAATATCCAGCCGGAAAAGGAAATCGTGATGCTTCTTGTCCCGAAGGAAATCAAGGATGATGTGCTTCGTTACATTTACGATTTTGCCGGGCTGAATACCGAAGGACAGGGAATTGCCTTCTCCATGCCGGTTGAAAAAGCGGTCGGCCTCAAAGACTTTGGCAAAGCACAGGAAGTTCAGGCCGAAAGCAAAGAGAACTGAATCAGAAAACGTGAAAGCCGCTGAATCAGGCTTGTCTGATTCAGCGGCTTTTTGCTATAATTCAGATACAGCAAGATGCGGAAAGGCAGGAAACAGAATGAGAAAACGGATTTTCGAAATTATCGAAAAATCACAGGGAGATGACAGGCTCAGCCAAATCTATGATGTTTTCATGATTGTGGTGATTATTGCCAGCCTGATTCCTCTGGGATTCAAGACGGAGAGCAGTTTTTTTTATATCCTGGACAAGACAGCGATGGTGATTTTCATCATAGACTATCTGCTCCGGTGGATGACGGCAGATTATAAATTTGAGCAAAAATCAGTCGCGTCTTTTGTGCGGTATCCGTTTTCCATGATGGCGATTGTCGATCTGGTTTCGATCCTGCCGTCCCTGTCGGTCATCAGCAGGAGCTTCAAGGTTCTTCGCGTTCTGCGTATGGTCCGTGCCCTGCGCGTGCTGCGGGTCTTCAAGGGACTGCGCTACTCCAATAATTTTATCATCATCGGAAATGTGATTCGTTCCTCCAAAAACTCTCTGGTGGCAGTTGTTACACTGGCCGTGGCTTACATTCTGATCTCCGCTCTGGTCATTTTCAATGTGGAACCGGATTCCTTCCAGACCTTTTTTGATGCCGTTTACTGGGCAACGGTATCTCTGACCACGGTGGGCTACGGCGACATTTATCCCGTTACCGTTATGGGGCGTATGATCACCATGCTATCTTCGGTGCTCGGTATCGCGATTGTTGCACTCCCTGCAGGTATCATCACGGCAGGATATATGAGTGAAATCCGGAAGAACGAAGCGGAAGATTCGAATGTCGGCATCCCTGTTTATTTGGGCAAAAGCCAGATCCAAACGCCGCCCTCAGCTCAAGTCAGCAAGGAGTAGTTGCGGGAAACGGGAGCGGAATGCGCGGCCACAAACAGTCCGGCGCAGAAGAATCCTGTCAGCTGCCAGTATACTCGCAGCTGGTAATCAGGTTTCCGTCGGTATCATATTTGATATAGGACATCCGGCCGACATTGTTGATAACCAGAATGTACCGATAGGCGGGATTGTCATAATTGGCAAAGAAAACGTCATCAGGTTCCGCATACAGATCGAAATAGTACTCCTCACCGTCATTTGCCGAGAGCCGCAATACAGGACTGCTGTCCCGGAAGAGTACGCGCGTGCTGCAGCTTGTGCAACGGTTTCCTCGCCCTACGGTCAGAGGGATAACGGTGGCGTCTCCGCTGTAAAGGGACCAGCTTGTGCAGAAGGGGAGATAAAGCTGCAGCCGTGCTTTCCAGACATCGCGGTCGCTGAACTCTCCCTCATAGGTATCCAGCCATTCCATGGCACCGTTCAGGTCGCCGGTCTCACAGAGCATGAAGAAATCTTTGGTATAGTCCGTGGCGTCCCGGATCCCAGCAAGGCAGTCTGCGCTGTCGCGGTAACCGTCCAGGTCCTCAAAGAGTTCGGTGACACAGGCCGCCAGCGGCTTCATGCTCTGCCCGTGTTCATCGGAGAGGTTTACATCCACCGGATCATTGCCGCAGGCTTCATACAGATCTGTGACGCATTGGCTGCCCATGGAAAGTGCGGCGTCTTTCGGAATGACAAAACTGCTTCCCCGGTCCGGGCTGATGCTCAGATCTGCATAAACCTGGCGCACATCATAGCGGCAGATATACTCATAAAGGCCGTGCGCTTTCCGATAAACAGCTTCTTTTGCCATGTCGACACTGTTTTCAAAGTTTTCCAGTGCCAGAAACTGAAGCCGGGCCTGACTGTAATTCTGCTCCTCCAACTGCTGCAAGGCTGCATCGTAAGCGCACTGCAGAACGGCATGCTCCTCTTCCTGAATGCCCTCCTGACAGCGGATGATGCAGTCTGCACAGTCACGGTAACCGTCCAGAGCTTCAAATTCTTCTGCTGCGGCCCGGTAGAGCAGCATGGCTGCAGTGACCTGCTCAGACAGATCTGCGCGGGAACGCCCGATCAGCCTTAAAGCGGAGGCATCATCGGCATCAGCGCTTGCCAGGAGATGCAGTGCGCGCTGATAGGGAACATTCTTTTCCCCCTGTTCCGCACTGTCACGATAATTGCCGAGTGCCGAAAATGCATCTGCGGCCTGCTCGTAATATCCCATGGCAAGCAAGGATTCCGCATTCCGGTAATCCCTGCGCTGCTGCAGATATCCGGGCATCACTTTCAGCAGCCCGGCTGCCAGAATCAGAAGCGGAAGGATTATGACAGCTGCCTTCAGCCATTTTTTGTGCCGTTCTCTGGTGCCCGCCTGCTCTTCGGCTATACGCTGTTCTTCCAGAACAAGCCGGCTTGACGCTTCCTGCCGCAGAGAATCGGTATTCACACTCAGCAGTGCCGAGCATACCCGGCGGCAGCGGTGGCAATGATCTTCGCTGACCCGGTTCACCGCACCGCAGGTGCAGAACCACAGGTCACTCTCTGCGGCGGGCAAAAACCTGCAGTCAGGTCCGAAAGCAATTCGGAACTGCTCGGCGATCTGCTCATCACCGTATGCTTCTTCCAGCTTCTGCAGCTTCGGCAGTTGCTCCCAGACTGTATCGGGTTCGGAATGCCAGCGGCTGTTGTCCTCGAAAATAACATCTTCCACCGTAGCCCGGAAGGAGCGGGCGTCCCGACGGGGGAGAATGATTGCTGTCTCACGGCCGATTTCATCGTCCTGTACCAGATTGAGGTCAAGATACTGGTGCCGCACTTCAGGTTCCAGTTCTTCGCCCGAGATGTCCAGCATTTGAATCAGTACCGTAATGGCCTTGATCGGTTTGATGCTCAGGCTGTGCAGTCTCAGCTGTGTGATCAGTTCACCGGAATAGGCGTCCCGCAGCAGTGAACCGGCCATCAGAAGAACCGGCATATCCTGTATATACGGGATCGTTTCCGATGCGTACAGCTTTGTAAAACGGTCTGACATATCCTAAAGCTCCGGAAGATCAGTGCTGACGAAGGATCCCCTCGCGGGACCTCCGCGGTCCGGCAGGGCAATTACAAGGAGATACCCTGCTGGCGGCAGAAGAAAACAGATCCAGAAATACTTTTTCTCCGGCCAGCCGCGCGCAACAGCAGCCTTATAAAACTCTTTCGCCACATAATAGCTGATGGCAGCTGCTGCAATCACAAACAGAACAGTCCAGATAGCCGACACGGCAATCAGCATCCTTTCTATCAGAGTTGTACAGATACCTGCTAGTACACTATAACATGAATGTTATGTCAACTCAACAACGAAAAGTTATCAAAACACAGTCAGCGAAGCTTTCAGGGCACTTTTTGCCGCTTTTGGGACGAGTGTTTGGTTCCTGTTTATCAGAATAAAAAGCTGCGAACGATAGCAGTCCGCAGCTTTTGCCTATTCGCCGTTTAGCCTGAACTGCGTTAAAGAAGCAGTTTCAGCCCCTCCACATCCTCTTCAGTGGTTGCCCAACTGGTGACGAAACGCATGATGGTATGCTCGGCGTCGGGCTTGTCCCAGAAACTCATTTCGACCTTTTCGGAAAGCTCGTCCAGCTTTGCCTGATCCAGAAGGACAAAAATCTGGTTGGTGGGGGAGTTAAATGGAAGAATATATCCCTTGTCCTGCAGTGTCTGGCGGATTCGGTTTGCAGTGTCAATGCCTGTGCGGCCGATCTCAAAGTACAGATTGTCGGTAAACAGCGTATCAAACTGCAATCCTGCCACAAAGCCTTTGGCAAGCACGGCGCCATGCTGCTTGATGATGGAGAAAAAGTGCGGGATGGCACGCTTCGGGAAAACCACGGCTTCTCCCAGCAGAGATCCGCATTTCGTGCCGCCAATGTAAAAGACATCGCAGAGCCTGGCAAGATCCGGCAGCGTTACATCATTTTCCGGACAGGCAAGGGCGTAGGCGAGGCGGGCTCCGTCTACATACAGCCGCAGACCGCCATGATGGCAGATCCTGCTGATATCCTCCAACTCCTGCAGCGAGTATAGCGTCCCGACCTCCGTCGGCTGTGAAAGATAAACCGCTCCGGGCATCACCACATGTTCATGGTTCCCGTCATTCCAGTATTTGTCAATGCAGGCCTGGATCTGCTCTGCTGTGATTTTGCCGTCTGTACCGGGGAGAGCAAGCACCTTATGCCCGCCGTGTTCAATGGCGCCGGCTTCATGGATGCAAATGTGCCCGGTTTCCGCTGAAATAACGCCCTCATAGGGATAAAGAATTGCATCCAGCACGGTGGCGTTCGTCTGTGTTCCGCCGACCAAAAACCAGATATCCGCATCCGGAGCCTGGCAGGCTTCCCGGATTTTTGCCTTGGCGGAATCGGAAAACGCATCATATCCGTAGACGCCGGATTTGACGAGATTGTTTTCAGCCATCCGTTTGAGAATGGCGGGGTGCGCGCCCTGCATATAATCACATGCGAGGTTCAGTTTTTCACTCATGCTGTTCAGCTCCTTAACAGTTGAAGTGATTTGTTTGATCGCTTCTGTTTTATCATAATCCATTCGTGAATGCAAGAAACCGGGATAAAAAAACCTTGCAAAACACGCTGCTTTGTGATACTCTCACGTTTGTTGAAAACTCAAAAGCTGTGAACGGGAAAATAACACAGTGCATTTCGGCAGAGAGTAGGGGTCATCGGCTGTAAGCCCCTTCGAAAAGCGGTGTTTGGTTCGCCCGGGAGCTCCGGCCAATCCCCGGCGTACGGGCGCGTCAAGCCCTTATGAGTTGCGGCAATTGATGCCGAAAACAGGTGGTACCGCGGAAGTTTGCTTTCGTCCTGTTATGCAGGACGGGAGCTTTTTTGTTGGATGCCGCAGTGTGAAAACAAACAGCGAAAGCTGCAGGAAAGAGGATCAAAGACGATGAGAGAAATGATGCAGAACATGCGGGAAGCAGCGCTGAAGGCAATTCTGGAGAGCGAAGATGTCGATTCGCTGGAAAGCCTGCGCGTACGCTATCTCGGGAAAAAGGGTGAACTGACGGGCATTCTGCGCCAGATGGGAAAACTGTCGGCGGAGGAACGCCCGAGAATGGGGCAGCTTGCAAACCAGCTCCGTGCCGAACTGGAAACGGCACTCGAACAGCGCCGTGCGGCACTGAAGGAAGCTCTTCTGGAGGCACGCCTGCGGGAGGAAGCACTGGATGTGACGCTGCCGGGTACGCCGGCGGTTCTGGGACACAAGCACCCGATGTACAACGTCCTCGACCAGATCAAATCGATCTTTCTGTCAATGGGATTTGAGATTGTAGACGGGCCGGAGGTCGAACTCGCCGAGTACAACTTTACGAAGCTGAACATTGAAGAATCCCATCCCTCCCGCGACTGGACGGACACTTTCTACTTCACACCGGACTCGCGCGTGCTGCTGCGTACGCAGACTTCCCCGATGCAGATCCACGCAATGGAAACCAAGCCGCTCCCGATCCGGATGATCGCACCGGGACGCGTGTACAGGAAAGACGAAGTTGACGCGACGCACTCTCCGATGTTTCATCAGATCGAGGGAATGGTTATCGATAAGGGTGTCACAATGTCCGATCTCAAGGCGACGCTGAACCTGGTGGTGGAGAAGATCTACGGCAAGGGAACCGTGACGCGTTTTCGCCCGCACCACTTCCCGTTTACCGAACCAAGCTGCGAACTGGACATCCAGTGCCACAAATGCGGCGGACGGGGCTGCCCGACATGCAAAGGCGAAGGCTGGATCGAAGTCCTCGGCGCCGGCATGGTGCATCCGAAGGTCCTCGCGGGCTGCGGGATCGATCCCGACGTGTATTCCGGCTGGGCCTTCGGCATGGGACTGGAAAGACTTGCGATGGGTGAGTACAAGATCACGGACCTGCGCCTCATTTTTGAAAATGACGTGCGCTTCCTGGAACAGTTCTGAGAAGGAGGGGCGAAAACATGAAGCTTTCCAGAAAATGGCTGAATGAATTCATCGACATGCCAATCACAGAGGTGGGTGACCGCGCATTTGCCGAAGCGATGTCCGTCTCGGGTTCCAAAGTGGAGGCAACCGATGACCTCACCAGGAGTATCTCCGGTGTGATCTGCGCCCGGGTTCTATCGCTCGAAAAGCATCCGGATTCCGACCATATGTTTGTTGCACAGTTGGATGCCGGCCCGCACGGATTGTATCAGGTAGTCACCGGGGCTTGGAACGTTCACAAGGGAGATTTGGTTCCCCTTGCCGTGGACGGCGCGCATCTCCCGAACGGAATGGCGATCCGTTCCGGCCGCCTCCGCGGGGTCGAATCGCAGGGAATGCTTTGCTCCCTGAAAGAACTGAATCTTACAACCCATGATTTCCCGGAGGCGGAAATCACTGCCGCCGCTGTCCTGCAGGACTATCATCCTCTGAATCCGGACAAGCCCAGCATTTCTTCCGCCATCGCCCCCGGGGACAAAATCTTCGGGCCGGTCGTTGCTGCCCGGGTGAACGCCGCGATCCGCTCCCCTCGGGGCATGATCGTTGACCTCTTCTCCGGGGATGCGGAGCCTCTCCGCGTCGGCACACCCTGCACGAACCTTCATGCCGGCGATCTTGTCGCTCTGAATACGAAGAGCGGTACGGTTTGCACCCTTGCGGATCTCCGCGCCGAACAGGCTGAGTTCCCGCACTGCATCCCCGATGGGATTTTCGTATTCCCTGTGGAGCTCACTCCCGGTGCCGAGCTCAGCGCTTTCCTGGGCTATGACGACCACATCGTTGACTTCGAGATTACTCCAAACCGCCCGGATTGCCTCTGCATGCTTGGCCTTGCGCGCGAAGCCGCTGTCACGTTCTCGAAACCGCTGCATCTCCACACCCCTGTGGTTCGTGCGGATGCCGGCGGGGAGATCGGAGACCTGGTAAAAATCACCATCGAGGAACCGTCCCTCTGCCGTCGGTACACCGCCCGCATGGTGAAGAACGTCAAAATCGCTCCTTCACCCGCCTGGATGCGTGAGCGCATTCGTGCCGCGGGAATGCGCCCCATCAACAATCTGGTCGATATCACAAACTACGTGATGCTGGAATACGGCCAGCCGATGCACGCCTTTGATTTCTCCTGTGTGAAGAATGCGGAGATCCGTGTCCGTCTGGCGAAACCGGGAGAAAGCATTAAGACTTTGGATGGTACAGATCGCCCGCTCAGCACATCCATGCTCTGCATCTGCGATACCGACCGTCCGGTCGGTGTGGCGGGCGTCATGGGCGGCGAGAACAGCGAAATCGTTGGAGATACTGCCATGGTACTCTTTGAGAGTGCCAACTTTGACGGGGCATCCATCCGCCGCACAGCGACTGCACTCGGCATGAGAACAGACGCCTCCTCGAGATATGAAAAAGGCCTGGATCCCGAAAACACCCTGAAGGCCGTCCAGCGCGCCTGCGAGCTGGTTGAACTCCTCGGAGCCGGCGAGGTGGTGGAGGGAATCATTGACGCTTACCCGTCCCCGGTCCCTGAAACGGTCCTGCATCTGGATCCCGAAAAGATTAATCGTCTTCTTGGTACGGATCTCACCGTCCCTGCGATGTTGAAAATTCTGCAGGATCTGGGCTTTTCCGCCGACACTGCCACTCCCGATAATCCCATCATCCATGTCCCCAGCTGGCGCGCCGACGTCGTCCACTACAGCGATCTGGCTGAGGAGGTTGCCCGTTTTTACGGCTATAACAACATCCCGACCCGCTTTACCTCCGGGGCAGCTTCCGCGGGAGGCTTCAGCCCCGAGCAGCAGTGTGAGAACAGGGTGGGGGAAGTATGCCGCAGTCTCGGCATGGACGAGATTATCACCTATTCATTCATAAGCCCTTCGGCCTACGACCATATCCGCCTTCCGGCAGACTCTCCGCTCCGTAACAGCCTGAAGATTCTGAATCCTCTTGGCGAGGATACCTCCGTCATGCGCACTACGATTCTTCCCTCCATGCTCGAGATCCTCACCCGGAACTATAATTATCGGAATCCTTCCGCGAATTTCTATGAGATCGGCAGAACCTACCACCCCCGGCCCGACGGCCTTGCCGACGAACCGAAGACCCTTTCTCTTGGCGCTTACGGCCCGAATATGAACTTTTATAAAGTAAAGGGATGGGCAGAGACAATCCTCTCTTCTTTGGGTATTTCGGGTGCCCGTTTTGTGGCAGATGCCGGGAATCCGTCATATCATCCCGGACGCTGCGCGGACATTCTCGTAAGTGGCGAGACGATTGGCGTTCTCGGCCAGATCCACCCCCGTGTGATGAGAAACTATTCTTCTGATTTTGAGGCCTTCTGCGCGCAGCTTTCATTTGATGCGCTCTTCCGCCTCCGCGGAGCTACCCCCGTCTTCAAACCGCTTCCGCGGTTTCCTGCCGTAAGCCGCGATATTGCCGTGGTCTGTCCTGCTGAAGTACCGGCAGGCGATATGGTGGAAGTAATTAAAAAAGCAGGCGGAATGAAACTGGTGGAATGCAGGGTTTTCGATGTCTATCAGGGCCATCACATCGAAGCCGGGAAGAAGTCTGTTGCCTTCAGCCTGAGCATGCGCTCCGACGACGGAACCCTGACGGATGCGGACGCGGATGAAATAGTAAAGAATGTGCTGAAAGCACTCAAAGAGAGCTTCTCGGCTGAAATTCGATGATCCTCACATAATGACAGGATTTGCCCCGGGTATATGCCCGGGGTTTTTTATAGAGACTAAAAATGTTATGTAAACCATTTTCGGACAATGATGCCTGCTTACCCGTGTACGGATAAACAGGCATCTAGGGTTTTGTGAGAAAGGACAGATCAATTGCTGTAACTGGTGCGAGTTCATTGAGGAATGGATGTTTAACAGGATCCGACGATCTTCAATTCAGACTTCTCTGCCTGAGTGATGACCTCAGCGCCGTCCGGATGCAGGATCATCACGTCCTCAATGCGCACGCCGAACTTCCCCGGAAGGTAGATTCCGGGCTCGGCGCTCACAACGGCACCCTCCGGCATCAGGCGCTTCTCCCTCGGGTTGCACGCAGGCGCCTCGTGGATTTCCAGACCCAGACTGTGGCCGAATCCGTGTCCGAACCATTCGCCATAGCCGGCATCCCGGATGACCTTGCGCGCGGCCTCGTCAATTTCGCGCCCGGGTATTCCGGAACGGGCTGCTGCGATCCCGGCGAGCTGCGCGTCCAGAACAATTCCGTAAATGTTCTGCATTTCCTCTGAGGCGTGTCCCACAGCCACGGTACGCGTCATGTCGCTGCAGTAACCGTTTTTCAGGCAGCCGAAGTCCATCGTGAGAAAGTCTCCTTCCTGCAGAATGGAATCTCCGGGAACGCCGTGCGGTTTGCTGGTGTTTTTCCCGGTAACCACAATGGGGTCAAAGGAGTTGCCTTCACTTCCGTGTTTCAGCATGCGGTAAACAAGCTCGGCAGCAACCTCTTTCTCCGTCATCCCCGGTCGGATGATCTGCAGGGTCTCTTCCAGAGCCCGCTCGCTGATACGCTGTGCGCTTACCATGCTGCGCAGTTCTTCTTCGTCTTTTGAGGCGCGCAGGTTTTCAAACAGATCTCCGGCAGCGACGAATCCCATGTTCAGAAGGCGTTCATATCCGAGCCATTCCGCATGACTCAATCTGCGGTCTTCCGCCGCAAGTTTCAGTCCGTCATGAAGCAGGCCTTTCAGAATGCCAATCTT
>JAEEGL011601522.1_pt1 | contig 12364 bp, 12 predicted proteins | sample 9134231 | NCBI WGS metagenome assembly JAEEGL01 (sample SAMN16246548, study PRJNA631951) | gut metagenome | biome: gut microbiome; feature: rumen; material: fiber-attached | host: Bos | place: Iran: Karaj | collected 2018-10 | reverse complement strand
GCAGTCCAAAAATCAACTCGCCCGAGCTGAACAATTTCAATTTCCTCGATGTGCAGCGTTTTGGACTCCAGAACGGAGTACACAACCTGACAGTGACACTGCGCGACAAGAACAGCAACGACCAGGCCACTGTCGTAACCCAGACACTGGCGCTGCTTTACGACAACCGTACCACAGCGCTATCGAGTGTACAGACCATGTCGGATGTAACACCAACAACGACACCGAATATCCTGAGCCGCAACGGATATGACATGCAGCCGTACGTCAACGATTTCTTCCCCGAACAGATAAACACACTCAATTACTACTGCGAACTTTACAACATCAATCTCGAGACCCGTGACGAATACATTTATTCCTTTTCCCACATAGAAATCCAAGAAACGGGAAAAGTTCTCGAGTCCACACAGAGCGCCCAACGCCATGTCCGCGACACCGTCATACCGATTTTCGGCAGCATAGATATCAGCAACCTGCCTTCGGGCAACTACAACCTCGTGGTCGAAATACGCAACCGCCAGAACGACAACATCCTTTTCAAGCGTCTTCCCTTTATCCGCAGCAACCCAAGAATGGCAACAAGCGACGACCGCACCCCTGTATCCATGACCTTTGCCGGACAGCTTCAGGACGAACAGCAACTGGATGAATATATCGAAGCCCTGGCCCCGATTGCCAACGAGATTGAACGCCGCGACATATATGCGCTCATCCACAGACCCGGTCTTGAGGAAAAGCAGATATTCCTGTACCGCTTCTGGACCAAACGCGAGCCACTCAATGCCGAATCAGCATGGCGCGAATACCGCGACCGAATAGATTATGTCAACGCAAACTTTTCATGGCCCAAGACCAAAGGAATCCAGACTGACCGCGGACGTGTCTATCTGCAATATGGTCCACCCGACTATGTACGCGACGAGAAGAACTTCGCTTCGATAAGGCACATGGGCGGCGGCGTCACCATCCAGACCATCGGCAGCAACGATTCCTTCACTGTAAAGGACCTGAACTCGCCGAATGTAGATAAACAGGGACAGCTCTTCTACCTCCCCTACCAGCTGTGGCGCTACAACCAGCTGCCCGGCGACGAGCCAAACCGATGCTTTATTTTCTGGGACGAATTCCGCTCCGGATTCTATAAGTTACTCAACTCCAATGCAAGAGGCGAAGTACGCGATCCAAAATGGGAACAACGCCTCAGCCAGCAGCAGCTCAACGAGGACATGAAAGGAGACGTGGGCGAGCAGTTTGACAGAGGTTATTGATAATCATTCAAATTCTTCATGTACTGGCTGCTTATACCCCTTGCATGGCTTCCACTTTGGCTTCACTACTGCCTTTCTTCGCTCTTGTGGCCTGTGGTTTACTACATGGCACGCTACAGGGTGAAGGTGGTCCGCACCAACCTCCGGTGCTGCTTCCCCGAGAAAAGCGACAAAGAGTTGCGCAAGATTGAACGCCAGTATTACCGTCACATGTGCGACCTGCTGGTAGAAGGTATCTACAATCTTAGGGCATCGGTGCGCCTTGTAACAAAACACTACCGTTTCGAGAACAGCGAGATCTTGAAGCCCTACTATGAATCGTGCCGCAGTGTTGTCCTTATGTCGGCGCACTACAACGACTGGGAGTATATGATTACATCGCTCAACAGCAGAATCAACCATCATGCAATAGGTGTTGGGAAGCCTTTGGACAACAAGAAATTCGGACGTTTCATCACAGCCCGACGTGCACGCTACGGTACCGAAATTGTAGATCAGACCGACGTCCGCCAGACAATGGCCTATTATGACAAATGGAAGGTGCCTGTAGCATACATGATGCTTTCGGACCAGACGACAAGCAATCCAAACAAAAGCTTGTGGACCAAGTTCTTCGGCATTGACACAGCATTCCTTTTTGGAGCCGAGCATTTCGCACGGAAATACAACATGCCCGTAATACTCTACGATGTGCGGAAAGTTCGTCGAGGCCGTTACTCAGTCCACTTCAAACTGATGACCGACGAGCCAAACAGCATGCCTGAAGGCGAGATAACACGCACCTATGCAAAGCATTTGGAAAACATTATTCGCGAAGCACCGCAGTATTGGCTGTGGAGCCATCGCCGCTGGAAATTAAACAAAGGATTCTACGACAAAAAATGAAAATAGCCATAGTCATACTAAACTGGAACGGGCGCCACATGCTGGAGCGCTTTCTGCCATCGGTAACCACCAACAGCGGTGATGCCGAAGTCATCATAGCCGACAACGGCTCGACCGACGACAGTATTGCTTTCCTCCAAGAGCACTATCCTACACTTCGCACCATATTGCTTGACAAAAACTACGGCTTCGCCGAAGGATACAACCGTGCCTTCGCACAAATTGACGCCGACTATTATGTGCTACTGAATGACGACGTGGAGGTAACCCCAGGATGGGTCGACGCCGTGGTGCAGATGATGGAACAAGATCCGAAAGTGGCCATTGCACAGCCAAAACTTCTTATGTATGACCAGCGCGACACATTCGAATATGCAGGTGGAGCAGGAGGATTCCTCGACAGTTTCGGATACCCTTTCTGCCGGGGAAGGATATTCAACACACTTGAGACAGACAACGGCCAGTACGACGATACACGCGAGATTTTCTGGGCCACAGGAGCAGCCATGTTCGTCAAGGCTGCCGTTTGGAAGAAGATTGGAGGACTCGACAGCGATTTCTTTGCACACATGGAGGAGATTGATTTCTGCTGGCGTTGCAAAAACAAGGGCTACAAGGTGATGTATTGCCCCGACAGCACTGTCTTTCATGTCGGCGGCGGCACCCTGCCAAAGAGTTCGCCCTTAAAGACGTTGCTCAACTTCCGCAACAACCTCGCAATGCTTTACAAGAACCTGCCATCGAAGCGAATGCGTTGGGTACTTTTTGTGCGCTTTCTACTCGACTGGGTGGCTGCATTGTCGTTTCTCTTTCAAGGCAAAGGAGCTGAAGTCATCGCTGTCTTTAAAGCCCACAGAGAGTATCGCAGCTGGAAATCTTCGCTGAAAGAAAAACGCGCTGCAATCTCTCCAAATGAAGTCACTTGCATCTACAAAGGCCATCTGCTGATTGACTACCACCTCCGCGGCAAGAAGCATTTCTCTCAGTTGGATATATAATAATGACACAATATTTATTCAAACTAATCGTTGTAGTTCTAATAAATTAACAAAAAAAATAAATGTCACAAGAAGTAAGAGTTAGATTTGCACCGAGTCCTACGGGACCGCTACACATTGGAGGAGTTCGCACCGCACTCTATAATTACCTTTTTGCCCGTCAGAGCAGCGGAAAGATGATATTACGCATTGAAGACACTGACCAGACACGCTTTGTGCCCGGCGCCGAAGACTATATTATCGAGGCCCTTACATGGCTGGGCATAGAATTCGACGAAGGAGTGCATATCGGAGGGCCCTACGGTCCCTACCGTCAGAGCGATCGCAAGGCAATGTATAAAGAATATGCCGACCAGCTGATTGAAAACGGCTGGGCCTACTATGCTTTCGACAAGCCCGAGGAACTTGAAGCCAAACGCAAGGAATACGAGGCTCAGAAGAAAACTTTCCAATACGACTGCAACACTCGCAGCACAATGAAGAACAGCCTGAGTCTGAGCGAAAAAGAGGTAAAACAGCGTTTGGAGAGCGGCGAGCCCTATGTAGTGCGATTCAAATTCCCAGCCGATACAGAGATAACCGTCCACGACCTTATTCGAGGCGACGTGACGATGAACAGCAACCTGCTCGACGACAAGGTGTTGTTCAAGTCGGACGGTATGCCCACCTATCACTTGGCCAATATTGTTGATGACCACACGATGAAAATCAGCCATGTTATCCGCGGTGAGGAATGGCTGCCCTCTGCCCCACTCCACGTGATGCTATACAAGGCTTTCGGATGGGAAGAGACAATGCCCCAGTTTGCCCACCTGCCCCTGCTGCTGAAACCCGAAGGCAACGGTAAACTCAGCAAGCGCGACGGCGACCGTTTAGGATTCCCCGTCTTTCCACTTGACTGGCATGACCCAAAGAGCGGCGAATTGAGCAGTGGTTACCGCGAACGCGGCTATTTTCCTGAAGCTGTAGTCAACATTCTGGCACTGCTCGGATGGAATCCTGGTACAGAGCAGGAGATCATGTCAATGGACGAGTTGATCAAGCTCTTCAAAATTGAGCATATAAGCAAGAGCGGCGCCAAGTTCAACGTAGAGAAAGCTAAATGGTTCAACCACGAGTATATGCAGATGCACAGCGACGAAGAGGTCGCCGACATGTTCCAGCCTATACTTGACGAACATGGAATCAAAGCCGACCGCGACTATGTCGTCAAAGTATGCGGCATGATGAAAGAGCGCATCAACTTCATCAGTGAGATGTGGGACACCACCTGTTACTTCTTCGAGGCACCTACAGAATATGACCCTGCCGCAATCAAGAAACGCTGGAAACCTGGCATGACAACCCACATGAGGAAAGTGATAGAGATTCTCAACACAGTCCCCTTCGAGTACGATACAATACACAAAGCGCTGCTTGATGACTACATTGTCGGCAATCAACTGAACATGGGCCAGGTGATGAACTCGCTGCGTCTGGCCGTAGTCGGCAAGACCGTAGGCCCCGACATGCTGACCCTCGTCATGATGCTGGGCAAAGAAGAGACCGTGAGACGTGTGGAAAGAGCCATTGAGACCATCGGCGAAGTTGAAAGTTGAAATAAATAAATCAAATGGAAATAATAAAGAAAATGGAAGAAAACAAATTAGATGAAACAGCCGTCACCTATGAGGCGACAGAGACGGTAAACGCCACTGCGGAGGCTCAGCCAGCGCCAGCGCCCGAGCCACCTGCTCCCGAATGTGAATGTAAGAAAGAAAAGAAGTGCAAATGCATACCTATTGTAAACTGCATTTTGCTGGTAGGCCTTATTGTCATTTACATCCTGCACTTCACCGGCATCGGTGCCAAGAGCGGCAAATCACTTGCCAACGCCGATGCAAAAGCCCCTGCCGTCGTAGGTGAGGGCGGACTGACCATTGCATACGTCAACACTGACACTCTGATGGCTAAATACCAGTATGCTACAGATTTGCAGAAGCAGCTTAAAGATTTCCAGACTGCTAAGGAGAACAGCTACAAGCAACAGATGGCACAGTTCCAGAAAGACTATGAGGCCTACGTGAAAGGCGGCGGCGAGAATATGACGCTAAGCCAGCAGCAGGCCAAGGAGAAAGAACTGACAAGCCGTGCAGAGAAGCTACAAGGACTTGAAGCACAGTATGCAGAGGAAATCCAAAGGAAGACCATCACCGAAAGTGAGAAGATGACCAAGGCAGTGTACAACTTTATCCGCGACTACAACGAGCAGAACCATCAGTACTCGCTTATCCTCGCCAAGTCGTTCAGCAGCAGCCCCATCCTTTACGGCGATGAGGGCATGGACATCACCGAGGAAATTGTCAACGGTCTCAACGAGGAGTACTCAAAACTGGACAAGTCAAAGATAGGCATCTCCGATGACAAAGAGAAAACAGGGAAAAAGAAGTAACATTTTCCCATACAAAAAAAAAGGAAGTCCCGTGCTTGGGACTTCCTTTTTTTGTATGATTAAAAAACTATTCGAGATCTAAATCGTCAAGTGGCAGGACAGCTTCAGCGACGGTGCCAGTCTTTGAGCCAACATAACGATATCCGAGGTCGCAATCAGCGTTTTTGCATATTTGGAGGAATGTCTTGACGCTGGGATCAGTGGCTATGCCATTTTCAAGTTCCTTGCGGATTTCGTCAACCACCTGTTTTTTGTTCTGTGAGATCTGCTTTACAGAAATCATTGACTCATCGCAGGTATATTCATAGTAAACAACGTTGCCTTCGCGAACAAGGCGAGTCATCATCATACCATTGCCCAAATCGACGGGGAATTGGCCATTGGTAACGTCAATCTGCATTTGGAGCATCTCGTCGGCGTTAGCTCCGACTACTGCGCCTTTGGCTGCCTGACGGATTTCATCGCTGGTCATGGAGACTTCAACGACCTTGCCGGAACCCTTGCCTTTATAGATGTAGGTCAGTCCCACATTGTATTTTTCAAGCATTTCGACAAGAGTTTTGACATCCTGATCGACAGGATTGGAAACCATGCTTACGATGTTTTGCTTGAGGAGGTCGCCCTACGACTGCAGATATTCAAGGTCGATCAAATCCTCATAGACATCGAGCGTGAAGACCACATTGTCGCCCTTGATTTCAGCACTCACCATATCGCCGATAGAACCTGCCGAAATTGGGCAATGCTTGTTCATTTCAGTCACAAGCTCCTGCAACTCCTTGGGAATTTCCTTGGTTTTATTCTTATCGTCCTTGTCATTTGTTCCGCTACACGAGACAAACGGGACAGAAAACACTGCAACAAAAGCTGCAATCAAAAAAATGGATTTCTTCATATAATATTGATTTTAAATTACCTGTTAATAGGGAGCTGATATCCAATACTTATCATAAAAGCCTGGTTGGTACCAGTATAAGCATTGCGGTTTTCCGGTTCTGCAGTCTCTGTAGTCGTTGTACCCTCACCTGTAGGGTCTGTTCCGTTATTCTGGTTAACGACGACACCGCTGAGGACGTCATCCTTCTTCATAAGGGCGATAAAGCCGTGATCCATAAATATGTCGAAGGTGAAGTTGTGCCACTGATAGCCTACACCCAGCACGAAGCCCACGTCGAAACGGCGCATGTGCTTGAAAGAGCGGCGGTCATCCTTGTTCGAAGAGAGATAGGTATCATAATTGTTGGAAATCTGAGGCATACCGGGAGTAACCTTGCGGTCCCACAGGCGTCCGAAAACACCCACATTGAATGTCGGTCCAAGGAAGAAGTTGACATAGTTGCCTGCCGGCAGCTGAGGTATCTCCCACTTAAAGCCCGCAAACACCGGCACCTGCACATACCAGTTATGATAGTACCCTTGACGTACTGAGAGCATGTTGGTCCAGACCTGTTCAAAATTGGTTCCACGACGGACAACATTGAGTCCAAACTCAAGATAGATATTCTCTGCCCATGGGTTCTTCCATTCGGTGAACATATAATCGACATAACCGCCCACATTGGCGCCAAAAATGGACGAGTGAGTGAGCAGGTCGTCTGATACATAAGAGACACCACCACCAAGCCGTGCACCATAGCGGACAAATTGCGCCTGGACAGAAACACTGAGGATAACGGCAAAAGCCAAGAATACAAATAACTTCTTCATCTCCATTAGTTTATTAATACACAAATATTTGGACTATTTTTAGCCCAATATAAGAATGTACAAAAATACAAAAAATCCCGAATATTACGGGATTTTTTGTAAAAAAATATCTAAGTTTTTTACTTTATGACAGGAAGATACAATTGTCACATGTTATTTTCACCATTTTTGGGTTACAGTTTGCGGAGGATAAAGTCGGTCATGAGTTGATAAAGATTTAGGCGTGTGTTGCCGCCGTAGATGCTGTGGTTTTTGTTGGGATAGACGCGCATCTCGAATTGTTTGTCGGCTTTCTCGAGAGCGGTGATTAGGTCGAGGGCGTTCTGGAAATGGACATTGTCGTCACCGGTGCCGTGAACAAGTAGGTAGTTACCTTTCAAACGATTGGCGAAATTGATGGGTGGATTGTTGTCATAGCCGTCGGGGTTATCCGGCGGACGTTGGAGGAAACGCTCGGTATAGATGTTGTCGTAATAGCGCCATGTGGTGACGGGAGCAACAGCGATGGCACTCTTGAAGACATCGTTGCCCTTGAGGATGCAGAGCGAGGAGAGGTAGCCGCCGAAACTCCATCCGAAGATGCCGATGCGGTTCTCGTCAATCCAAGTCTTTTTGCCAAACCATTTGGCTGCCTCGATAGCGTCAATGCACTCGTAATGGCCAAGATTGCGGTAGGTGCATTTCTTCCATTCGGCTCCGCGGCCACCAGTGCCGCGTCCGTCGAAGCAAGCGACGACATAGCCTTTCTGGGCAAGCATACGGAACCAGTTGTAGTCGCTGTATCCGTAGCTGTTGGTGACTTGCTGGTTACCAGGACCGCCATAAACATAGAAGAAGAGCGGGTACTGCTTGTTCTCGTCGAAGTTGGCAGGCTTGATAATGTAGTAGTTGAGCTCCACTCCCTCAGAGGTTTTAAGGGTACCGAACTCCTTCTTTTCCCTGCCATATTCAGCAAGACGGTTCTGAAGGTCTGCATTATCCTGCAGCACCTTGATCTGCTTGCCTTTGGAATCGTGCAGAGTATAGATTGGAGCGGTGTTGGCATCACTAAATATGCTGATATAGTATTTGCACCCCTCGCTGAAGCTTGCCTGGTAAGTTCCAAGACGTCCGCCATTGTTGAGGCACACCTTCTTCTTTCCCTTGAAATCAATCATATAAAGGTCAGTATTGATGGGACTGCTTTCATGGCTGCGATAGTAAATCTTCTGATTTTTCTCATCGATGCCGCAGATATCCACAACATCATAGTCGCCCACAGTTATCTGACGGACAAGCTGCCCGTCCATTCCATAGAGGTAAATATGGTTGAAACCGTCCTTCTCGCTGGTAATCAAGAAAGATTTCCCATCATTGAGGAATTTCCATGTCTCAGGCACCTCAACGTAAGCCTTGTCGTCCTCGGTGTAGAGCGTTTTGATCTTTCCTGTGGTGGCGTTGGCGAGAAGGAGTTCCATGTGGTTCTGCAGTCGGTTCATACGCATAAAGGCCAGAACATTAGGGTCTTTTGTCCACTGCATGCGCGGCAGATACTGGTCGTTTTCGCTGCCCGTGTTAAGACGCATGGAAGAGCCCGATTCAAGAGTATAGATGTAAATGTCAACCACCGAGTTGTCCTCGCCGGCCTTGGGGTATTTGTAGTTGTAATTCTCGGGGTAAAGGCCTCCCCATGTCTGCATAGTGAATTCACGCACATTGCTCTCATCGAAACGGTAGTAGGCGATGCGTTTCGAGTCGGGGCTCCAATAGAAGCCTTGCGTGATGGCAAATTCCTCCTCATAGACCCAGTCGGTTGTTCCATTGATGATGGCATTCATCTTGCCGTCTCTGGTTATTTGGTATTCTTTTTTGGAATCCAAATCCATATAAAACAGGTTGTTGTCTCGCACATAAGCCACCTTGCTCCCGTCGGGGGAAAGAGTCGTGAGGCGCTGTTTTCCAGCATCCGAGATTTTTGCAAACGAGTTGTCGGCGACATTATATATATAGTAGTCCGAAACGCCGCTGTGACGGTAGATAGGTTCGAAGCCGCTGCTGAGCAAGATTTTCTGCTCGTCGGCAGAGAACTCGTATGACTCAATTGCCGGAAGCGACTTAACATTCGACGAGCTGAAAGAACAGACAGTAGCCACTTTCTCGCCAGTCTTATAAGAATACTTGTCTATTCCAGAGCGGGTAAGCACACAATAGTTTTCGCCGTCATGCATTGAGTTAATAGACTGTATTCCGCGCGGATAGAAGACGCCTTTTGCCCAAATATCCTCGAGGGTGATTTGTTTTGTGGACTGTGCAAAAAGTCCACCAACTGCTGCAAGCAGTGACAATAAAATAGTTACACGTTTCATATGCTGATATTTTGATTTCAAACGAACGTGCAAATTTACACAAAAAAATACAATAAGCGAAACTGCTGTGCGTTATTTAACAAAAAAAAGAGATGGACATCGCAAACATTAATTTTTCCAACCTGCTTGATAAACTATGCGTTTACGCAAAGAAGGCCGGTTACGAGACAGCAAAATATCTGCTGACGATGTACTATGTATTGAAGAACCCCAACACTCCTAAAAGCGACAAAATTATAATTTACAGCGCATTGGCCTATTTGGTCCTACCTATAGACATTCTCTCCGCCAAGCGGATGCGCCTGCTGGGTTGGGTTGACGAAGCGGCAGCGATTTACTTGACTTACAAAAAGATAAAAAACAACGTAAACCCAGAAATCGAGGCAGATGTGGCAAGGAAACTGCAGGAATGGTTTCCCAAAGGAGCCTCGGTCTAATTATTTATCATCTGATACTGGCACATCTGCAGTTTTCCGTCGCCGTCGCGGAGGTGCATACCGTTACCTTGACAGTAGCGCCACATTTTACAATGCTTGCATTGGTCGATCTTCATCCAACGGCGGTCGCGATAGACTTTAAAGCGGTTCTGCCACACATCCCAGAAACTATCCTTGTAGATATTCCCCTGATGGTAGTTGCTACGGATGCTGAGGCAGCCCGAAATAGAGCCATCAGCCAACACTGAAGCGACATTGATTCCCGCACTGCATGAAAAGTAGTGGTTGCGAACCTCACCCTCATATTTTCCAAGGAAACCGTCGCAGCCATAGTCGGCTCGGATTTTCCATTCGAGACGAGTCTGTTTGATGAATTCCATCAATTCTACAAGCTGTGCGTTGGAGAGACGCATTTCGGGATCATTTGCAGCGCGTCCTGAAGGAAAGACGGTAAAGAGACGCCAGCGACGGATACCCAAGGAAATCAAGTAGTCGCGGAACTCCGGCAGATATTTTATGGTGCGTTGGTTGACGCAGGTAATCACATCCCAAGTGAGGTCTGGATGCTGTTTCATTCCCTCCACGGCTCGGAGCACATTTTTGAAACTCTGCGGGTTACCACGCATCCAGTTGTGGTCATCCTCAAATCCATCAAAACTCACGGCAATACTTTTCAGTCCAGAAGCGACAAACTCGTCGAGTTTTTCGGGCGAGAGCAGCATACCGTTACAAACCATGCCCCACACGAAGCCACGCTTGGTAATCTCAGCACCGCATTGTGCCAAATCGCTGCGCATGGTAGGCTCACCGCCGGTGGTGATAACCATCACTTTCGATGGGCTCTGGTGGGCTCGCACTTCGTCAAGAACCCGCAGGAAGTCCTCCAGCGGCATGTCGTCTTTCTCGGAAAGCATGCGGCAGTCGGAACCACAATGACGGCAGTTGAGGTTGCAACGCAAAGTACATTCCCAGAACAGCTGATGTAACTCATGCTCGTCGATTCGCTTCTGCAGCACCGCACGGTTCAACTCCAACATCACCCGTTTATGAAAGCCCAGTTTCATTTTTCAATCATTTCAAGTTCCCTGCTTAGAGAATCCGCCTCGTTACGAAGGCGTTGAGTCTCCTTTTTATACTTTTGTATGATTTCGGGCGAGCCGTAAACTTTGGCACCTTCACGTTCCCTAAGAATGTTTTGCACAGCTTCCAGACGCTGTCGTAGCTCAGATCGGCGTTGTTCCTTCGAGGACATTTCAACAGAATTGAGAGTGTCAACCGGTGGCGGACCATAGACGCAGGGGTGCCTCCCTGTAGTGCAGGAACTTATCAATGCCGTACCAGACAGCAGACCAATCCATATTTTACGTAAAACATTCATGGTTCAACGTTCTTTTTTCATTTGTCAAGCTCCTTCAGTGCTTGCTCAACCTTCATCACTTGGTCGCGAAGCCTGTCTGTCTCCCTTCTATACTCCTCGATTATCTCAGGCGAGCCGTAAACGCATGAAGATTCGCGTTCTTTAAGTGTGGCACGTAGATCTGACAACTGTTCTCGCAACTTTAGACGGCGTGCGTTCTTTTCAAGGTCGATATTTTCACCCAGTTTGGCATTGATGGAGTCAAGCTTGTTCCGCAAACGGTAGGTCTCCAGCGAGTATCTCTCCAAGACCTCTGGAGAGCCATAGACGCATGAACTTTCACGTTCTTTGAGTATTTCTTGAATATTGTTACGTTCCTTGATAAGTTGCTTGCGTTCCTGACGCGAAAGGCCTTTTTGTCCACAACAGGCCGTGAAAAACGCCAGTCCCGACAGCGTGCCAATCCATATTTTTCGAACAACCTTTTTCATCTTATAAGTGTGTAAAAAAACGACTGCAAAAATACGAAAAATATTTGAAATAAATATAAAAAGATGATAAAACCAAGTTAAAATCAATCGCTTCAGTATAATAAAGGACTGAATTTCTCATTAAATAGGCATGATAATCAAAAGCACACAGCAAAGAGCATAATGGAGCTGATAAACGGCCTGCCTGACCGCTGAACGTGTAAAGCTGCACAGCATGCTCAAGACACCCCTTTCAGGAAGGACGGAAATGGAGGATTACTCAACCGAGCAAAGATTCTCCAAGGGACGGGTATGCCCAATATGCAGAGGAATCCATGTGCAGCGGAACGGTCACCACAAAAACGGGACACAGAAATCCCCGTATCATTCGAAGACACCACCGATACGTCGGTGTCCCTGTTTTACGACCTCCACAGCAGACTTGAGGTCAGACCAGCCCGAG
>JAEEGL011301082.1_pt1 | contig 12364 bp, 7 predicted proteins | sample 9134231 | NCBI WGS metagenome assembly JAEEGL01 (sample SAMN16246548, study PRJNA631951) | gut metagenome | biome: gut microbiome; feature: rumen; material: fiber-attached | host: Bos | place: Iran: Karaj | collected 2018-10 | reverse complement strand
GGGCGATGAAGGCGTCTCCCTCTTCCCTGCCGAAAAAGTCGGGGACCGGATAGGGCCAGCGGCCGAGCGGCGAGGGGTCGTCCCCGTGCCAGAGGGTGAGCATGGCGGTGTTGCCCGCGACGACTTTTCTGCCGACCGGAAGGCCGAAAGAGGCGATCGCCCCCTCCACGGCGTCCCGGACAAGGCGGGTGAGTTCTTCCCTTTTTCCGGCGGAGGCCGAGGCGATCCGCGTCATCACGTCGCTCCCGTAGACGGCCTGCGGGTTGGGGACGGTCAGGGAACCGGCCTTCTTTCCTCTTTCCATATCGAAAAGCGAGACGGCGATCGTCGTCGTGCCGATATCGACCGCCGCGCCGTATCCTTTGTTCTCCGGATCGGGCGGGGGCAGGGGAAAGAGGACTTCCCCCTCTTTTTCGAAAAGATCGCTCCCCGAAAGGGAGATCTCGACGTCGTCTCCCAGCGCGAAAGCGCGGCATGCCAGCCGGACGCCCTTCCGGCCGCCGAGAACTCTTTTTTCGACCTCGTCGGGGGCGGACAGACTGCCGCGGGCCGCGACGCGGCATTTGCCGCAGATCCCGTTCCCGCCGCAGGGGCGCGGGAAGAATACCCCGGCGCGGGAGAGCGCGCCGGAAAGTTTTTCTTTTCCCCTGAACGGGATATCGTATTCGCGCCCGGGCGTAATGATCTTCACCGGCGTTTTCCCCCTTTCCCCGGCGGTTTTTCACGCCGCGACATTGATTTATTAACATCTTTTAAGTAAAATGATCATGTAAGATCATTCCGCGCGAAACGCGCGGGTCGACCCGAAAGGAGACAGACTTTATGCGAGACGTGAAAAAAACGGTCTATACGGTCGCGTCCGTCCTGTTCCCCGCCGCGGCGGTCGTCCTGGAGGCGCTGCCGGGCGGCGCGGTCTGCGTTTTCGCGCCCTCTCCCGGAGAGCGCGTGAAAGAGACTTTTTCGTATTTCGACCCCGTCCCCTTCGGATACGGGAACGTCGCCCCGCTGATCGCCTCGGTCCTGACGTGTCTGCTGCTGATCGCCGCCGTGCTTTCGGTCTTTTGGGACAACGGCGCGGTCAAAGTCGCCGCCTTCGGCCTGTCGGCCGCTTCCGCGGTCGTTTCTCTCCTCCCGCTGCTGGCGGGAGCGGTCTTTTTCACGGTCACCGGCGCCGGAATTTCGGTCTGCCTGGCGATCGAGACCATCCTGCTGATCCCCCCCGGGAAAAAAGCCCCGGAAGTTCCGGAAGAGAACTGACCCCGTTTTTACGCGACCCCGCCCTTTCCGGGCGGGGCTTTTTTTGTTTTGAAAAGAGAGGAGTGGATCACCCGGCCGCGAGGGAGGAGAGGAAGGTCCTGACTTCGGCGATCTGCCGCCCGACTTCCTCGGGAGCGGGGCCGCCCGGGATCTTCCGCCCGGCGACGCAGGAGGCGAGGTCGATGGCTTTGTAGACGTCTTCCCCGAAAAGCGGAGAAACGGCGCGGTATTCCTCGAGCGAAAGCTCGTCGAGCGAGCGGGAGGTCTCGACGCAGAGCGCGACAAGGTCGCCGGTGGCGCGGTAGGCCGTGCGGAAGGGCATGCCTTTTTTCACCAGATAGTCGGCGACGTCGGTGGCGTTGAGCAGGCCTTTTTTGGCCGAGGCGAGCATCTTTTCGCGGTCTGGCAGACAAGCGGGGAGCATGGCGGAGACGATGTCCACGCAGGCGAGCGTGTTGTCGAAAGCGTCGAACAGCGCTTCCTTGTCCTCCTGCATATCCTTGTTATAGGCGAGCGGCAGGCCTTTCATCACGGTGAAGAGCGTGACCATGTCCCCGCAGACGCGCCCGGTCTTGCCCCTCGCGAGTTCGGCGACGTCGGGGTTCTTTTTTTGCGGCATGATCGAGGAGCCGGTCGAAAAAGCGTCGTCGAGACGCAAAAAGCCGAATTCCCCCGTGCACCAGAGGATGTTCTCCTCGCAAAGGCGGCTGACGTGGATCATGATCAGCGAAAGGCAGGAAGCGAACTCCAGAACGAAGTCGCGGTCGGAGACGCCGTCCAGACTGTTGGAGGTGATCTTCGAGAAGCCGAGCAGTTCCGCCACGCGCGCCCGGTCGATCGGGTAGGTGGTGCCGGCCAGCGCCCCGCTGCCGAGCGGCATGCTGTCGACCCGTCCGGCGCAGTCTTTCAGCCTGGAAACGTCGCGCATGAACATCTGCGCGTAGGCCATGAGCGCGTGCGCGTAGGTGATCGGCTGCGCGCGCTGCAGGTGCGTGTAGCCGGGCATCAGAACGTCTTTGTACTTTTCGGCCGTGTCGGCGAGCGAGCCGAGAAGCGTCGAGAGCGAAGAGGTGAGAGAGGCGATCGCCTTCCGGCAGTAGAGCCGCATATCGAGCGCGACCTGGTCGTTGCGGCTCCGCGCGGTGTGCAGACGTTTGCCCGCCTCGCCGATCCTTTCGGTCAGAACGCCCTCTACAAAGGAGTGGATGTCCTCGGCGTCCGATTCCAGCGGCAGTTTCCCCGACGCGATATCTTCGCATATGCCCTTCAGACCCGCGACGATGGCGTCGGCGTCTTCCCGCGGGATGATCCCGCACTCGCCGAGCATGGTCGCGTGGGCGACGCTCCCCTCGATATCCTCTCGCCATAGGCGCCTGTCGAAAGAAAATGAGGAGTTGAAGTCGTCGGTGCGGCTGTCGAGCGTTTTGTGATAGCTGCCTTCCCAGAGTTTCATAAACGGTCCTCCGAATGATGACGATTTTTGAAAACGGCTCCGGAAGAGAAATCCCCCGGAGCCGGCTGGTGTCTGTTCTTATTTTTCGGCGCGCCGCGCGTCGTGGATCGCTTTGACCTTGAGGGGCAGACCGAAGAGGTTGATGAAGCCGGTGGCGTCGGACTGGTCGTAGTCGTCGTCTTCGCCGAAAGAGGCGGTCTGCTCGTCGTAGAGCGTGTAGGGAGAGGTGACCCCGGCGTTGATGAGGTTGCCCTTGTACAGTTTGAGGGTCACCTCGCCGGTGACGGTCTGCTGCGTTTTGTCAACGAAAGCGTCGATCGCCTCGCGCAGGGGGGTGAACCACTGGCCGTTGTAAACGACCTCCGCGAGTTTTTGCGCGACGATCGCTTTGAAGTGCGCCGTCTCTTTGTCGAGGGTGATGGTCTCGAGCACGTCGTGCGCCTTGTAGAGGATGGTGCCGGCGGGGGGCTCGTAGACGCCGCGGCTCTTCATGCCGACCAGGCGGTTCTCGACGATGTCGAGCAGACCGATGCCGTTTTTGCCGCCGATCTCGTTGAGCTTTTCGACCAGCGACACGGCGTCTGTCTTTTCGCCGTCGACGGCGACCGGGACGCCCTTCTCGAAGGAGATGGTGACGTAGGTCGGCGCGTCGGGCGCCTGTTCGGGGGAGACGGACATCTCGAGGAATCCCGGTTTATTGTACTGCGGCTCGTTGGCGGGGCTTTCGAGGTCGAGCCCCTCGTGGCTGAGATGCCAGAGGTTTTTGTCTTTGGAGTAGTTGGTCTGACGGTTGATCTTGAGCGGGACGTGATGCGCCTCGGCGTAGTCGATCTCCTCGTCGCGCGACTTGATGTTCCAGACGCGCCAGGGGGCGATGATCGTCATGTGCGGGGCGAGCGCCTTGATCGAAAGCTCGAAACGGACCTGATCGTTCCCCTTGCCGGTGCAGCCGTGGCAGATGGCGTCGGCACCCTCTTTGAGGGCGATCTCGACCAGGCGTTTCGCGATGCAGGGACGCGCGTGGGAGGTGCCGAGCAGGTATTCCTCGTATTTGGCGCCGGCTTTCAGGCAGGGCCAGACGTACTGCTCGATGAATTCGGAACGCAGGTCCTCGATGTAAAGTTTGGAGGCGCCGGTCTTGATGGCTTTCTCCTGCAGGCCGTCGAGTTCCGACCCCTGTCCGACGTCGGCGGAAACGGCGATGACCTCGCACCCCGGATAGTTTTCTTTGAGCCAGGGGATGATGATCGAGGTGTCAAGGCCGCCGGAATAGGCGAGGACGATCTTTTTGATCTCTTTTTTCATAACGCGCTCCTTTTATACCCCGCTCCCGAGAAAAACGGGAGGGGGAAACTGTACTTTTTTTTCCGCGGGCCGGGTTTTGCCGCCGGCGTTCCGCGCGACGGGATATATTGTATCAGTTTTTTTCCGAAAAATCAATAGGGGAAAAGAAGATTTTTGAATAATTATACATAAAAAGTCATAATTATTCATTTATTCGTTTCCCGGAAAGCCGGGGGACGGAAAGCCCGTCAAAAAAACCGCGGCGGGAAGACCCGCCGCGGTTTCGTTCGCAAAAATCAGATCCTGTTGAGACCGTCTTTGATGGCGGCCGCTTTGACGGCGGCGGCAACGGTGTCCCGCACTCTCGGATCGAAGGGGGCGGGGATGATGTAGTCGGCGTTGAGTTCGCTGTCCGAGACCAGAGAAGCGATGGCTCTGGCGGCGGCGATCTTCATATTGTCGTTGATATCGCGCGAACGGCAGTCGAGCGTGCCGCGGAAGATGCCCGGGAAGGCGAGGACGTTGTTGATCTGGTTGGGGAAGTCGCTGCGTCCCGTACCCAAAACGGCGGCGCCGGCGGCTTTGGCGACGTCGGGCATGATCTCGGGGACCGGGTTGGCCATCGGGAAGAGGATGGGATCGGGGGACATGGACTTGACCATTTCGGGCGTAACGCATCCGGGGGCGGAAACGCCGATGAAGACGTCCGCGCCTTTGATGACGTCGGCGAGAGAACCTTTGCGCATCTCCTGATTGGTGATGTTCGCGATGTCCTCTTTTTCGGAGTTGAGACCTTCGCGTCCCTTGTAAATGGCGCCCTGTCTGTCGCACATGACGACGTCTTTGAGGCCGAGGGAGATCAGAAGACGGATGATGGCGATCCCGGCGGCGCCGGCGCCCGAGGTGACCACGCGGATGCTGTCAAGCGAGCGGCCGGTCAGTTTGAGCGCGTTGAGCATGGCGGCGAGGCAGACGACGGCGGTGCCGTGCTGGTCGTCGTGGAAGATCGGGATGTCGCAGGATTTTTTGAGTCTTCTTTCGATCTCAAAGCAGCGGGGAGCGGAAATGTCCTCGAGGTTGATGCCGCCGAAAGACCCGGCGAGCAGTTCGACCGTTTTGACGATATCGTCCACGTTTTTGGAACGGATGCAGAGCGGGAAGGCGTCGACGTCGCCGAATTCCTTGAACAGAAGGCATTTGCCCTCCATGACGGGCATACCGGCTTCGGGGCCGATGTCGCCCAGCCCGAGGACGGCGGTACCGTCGGTGACGACGGCGACCATGTTCCAGCGGCGGGTCAGCTCGTACGATTTATCGACGTCCTTGTTGATGGCCAGGCACGGCTCGGCGACGCCGGGCGTGTAGGCGATGGAGAGGGCCTCTTTGGATTTGGCCGTGGTGCGGGGCTTGATCTCGATCTTCCCGGCCCATTCCGCGTGTTTTTCCATTGCGAGTTGTTTGATGTCCATAACGTGGTTCTCTCTTTCTCAAAATAATGAACGCGTTCTTTTTTTGGAGTATAGCACACTTTCGGGCTCTTTTGCAATAGGGTCGCGTGAAGAAAACGACGAAAAAGGTTTATTTTTGCCTTTCGCGCCCCTTCCGGAAACCGGAAGGATGACGCGCGCCCAACCGTTTGATTGAGGCGCGGAACCGTCCGGGGGTCAGGAGAGCATGCCCGAAAGGATGCCGGGCAGGGCGGAGAGCGCCCCGTCGAGCTTGGAAGCGTCTTTGCCGCCCGAAACGGCCGAATCCGGACGGCCGCCGCCGTTGCCCCCGGTCATCTCGCCCAGCGCCTTGCAGATCTTTCCGGCGTTGGCGCCGCTTTCGACCGCTTCTTTGCCGCAGGAACAGACGAAGTTGATCTTTCCTCCCGAAAGCGCGGCGATGACGGCGACAAGGTCGGGATATCTGTCCCTGAGCGAGTCGCAGGCTTTGCGGGCCGTGCCGACGTCCATATCCTCACTTTTCAGGAACGCGAGCTTGACCTTTCCGCAGGGGACTGCCGAGGCGTACAGGCCGGAAGTGCGCATCGAAGCGATCTCGCCCGTCAGTTCCTCGATCTTGGCCTTCGCCTCCTTGAGTTCTGCCTCGACCGATTCGGCTTTCTTGATCAGGTCGGAGGGGTTGGCGGCTTTCAGCACGGCCGACGCGCCCGAAATGAGTTTTTCTTTTTCTTTCAGATAGTCGAGAAGGTTTTCCCCGGTGACCGCCTCGATACGGCGGACGCCGGAGGCGACGGAGCTTTCGGAGACGATCTTGAAAAGCCCGATCTGAGCGGTGTTTTTCACGTGCGTCCCGCCGCAGAGTTCGGTGGAAACGTCGCCCATTCCGACCATACGGACCGTCTCGCCGTATTTTTCGCCGAACAGGGCCGTGGCGCCCGCTTTTTTGGCGCTTTCGGGATCTGTCTCTACCGTTTCGACCGGGATCCCTTTCAGGATCGCCTCGTTGACCAGGTCTTCGACCCTTTCGATCTCTTCCGCGGAAACGGCGGAAAAGTGGGAGAAGTCGAAGCGCGTCCGCTTGTCGTCGACGTACGAGCCGGCCTGGGCGACATGATCGCCCAGCACCCGGCGCAGGGCGGCGTGGAGGAGGTGCGCGGCGGAATGGGCGCGGCAGATCGCCGCCCTGCGGGGGGCGTCGACCTCGGCGCGCACCGCCTCCCCGGGGGAGACGAAACCGCGCAGGACTTTGCCGGAATGGAGGAAAACGCCGTTCTTTCTTTTGACGTTCTCGACGCGGACCGCGAATTTTTCGTTTCCGATGATACCGCGGTCCCCGACCTGACCGCCGCTTTCGCCGTAGAAGGGCGTTTTGTCGAGGACGAGGGTGACGTTCCCCTCGCATTCTCCGTCCGAAAGCTCGCCGGTCCGCCCATCGAGCAGAGCGAGGATGCGGCAGTCGCAGGCGAGCGTATCGTAGCCGGTAAAGACCGTCTGCGGCAGGTCGGCAAGGACGTCGGGACCCTTCCCTTCCCATCCGGCCGCTCCGGCGTCTTTGCGCGCGGCGCGGGCTCTTTCCTTCTGTTCGTTCATGCAAGCGGCGAACCCGGCCTCGTCGAGCGTAAAACCGCGCTCGGCGGCGATCTCTCTGGTGATGTCGAAGGGGAAGCCGTACGTGTCGCTCAGCCGGAAGACCTCTTCGCCCGGGATGACCTTCCCCGTCTGCTGATCCATGACCTTATTCAGCAGGGCGAGCCCGCCCTCGAGCGTCGAGGCGAATTTTTCCTCTTCCATCGAGATGATCTTTTTGATGTAGTCCGCTTTTTCGCCGAGTTCGGGATAGGCGGAACGGCTGTTTTCGATGACCTTTTCCGCCAGGCCGGAAAGGAAGAGTCCCTTCACGCCGAGCAGACGGCCGTGGCGGTAGGCGCGGCGGAGCAGACGGCGCAGGACGTATCCCCTGCCCTCGTTGGACGGCATGACGCCGTCGCAGATGAGAAAGACGGTACTGCGGATATGGTCGGTGATGACGCGGATGGAAACGTCCTTTTTGCCGTCTTTTCCGTAGGGCGTCCCGGTCATCTCGCAGACGCGGTCGAGGATCGAGCGGACGGTATCGACCTCGAACAGGTTGCCCGCCCCCTGCATCAGGCAGGAGATGCGCTCCAGCCCCATGCCGGTGTCGATATTCGGGTGCGAAAGCGGCGTGTAGCCGCCCTCCCCGTCCCCGTTGAACTGGGTGAAGACGAGGTTCCAGATCTCGAGGAACCGGTCGCAGTCGCAGCCGGGGCGGCAGTCGGGCGAACCGCAGCCGAACTCCTCCCCCCGGTCGAAATGGATCTCGGAACAGGGGCCGCAGGGACCGGACCCGATCTCCCAGAAGTTGTCCTCTTTTCCCAGACGGACGATGTGATCCTCTCGCATCCCGGCCGCCTTCCAGAGCGAGATGGCCTCGGCGTCGTCAAGATAGACGGTCGCCCAGAGTCTGTCCGCCGGCAGTTCGAGCACGGCGGTCAGGAACTCCCACGCCCAGCCGATCGCCTCGGCCTTGAAGTAGTCGCCGAAGGAGAAGTTGCCCAGCATCTCAAAAAAACTGCCGTGGCGCGCCGTCACGCCGACCCGCTCGATGTCGTTGGTGCGGATGCACTTCTGACAGTCGGTCAGGCGTTTGGCGGGGGGATCGCTCTCTCCCGTGAAGAATTTTTTGAGCGGCGCCATGCCGGCGTTGATGAGCAGGAGCGACTTGTCGCCCTGCGGCACCAGCGGATAGCTTTTGACGGCCAGATGCCCCTTGCTTTCGAAAAAGCGCAGGAATTTTTCGCGGATCTCGTTCAGTCCCATGTATTTCATAATGGCGTCCTCTGTTTTTTGAAAAATCAAATAAATATCGTCAGAATTCGATGTCCGCCGGGTCGAAAGAGGGGGCGGGCGCGTCGGAGGGGGGCGTTTCCTCCCCGTTCCGGCGGTCGGCGACCGGACCCTCGCAGGTGCGGAGCAGTTCGTCCATAGACGCTTCCGGGTTTTGCAGGAGGATGTTGAGCAGCGAGAGATAGTCGCGGATGATCTCGCGCGGGGTGATCATGCTGTCCGCGCCGACTTTTTCGAGACAGAGACGGAGATAGACCTCCATCTGACGCGGCTCGACGGGAGGAGTCCAGTCGTAGCAGGAGGCGTGCAGCCGGGTCACGCGGGCAACGAGCGCAAGCAGTTCGCTTTCCGAAAGACGCCGCAGGCGGATGATCGGTCCCATGATGTTTTTATAGCCGCCCTGCTCGAAACGGCCGGCCTCGAGCCGGCTGCGGAGCGCTTCGTATCCGAAAAGCCCCCGCCGCCTGTCCTCCAGGAACTGCGGCGTGCCGCCGAGCACGATCCCGAGGCATTCGGAACCGCCCTGCAGGGTGTCGTTGTACATCGACAGGATCTTTTCGTAATTGCTGTCCCGCGAGACGCGGTTGGGGATCTTGTATAGATTGACGCATTCGTCGAGGAAAAGGAGAAGCCCGCCGTAGCCGGTCTTTTCGACGAAGCGCGCCAGAAGCTTGACGTAGTCGAACCAGTTGCCGTCGTGGATGACGTCGCCCACCGGAAGGAGTTTTTTCGCCTCGGTCCTGGTGTTGTACTCCCCGCGCAGCCAGCGGAGCGCGGCGCTTTTGCGCTCCTCGTCCCCGTCGCGGTCGGCCTGATAATACGCGCGGATGACGGCGGCGAAATCGAACCCGCCGACGTTCGACTCCATCTCCGCCGCCAGGCGGTAGATGCGCCGCCCGGTCTCGGCGGCGAATTCGGGGGAGCCGGGAGTCAGGCCGGAAGACGCGATCTCGCTTTTGAGCGACGAGATCCAGCGGGAGATGACGATCGGCAGAGCGCCTCCGTCCGGGGAGGTCCTGACCGACAGGTTTTTCACCAGTTCGCGATAGGTGGCCAGCCCCGTTCCCTTCGTGCCGCAGAGGCGGCGATCGGGGGAAAGATCGGCGTCCATGCAGACGAAGCCCTTTTCGAGCGCGCAGACGCGCATCAGCTGGATGAGGAAGCTTTTTCCGCTGCCGTATTTGCCGATGACGAAGCGGAAGAAGGAACCCCGTTCGCTCAGATCGTTCAGATCGGAAAGGAAGAGGGCGATCTCCTCTTCCCGTCCGATGGCGACGAAGGGCGCTCCCGCGCGGGGGACGACCCCGGCGGAAAGGGAGACGAGCAGCGAGAGCAGGATCCTGCGGGGGATCTTCGCCCCGGTCTCGTCCCCGTTCAATCTGTCAGGCATGCTTTCACCTCCTCGACGTATTCGGGAAGGACGACCGTTTTTCCGTTCTCCGAGGAGAGCGCGGTGTCCCCGATCAGATCGTAACAGTATTCGTTGACGCACTCGATGAGCGTGTCTTTCATCATCAGCCCCTCCTCGGCGAGAGAGGCGAGCCCCTCTTCGTCCCCCGAAAGGATCAGGCGCAGAGCCCGGCGCACCAGCAGGATCGACTCGTCCTCGGCCTGTTTGCGGGCCTGCTGAGGCGTGGGGTTGGAAGCGGCTTTCTTTTTCTTCTCTTCTTTTTTCGCCGTCTCCTCGCGGCTTTCGCGGAAAGACTCGAAGTCGGAGACCATTTCTTCCGCGCCTTTCCAGCCCTTCTCCTCGATGGAAAGGGCGGAGGAGAGCGATATCCCCTTTTCGCGCGGCATATAAAGCTCCTCGAACTCGCTTTTTTCGGGCGCTTTGGCGCGTGAGGCGTTTTTTTCGGCCGGGGAGGGGAGAGGAAAAGCCTCTTCGTAATAGGCGTCGATCGCCGCCTTCATCTGCGCGTCGAGAAAAAGCGTGGAAAGCTTCGCGCGGATCCCGATCCGCCTGCGCAGACAGTTTTCGGCGTATTTCACCATGTCGGTGACCAGCGGGCGCATCCCGGCGCTGTGCGAATAGGCCAGATATTCGACCTCGATCTTCTTTTTGACGTCGTAGGCGCAGAGCGCCGCGCTGAACGCGTCGCGCACCTGCGCGCTTTTTTGAAAAACGCCTTCGCGCGGGACGAAGCGCGGGTCTTTTTGCGCCAGGCGGCGGCAGGCGTAAAGGAAGGCCTGCGGGATGTGTTTTTCGAACAGGGCGCGGTTGCTTTCGTCCGTGTATTTGCCGGCGTAAAAGTTATATTCGCAGTCGCACGCGTACAGGGCGCGGTACCACGCCTCTTCCTTTCCCGCCCCCGAAAGGTAGAACTCTTTGAGCGTGCAGGTCCGTAAGATCGCCTGCAAAAAGGGGGCGACCTCGTCGAACGGGCAGTCGAGACGGTTGAGCAGACAAAGGTCGATCATCCACTCGCCCACGCATCTGTCGAGTTTCGGGCAGGAGGAGCGGTAGGTCTTCCAGAGCGAGCAAAAAAGCGAGAGCGCCTTTTCGGGCGGGTAGATCTCGGGGAGATTGATGATCTCGTAAAGGAAAAGGATGACGTAACTCCCGTCGGCCGGCAACGGCTCCCCCGCCAGGAAGCGCGAGCGGAAGAAGCGGTAGAAGGCGATCTGCTCTTCTTTCATCTGGGAGAATTGCGGAAGGTATGAGAAAAAGGGGACGTGTTCGCAGGGAGAGACGGGCCTTTCGATCTGCCGGAGCGCGTCCTCGCGGAAACGGGCGTAGAAGGTGTAGCGGCATGGCCAGTCGGCGAAGGTCACTTTTCGGATGAAAGGAGAATCGGGGACGTAGGACGTCGCTTTCGCCGCGGGCGCCGCCGGAGGAGCGGGTCTTCCGGTCCCGCGGGGGAGCATCTCTCCCGCGCGGCGGATGAGCGGCTCGCCTTTCGAAGAGACGACTCCCCGCCGGTCGAGTTCGATCAGCACGGTCCCGATGTCGATCTTCGGGCGCGAAAGCCGGCGGGACGGGCCGGCGTCTTTTCGCCCGGCGTCGAGATCCCAGAATTCTTCGCTCCCGGCGCTTCCGTCTTTGCCGTCCATGTCTCTTTTCCCCTTTCTTTCCAAATATTTTAGCATATTATTTTATCATAAAAGGGCGTCCGGTGTCAATGAAAAAACATCAGAAAATCCCCCCGCCCCGCGGCTTGCCGAAAAACCGGAGGCGTGGTATAATGAAAGGGAAAAGAGCGAACGATCGATCATGACAAAGGAGCCGACCGATGGAGGAGCGAAAGACCGAATACGTGGCGACCTGCCTTTTCGGGCTGGAAAAGATGCTGGGGGAGGAGATCGTCTCCCTCGGATACGAAAAGACCGGAACGATCGACGGCCGGGTGACTTTTTCGGGGGACGAGCGCGCGATCGCGCGGGGGAACGTCTTTTTGCGCACCGCCGAGCGGCTTTTTATCAAAGCGGGAGGATTTGAGGCGAAAAGCTTTGACGAATTGTATTCCGGCGTCTTTTCGCTCCCCTGGGAGAACTGGATCGGGAGGGACGACGCCTTCCCCGTCGGCGGGCATTCGATCCGCTCGGCGCTTTACAGTCTCCCCGACTGCCAGTCGATCGTCAAAAAGGCGGTGGTCGACCGCCTGGCCGGGAAGTACGGGCTGATCCGCTTTCCCGAAACGGGGGCGAAGGTCAAGATCGAGTTCTTTCTGCTCGACGACAAAGCGACGCTGATGATCGACACGTCGGGCGAAGGGCTCCATAAGCGCGGATACCGCCCCGGGGCGGGGGAGGCGCCGTTGCGCGAGACGCTGGCCTGCGCCATGGTCAAGACCTCCCGCCCGCGGGAGAACGTCCTTTTGTGGGATCCCTTCTGCGGATCGGGAACGATCGCGGTCGAGGCGGCCTGCCTGATGGGAAACGTCTATCCCGGGGCGGGGAGGCGTTTCGCCGCCGAGGATTTCCCGTTTCTGCCGTCCTCGATCTGGAAGGAGGCGCGCGAGGAGGCGGCCTCTTCCCCCCGCGAAACGGATTTCGAGGTCCTGGCGAGCGATATCGACCCGAAGATGGTCGCCCTGACGAAAGAGAACGCGCTCCGCGC
>JAEEGL011002702.1_pt1 | contig 12364 bp, 6 predicted proteins | sample 9134231 | NCBI WGS metagenome assembly JAEEGL01 (sample SAMN16246548, study PRJNA631951) | gut metagenome | biome: gut microbiome; feature: rumen; material: fiber-attached | host: Bos | place: Iran: Karaj | collected 2018-10 | reverse complement strand
TTCTGTGAATAATCCAATGCCACCACACTATCCGTCGATAACGCATAACCATTCAGGTCGTCATAATAGCCATAGTTACAACGCATACCATTCTTATTAGCATTATCATCATAGACCACTCTTCTGAAGGCCTCACTAACGCCAGTGACGCCATCATACCAGATACTGTCTGCCACGATAGTCCGTCCTTCATTCTGTACTCTTGACCTATTCAACAGTTCAGCCTGTTTCTTGGCGGTATTATAATAGCCTAGTTCAGAATAGATATGACTTTTCCCCGAGATGATGTCCGATGGTCCAACGATATTTGCCTGTTTACTTTGTGTGTTATACACTAGCGTATCCGTTGTCAGCGTAGAGTTGCCATCCACAAGTTTCACTTTATCCATGAAGAAAGCATCCTTCGAGTCTGTATGATACTCCCCATGCCAAGAAGTCAGTGTAGCCGTTTTATCCACAATTTTTCCACCGTCATTATAATAGCCCATATTATCATTACGATCGAAATATAGTGTATCTGTAAATAACGTTGTAGTTCGGTTACGTAGCACGACCTGTTTTCCACTGTCAAAGACTTTTGCGACCAGAAGTTTGTTGTCGCCGTCATAAAAGCCATAGTCACCGGTCATCGAGAGGGTATCGCCCTGCACCATCTTGACATTTCCCCAGGCCTCAAAAGAATTACTTTGTTCAAAATAGTTGGCACTGTCGCAATACAGGTGAGCACCATCATGCTCAAATTCCACTTTTCCGCGCAACACCTGAGCATTGTTGTTTTTCCAGATATCAAAAAACAACTCATCAGCATGTACCAAGTACACCCTGCTCTTCTCCGTTTTCTTCTTCGGAGCAGACGATGCCGCGCCATACACGACAAGGCATAGCGCACACAGAAGCACCAAACTGATGCTTCTGCGACTCTTACCTAATCCAACCTTCATATTCAAATTTGCAGTTGCGATAGTCATCATTGACGTGCACGTAGGTACTCTTAATCTTATTCACTACCCAGTCGTGCAACACTTTTTCACGCCGTTTCTCCATCACGATATCCTTCATGACCTGGAAATCCTCAGTAATGGTAGCCTTATGACCTTCGGTTCTGCTTTTCAACTTAGCAATAACGCACACTGTCTTTCCCTGATCATTTATCATTGAGAACGCTTTCGACACATCGCCCACTTGCATGCCATCAACTACACGAGCTACTTCAGAAGGCAAATCCTGCATCTGGAAGCGCGAGGTCTGTCCACGTTCCGAACGATTAAACATCAAACCGCGATTATTACGTGTGTCCTTATCGTCAGAGAAGATCGTTGCTGCATCCTCAAAATTGAAAGTTCCTACATACAACCCCTCCAATTGTTTTGGAGTCTCGCCATTACGAATATAATCAGCAATTGTATCCAAGAAAGCGACAGATGCATTGACAGCCGAGTCTGAAACGACAGGCTTACGCAAGATATGGCGTACCTTTATCTTATCACCACGCTTATCAACTAATTGGATGATATGGAAGCCGAACTCCGACTCAACAATTTTCGAAATCTTCTTAGGATCTGTCAAGTTGAATGCCACTGCAGCAAAGGCAGGATCAAGCATACCGCGTCCCGTATAATCCAGTTCTCCACCAGCACGACGTGAACCTGGATCCTCAGAATACAGGCGTGCTAATGTCTGAAACGATGTTTCACCTCTGTTGATACGATCCGTATATTCACGCAGTTCATCCTTCACACGGTTGATTTCCTCTATTGAGACACGTGGGGTATTAGCAATAATCTGCACTTCCACTTCCGTAGGTACAAAAGGAACGCTGTCGGCAGGCAGATCCCTAAAATAGCGACGCACCTCAGCAGGAGTAACGTTGATATCTTTCACCAACTTCTCCTTCATACGCTGAATCAGCATTTGGTCGCGCAAATCATCATGCATCGACTGACGAATCTGACTGAGACTCTGCTTCTTGTACTCCTCCAGTTTCTCACGTGAGCCAGTCTGCTGAATCATATAATCAATACGCTGCTCTATACCCGATGCAATCTCGTTCTCAGTCACCTCAATACTATCAATGGCAGCCTGATGAAGAAACAACTTCTGCACGGCCAACTGTTCCGGGATAGCACAGTCTGGATCACCATTCCAGCGCATACCTTCCATTGCTGCTTGAATACGAGTAACCTCCACCTCACTCTTTAAGATGGCCTCATCACCCACAACCCAGATGACCTCATCAACAACCGAGCCTATACTATCACGCTTATCAGCATAAGCCGAAGTAACAGCAATCAGTGATAATAGTATGAAAAAAAGATTTCTCATCAATGCTTATTGACAGTTTTCAACACTTCTTCTTTGACTTCAACTGCATATCTCTTACGCAATTGAGCCACCCATTCTTTCTCCAATGCCTCCTGATAATCAGCTACCACAAGGCCACGCACATCGGTATAGTCCTCCGGACCCTTCTTCAGCACCTTACCATAGACAGCATCAAAAGGATAATCCTTCAACTTTGTCACTGTTGTATCCTTCTTAAACACGGCACTATCAACAAGCGCATTATCCCCCTGTCTAAAAATGCCTTTCTCTACTCGGATACGAATCACAGAATCTGCATTGAATGTAGTACGTAAAGCCTCTGCCCATTTATCAAAAGGCAGTTTCTTCACGCAATCAGCCACAGCTTTTACGTCTTCCTTAGTCTTTACATGATAAGCCATGCCTTTGTAGCGAGGCTTGTCCCATGCATATTTCTTCTTATTCTTCTTGAAGAAATTAGCCAGTCCTGCATCATCCTTGGCAGCCTTGTCCCAAACCAGATTATTACTGATTTCATAAAGCAGCAGTCCATCATGATACTCCTGAATCAGATATTTCATCTCCATATCCTGAGCCGACAGTTCTGCAGCCTTCTCATCCAGAAGTTCAGCCTCCGACCTATTCGTGCTCTTCACCAGTTCACCAATCTTCTGCTCAGCAATCTGATCACGCATATTACGCTGTTCGATGAACTTCAGAATGGCATCATGATGGAATTCAAAAGGCTCCAACATCTTACGTTCCTTCATCAAGATGATATGATAGCCATAAGGTGACTGTACAATACCCGACATCTCACCTGGCTGCAAGGCATAAGCTGCATCCTCAAACTCCTTCACCAGTTGACCGTGCTGCACAAAAGGCAACAGTCCACCCTGACGAGCAGAACCAGGGTCTTGCGACACCTTCTTAGCCAATTCTGCGAAGTCAGCACCATCTTTCAGAGCCTTATACACAGAGTCGATACGCACCTTAGCTGCATCCCACTCGGCCTGCGGTGCCTGTTGGTTGGCACGCAACAGGATATGCGCACACTGAATCAGTCCGTCTGGGCCAATCTGCTCTACCGTCTGGTCGTAAATCTTACGAGCCTCTTTCTCGACGTCAGCATCTGTCACGAAAGCAGGGCGCACCTGTTGGTTACGATACTGTGCAAACTCGTCCTTAAACGACTGCAGCGTATCATACTTTGCATCAAGAGCAGCACAGACCTTCAATTTATAATTAATAAAGAGGTCTACATACTCCTCGATATTCTTCTTATCGATAACACCCTCAGAGTTATTCTTGTTATACGAATATTCGAATTCCGAACGAAGCACAGGCTCTCCGTTCACAATCATGATTACAGGATCATCAGTCTGTGCACTCACAGAAGCACAAGCCAGTAATCCGGCAAAAAGCATTTTCAGTTTCATTTCCTTATTTCTTTTTATGCTAGTGCTACTAGTCTTACTGTTATACTAGTAGCACTAGTTCTACTAGGTTTTAATCGTTTGGTCTTGAGTAGTTAGGAGCCTCGCTGGTGATAGTGATATCATGAGGATGACTCTCCATCACACCTGCATTCGTAATACGGGTGAATTTAGCGTCATGCAACTTTTCAATAGAAGCGGCACCACAGTAACCCATACCTGAGCGCAAGCCACCGGTCAACTGATAGATCACCTCCTGTACCGTTCCCTTATAAGGCACACGACCAGCGATACCCTCGGGCACCAGCTTCTTCACATCCTTAGTATCAGCCTGGAAGTAGCGGTCCTTAGAACCGTGCTCCATAGCCTCAAGAGAACCCATACCACGATAGCTCTTGAACTTACGGCCGTTGTAGATAATCGTATCACCAGGGCTCTCCTCGGTACCTGCCACCAGTGAACCAATCATCACACATGAGCCACCTGCTGCCAAAGCCTTGACAATATCACCAGAATAGCGCAAGCCACCATCTGCAATAAGGGGCACACCTGTACCCTTCAGGGCAGAGTATACATCATATACTGCACTCAACTGAGGCACACCGACACCAGCCACCACACGTGTTGTGCAGATAGAACCCGGACCGATACCAACCTTCACTGCGTCAGCACCATTCTCTACGAGCATACGAGCTGCAGCACCTGTAGCGATATTACCTACAACGATGTCAATATCCTTAAAGGCATTCTTTGCCTCCTTCAGTTTATCAATCACGCCCTTTGAGTGACCGTGAGCAGTATCGATGACTATAGCATCAGCACCTGCATTTACCAGAGCCTGCATACGATCCAGTGTATCTACAGTCACGCCGACACCAGCAGCGACACGCAGACGTCCCTTCTCATCCTTACAAGCCATGGGTTTATCCTTTGCCTTGGTGATATCCTTATAAGTAATAAGACCTACCAGACGGTTATCCTTGTCCACAACGGGCAGTTTCTCAATTTTGTTCTCCTGCAGAATCTGTGCAGCAGCAGCCAAGTCCGTCTGCTGATGAGTGGTCACCAGATTTTCCTTTGACATCACATCATCCACGGGACGATCCAGACGACGTTCGAAGCGCAGGTCGCGGTTGGTCACGATACCCACCAAGTGATTATCCTCATCAACCACGGGAATACCACCGATATGATACTCTGCCATAATATCCAGAGCATGAGCAACGGTAGAACCACGACGAATCGTCACGGGGTCATAAATCATACCGTTCTCTGCACGCTTTACAATAGCCACTTCACGTGCCTGATTCTCTATCGACATGTTCTTATGAATCACACCGATACCACCTTCACGAGCAATCGCAATTGCCATCTGACTCTCTGTCACGGTATCCATAGCAGCCGTTACAAAGGGGACATTCAACACAATGTTACGAGAGAAGCGTGTCTGCAACTCTACTGTTTTTGGCAATACTTCTGAATAAGCGGGAATCAACAGGACGTCGTCGAAAGTGAGGCCGTCCATCACAATCTTATCTGCAATAAATGATGACATAATATTGGTACCTTAAATTTTTATTGCGTGCAAAGATACTCATTTTTTCCGACATAGCGACTATCTTTCGACCTTTTTCTTGCATAATTTAACTTTCGCAAGTTCCATTTAACAGAGGAGCAACAGGACATTCCCTAGTGCAGAAGCCACAGGTAACAAGCTATCGCAGTTGTTGTACGTATTTCACAGGTTCTCCCTCCCCCTTCAAGATATCTGCAAAAGTATGCGGTTCTATGGTTACTGGACCATACATAAATTCAGGAATGTTATAACTGCGTAGTAACTGACGGTGATAGTCAGGATTCTGTTGGGGCAACTCAAAGGGTTTCCCCCAGTTACCGTTTTTATCCATGTGAGCAAAGAAAGGTCGCGTAAAAGTACCATCGTCCCTGCGACTGCTAAACACCAGCCATCGTCCGTTGCTCGACCAGGTATGATAACTCTCAGTATCATTGGAATTAACGCTTTCCAAGGGGTGAGCGGCAGTATAGTTTTCACTCTTCGCTTTTCCCTTTTCACTTAAATCCATTATCCACAGATTAGCGTCATGATGCCAGATATGGAAGTAGCCATATTCCGACATTGTGAAGACCAACCACCGACCATCAGGCGAAATACGTGGCAACACTGCACTCATACCCAGCGAATCAGCAGCAAACACCAGTTCCCTTGGACCAAACTGCTTCGTTTCCGGGTTAAAATTCTTTTTGTAGATATTATATTTCAATTCTCCGCAACGACTTATCAGTTCTGTTGTACTCGACACTTGATAATTCTTTCGTTCATAGTGAGCACTACAGTAATACAACGTCTTACCATCAGGAGCCCACGCCGGGAACACCTCAAACTCAGTGGTATCATTCTCCAGATTGGTCACCTCACCCTTATCAATATCATAAGCAATGATATCGCTTTCCAAATCATACACTTCTATCTTATTCGGGTCGGTAGTATGAAAACTCTGATGGGTCTTATCCGTAGAATAGACAATCAACTTCAACCAAGGATGCCATGCCGGATAGACGCCTGCCGAGAGAATGGAGTCATTCTTCATATTCACCTTCTTGATTGCTCCATCGTAAGCAATAATCGTACCGCCATCCTTCTGACGAGCATGAAATTGCATCCTTTCAGGGTTGTATTGCTGGTAGTGATGGCAATTGATACACTGCCCCTCGACCTCGAAACTGCACAATATATTGTCATATATCACGCTCTCATCATAATTCTCCAGACAACGCTGATTAATCGTCAACGCTTCATAGCTTACAAACGAGGCAGGTATTAATCGGTAACTCAGATACGAGTCTATACTATCGGTTGACACATGGATAGCGAAGGGTTTGTGATGTGTCCACTGCTCCCCATGCCTTACATATACATCCACATTGATATCACTGCCCTGCTCTACCAAATCACGCCATTCACCAATTGAAGGTTGCATCTTATCCTCACACACAACCTCCATGTCGCCTGCCTTATAGCAGGCTATCATACCGTCGGCATTATCGTCATCCAGTTCAAAAGTCAACGGTGCAATATTCACAGGTATCGTCACATCCACGTAATCAGGATAAATCTTGGGCAACTCATCACTCTCCGTGAAGACCTCAGGCACGCTGGGACCACAGGAGAAAAGTAAAAAGGTAAAAAGGTAAAAAGGTAAAATATATCTCTTCATAACCATAAACTGTAAACCATAAACCGTAAACTGTTAGCCGTAAACTAATACTCCGGCAACTGCCGCATCAGGTAATAGTCATAGAAATACGTGTGTCGATAGGCCTGTAACGCTTTTCGTGCCACGTCTACATCAGCATTATCGTAACGCTCTGCAGCCATCGCAAAATTATTAAACGACTGTTTCACACTCTCATCAAAAGGCATACGGTTCACATCTTCACGTCCCTCTATCATACAATACAAATAAGCAGCCTCTTGGTAGTATCGTGGTATACGAGCCTTCGGATGCAGTCGAACATAATCCGTGAAGTGATACCAAAAGTTATTGATATTCTTCGTCCATAATGAGGCAAGTAGGGTTTGTTCCTGAAAGAAAAGATCCGTTGTATCCGTACATTCATCCAAACGGTTCATCAGGAAACTTTCAATGTTTCCCTGATCACCGCTCAACACATTATCATAATGCATCATCCGTTTCACCGACTGAAGTTCTGGCAATGTCTCTACCTCGTCAGCCCACTCCTCATAAAAAGTGGTGTGCTTCAGTAGTTTCAAGTATTTACGAGCCTGTTGCTTTTCATGACGCAATAACGCACATTTTGCCAACAGTTTCAGGTTGTCCACCCGCCATCCGAATTCCACGCCCATCTCCGTACTCAGACGTGAACTGTAGTTCAGCATACCATATTGATAATACATCAATGGTCCTGCGACCAACATCAATCGCATACCGAAAGGCGCTGCATAAGCTTTTGAACCATTCTCATAATTAAACATATCCTCGCCCTGACGCCCTAACCGACTCAACGCCAGATTTCTCATCATCACGATAGCACGTGTCGGTTCGTCCTTCTGCAAGGCAGCCTCTTTCAAAACGCCTCTCCAGTCGTTCTGTTCTATGCAGTGCTGCATCCTTAGCTCATGATGGAAGTTCTCATCCTTAAACCATGACATCGCCACGCCAACACCCAGAGCCACAAGCACCACACCTTGTATGATGACGCTCTTCGCCACCTTCACCTGCTTCAGAGGCACCAATGCCATCACCACGAAGAACAGCACCAACAGATAATAAGGTATATAATAAACATGATGTTCCTCCGAAACATAATACAGCGGCAATCCTGCGTAATAGATATTTGCCAGATTAATCTGATGGTAGAGCTGTCGGTAGCTCATCAAAGGCACAACGATAGCACTCGAAAGTGCAAGCATACCATATCCAATCTTCCTACGCAAAGACCACCTCTCCAATCGCCACGACCAGATACCCATCAGCAGGACAGCAGCGATTCCATATATACCAAAAAGCGGATATCCCAAAGCAGCAAATATCACCATTATCAATCCGCGAAAACTAAAATGCCAAGGCAACAGTCTGAAAACCCATAGCAGCAGCGTCACAGCAATAGCACCTAATGTTGCCACAAACACATGTCCCTGCAGTTTCAGCATATACACCCAGTAGCCCATATCTACAATGGTAATCAGCAACAGCCCCACAGGCACCAGAGCCAATGCGCTCCACTGGGCAGGCATCTCAAATGCACGTGTTATCAGCCACATCAGTAATAGCCATAACAAGCACAATATCGTCACCCCCATCCACGGGTTATAGAAATACTGCGTCAGATACGTACCTACCCATGACAGCAGTCCACCAGGCACCGCCATCCTTTCCTCAAAGAACAGAGAAGTATCCAGGAAAAGGTTCTGTTCTTGCAACTTCCACAGGAAGTCATTCTCCAGTGATAGCAATACGCTAGCTATCACGAGAAGCATAGCCCCCCATATAGTCAAAGGTAAATATCTTTTCATTTCTTTAGGTTTACTGAATGCAAAGATACATTATTTTTTATATAACGCCAAAAAAAACAGAAGAAAAAATAAGCTCTCGGGAAAAAATCCGAGAGCCTATATCTTATTTCATATAAAAACAGAAGAATTAGTTTGCCATATCAGAGATAAATTTGATACGTACCAACCGTATCTCATCTTCCGAAAAGTCTGAACCGAATTCCTCGAAAGCAGCCTCCAGATCATCGGTCTCCTGTTCAGCAAAATAGTCACACATATCGCTCACATCATCCGGATCCATAATATCATCCAGGAAATAGTCAATATTGATCTTGTTGCCACTATAAAGCACGATGCCCTCCAGTTCATCAAGCAGTTCTTCGAAGTCAATACCAAGTGCATTGGCTATATCATCCAAAGCGATGCGGCGGTCTATATTCTGCAGGATCTTCAACTTACGCATAGAGTCCTTCGCCTTGGTGCGGATACGCAGGTCTGACTGACGTTCTATCTCGTTCTCCTCACAGTAACGTTTGATCAGCTCCACAAATTCCTTGGCATAAGGCTGACGCGTCTTACCATCGCCTACACCCTGGATATTCTTCAGCTCTTCCAGACTGACGGGATAATCCGTAGCCATCTGTTCCAACGACACATCCTGGAAGATGACATAAGGTGGACGTTCCAACTTACGCGACCATTTTTTACGCAGGTCATGAAGCATCGCCGAGAGCGTAGGATCCAGTGCGCTGGCGCCGCCCTCTGGTACTGCCGTCTCCTCATCCTCGCTAAACTCATGATCCTCAACCACCATAAAGGACGTAGGATGCTTGATAAATTTCTTACCTGCCGCGGTAACCTTCAGCAGTCCATAATTCTCCACCTCCTTAACCAGATAGCCAGCAATCAGAGCCTGACGGATAACAGGATTCCAGATTTTCTCATCCTCGTCCTCGCCGGAGCCAAACTCATCCAGATTCTGATGCTTATGAGCCACTATCTCGTTGGTGTCACGACCTGTGATAAAATCGATGACATAATCCGTACGGAAATTCTCCTTAATGGCCAGGATAGCCTTCAACGCAATGACCAGTTGGTTCTTGGCATCAATCTTCTTACCCGGATGCAGACAGTTGTCACAGTTGCCACAGTTGTCCTTATCATATTGCTCACCGAAATAATGGAGCAACATCTTCCTGCGACAGACTGATGTCTCTGCATAAGCAGCCGTTTCCTGAAGAAGCTGTCGACCGATATCCTGTTCAGCCACAGGCTTACCCTCCATGAATTTCTCCAGTTTCTGCAAGTCCTTATAACTATAGAAAGCCAGGCAGATACCCTCACCGCCATCACGTCCGGCACGACCAGTCTCCTGATAATAGCCCTCCAGTGATTTGGGAATGTCATAATGAATCACAAAACGCACGTCGGGCTTGTCAATACCCATACCAAAGGCTATCGTAGCCACGATAACATCAATGCGTTCCATCAGGAAGTCATCCTGCGTCTGCGAACGTGTACCACTATCCAGTCCTGCATGATAAGCTGCTGCCTTAATGTCATTGGCACACAACACATCAGCCAAATCCTCTACCTTCTTTCTTGAAAGACAATAGATGATACCGCTCTTTCCAGGATGCTGCTTAATAAAGCGCACAATATCCTTATCTATATCCTTTGTCTTGGGACGTACCTCGTAGTAAAGGTTAGGACGATTGAACGAGCTCTTGAACTCTGTCGCATCAACGATACCCAGACTCTTCTTGATATCCGTACGCACCTTATCCGTTGCCGTAGCAGTCAGGGCGATAACAGGTGCCACACCTATCTCGTTGATGATAGGACGGATACGACGGTATTCCGGTCGGAAGTCATGTCCCCACTCCGAGATACAGTGAGCCTCGTCAATCGCATAAAACGAGATCTTCACCGTCTTCAGGAACTCCACATTATCCTCCTTCGTAAGTGACTCAGGAGCCACATAGAGCAATTTGGTTCTTCCCTCGCGGATATCCTTCTTCACCAGATCGGTAGCCGTTTTGTTCAACGACGAGTTCAGGAAGTGCGCCGTTCCCTCATGTTCACTGAGGTTAGAGATAAAGTCCACCTGATTTTTCATCAGGGCTATCAGGGGCGATATCACGATGGCCACACCATCCATGAGCAGTGATGGCAACTGATAGCAGAGCGACTTACCACCACCAGTAGGCATCAGCACGAAGGTATCACGACCTTCGAGAAGATTTTGTATGATGGCTCCTTGTTCTCCTTTGAAGGAGTCGAAGCCAAAATAACGCTTCAGTGCGTCTAACAGTTCACCTTTATCGTATGTCATAGGCTGTTTTGTCAGGATTTAGTTCATAACAGCCAGTGAGGCACTCTTGTCAAGTTGCTCACGGGCATAGTCCTCTGTCACTTCAAACTTCTTCACTTTCTTTGAGGGCACCTCAAACATAGCGTCCATCATCACGCTCTCTACGATAGAGCGCAGGCCACGGGCACCAAGTTTGTACTCCACTGCCTTATCCACGATGAAGCGCAAAGCCTCAGGCGTAAATATCAGGTCCACTCCATCCATCTTAAACAGCTTAACATACTGCTTGACGATAGAGTTCTTGGGCTCCGTAAGGATTCGCTCCAAAGCAGCGCGATCCAAGGGATTCAGATAAGTGAGCACCGGCAGACGACCAATAATCTCAGGAATCAGTCCAAAGGACTTCAAGTCCTGAGGCTGCACATATTTCATCAGATCATCCTTATCTATCTTACGCACGTTCTGCACAGAGTTATAACCCACGGTATGGGTATTCAGACGCTGGGCAATCTTACGTTCGATACCATCGAAGGCACCACCGCAGATAAACAGGATATTCCTTGTATCAACATGGATATACTCCTGATCAGGATGCTTTCTACCACCTTGAGGGGGCACGTTGACCATTGTTCCCTCAAGCAGTTTCAAGAGTCCCTGCTGCACGCCCTCACCACTCACGTCACGTGTAATAGAAGGATTGTCGGCCTTACGGGCAATTTTATCTATCTCGTCAATGAACACAATACCACGCTGGGCAGCATCCACATTATAGTCGGCCACCTGAAGCAGACGACTGAGGATACTCTCTACATCCTCGCCTACATAACCCGCCTCTGTAAATACCGTAGCATCTACAATGGTAAAGGGTACGTCAAGCAACTTGGCAATAGTACGTGCCAGAAGGGTTTTTCCTGTACCTGTAGAACCCACCATGATGATGTTCGACTTCTCTATCTCTACACCATCCTTATCGTCCTTTTTCTGTTGCAGACGCTTATAGTGGTTGTACACAGCCACAGACAGGAAACGTTTGGCGTCATCCTGACCAATTACATATTGATCCAAATAATCCTTAATCTCACGAGGTTTGGGAACCTTCTTATCCTTAGCAGCCTTTTTGCTATCGTTATCCCCTCGTTCCTCTTGGTTGCCATCAAGCAAACCCGACTCTTTTACAATCTGGTAGGCTTGGCGTGAGCAATCCTCACATATATAACCGTTGATGCCCGTGATGAGCAAACGCACCTCACGTTCAGAACGGCCACAGAAATTACAAAC
>JAEEGL017092902.1_pt1 | contig 12365 bp, 13 predicted proteins | sample 9134231 | NCBI WGS metagenome assembly JAEEGL01 (sample SAMN16246548, study PRJNA631951) | gut metagenome | biome: gut microbiome; feature: rumen; material: fiber-attached | host: Bos | place: Iran: Karaj | collected 2018-10 | reverse complement strand
CTGGTTCTTCCGTTCTTGGGTTATCCGAAGTTATTATCGTGTAATCTGCTATTTTCCCAGATATTTCACCCATTAGTGGGCGTTTGCTATTATCTCTATCACCACCACAGCCAAATACACATATTACTCTTCCTTTTGTATATGATCTTACTGCTTCTAAAATACTTTCTAAGCTTTCAGCTGTATGAGCATAATCTATCATAATTGCTAAATCTTTATCATTTGCAATTAGTTCACTTCTACCAGGTACAGTTATTTCTAGCATAGCTTCTTTAATATTATCTACACTTGCTCCAAATTTAAGCGCAGTTGTAATTGCAGCTAAGCTATTGTAAACGCTAAATCTTCCAGGAATATTAACTTTTATTCTTTCATTTCTATCCTTTATTTTTACTTTATAATCAACACTTTTATTTGTAATTGTAATGTCTTTTGCAAGCATATCTGAAAAATTATCTATTCCATATGTTTTAAATTCACATTTTGGTGAATTTGAAACTATTTTAGATTTTTTAAAATCATCTGCATTTATAACACCCTGTCTACACATTTGGAATAGTTTTAATTTAGATTCAAAATAATCATCAATTGTTGGATGTTCTTTTTCACTTATATGGTCTTTATAAAAGTTTGTAAATACACCAACTTCAAATTTTATTCCATCAACTCTATTTAGTTTTAAACTTTGAGATGAGACTTCCATTACAACCACATTAATCTTTTCTTCTACCATTTTTGCAAATATTCTTTGCAATTCCAAGCTATCTGGTGTAGTTCTTGTGCTTGCTCCTAAACTCTTATCGCCAATATAATTTGCTATTGTTCCAATTAATCCTACTTTTAATCCTGCTTTTTCTAATATAGCTTTTATCATATAAGTTGTAGTAGTTTTTCCTTTTGTTCCAGTAACTCCTATTATTCTTAATTTATGTGCTGGATTTCCATAAAAATTAGCTGCAACTTTTGCTAATGCCTTTCTTGTATCTTCTACTATAATTACAACTACATTTTTTGAAAGTTTAACTTTTTTTAAATCAGCCGACATATCTAGCATTATAGCTACTGCTCCATTTTCAATAGCATCATTTATAAAATCGTGACCATCAAAATCGAAACCTTTTATTGCTACAAACAAACTTCCTTCTGTAACATATTTTGAATTGTTTTCTATATTTGAAATTTCAATATCTAAATCACCTTTTGCTTTATAATTTTCCAATCCTTCAATTATTTTGCTAAGTTTCATTTGAATTTTTCTTCCTTTCCTTTCATCCATTTACCCAAATGATATTATATAGTAAAATTTGATTTTTGTATAGTGTTTGAATAATTATTTTCTTTATTATATGTATTTAAAAATTTCATAATTATTCTTAAATGTAATATGTGCTAATAATTATTTTTATTTGTAGGGTTCGTCGTCCACGGCGACCCTTGAAAAATGTAAAACATTAACGGGTCGCTGTGGACAGCGACCCCTACAACGTGTTAAATAGATTTAATGCGTTTATTATACAAAATTATAATATATATTAATATTTAATAATTATTTTATTTCCTTTATTTATTTTAATTCCTTCTATTGGGCTTTGTTCTTTTATTATTGTTTCTTCACCTATATTTTCTTCATATATTAACTCCAATCCTATTTCTTTTAATATATTCTTAGCCTCTCTTATTGATAAACCAACTATATTTGGAACTGTAACTTCTTCTATATTCTCCTCTTCCTTTTTTAATTCTAAATACGGCAACACTTCCTTTAATACTGAACCCGCAACAGGTGCTGCAACACTTCCACCCTGATGTCCTCCTTCTCCTGTTGGATTGTATAGGGTAACTAATATTGCAACTTCTGGATCAAAAGTATTTGCAACTCCTATAAATGATGTAACATATTTTCCTGTATTTACTCCATCTTCAGATGTCCCTGTTTTACCTCCAACATGATATCCTATTACTTTTGCATTTTTCCCGTGTTCCTTCTGATACTACAGAATCCATCATGCTAAGTACTTTTTCTGATGTTTCTTCAGAAATAGTTTGCTCACCAAATTCTGGAGTTATTTCATTTATTTCTCCTGTTTGACTATTTATTATTTTTTTAACCACTCTTGGTTTAACATATTTACCATTATTTGCAATAGTTGAAACCATTGTTATCATTTGGATTGGTGTAACTTCAAACCTCTGCCCAAATGATATTGTTGCAAGTTCTACTGGCCCAACTTTTTCTTTTTTTAAGAAAATACTACTTGCTTCTCCAGGCAAATCTATCCCTGTTTTTTTAAGCATACCAAATTTTTCAACAAATTCATAATACTTATCCACCCCTATTTTTTGTCCTAATCCAATAAATACTGGATTGCAAGAATTCATTAGTGCTTGCCTTAAGCTTTGTGATCCGATGTGGTCTATAATATCTCCAGCATTTAATTCTAACTCCAGCAATTTCAATTGACCCTGTACAACAATAAGCGCCTTCTTTATCTGGTTCAGCAATTCCACTTTCTACTGCACTAGAGGCTGTAACTAATTTAAAAGTCGAACCCGGTTCATATGTATCTGAAATAGCTTTATTTCTCCACATACTTTGAAGTGCATTGTTTCTTTCCGTAATTTCCATTGAATCCCATAGCGATTTTAAATATTCATCACTAATCTCATATGGATTATTTAAATCAAAAGAAGGATAACCAGCTAGTGCCAAAACATCTCCTGTTTTAGGATTCATAAGAATAATATTTCCACCATCTGTACACTTATTGTCTATACATGCTTCTTCTAAATATTTCTCTGCTATTGATTGAATTGTCATATCAATTGATAAAACTAAATCATTACCGTCTATTGGATCAATATAGTTTTCGCCCTTTTCTCCTAAAATATTTCCTTTTGCATCTGTTTGCTTTTCAATTTTTCCGATAACTTCCTTTTAATATCTCTTCATATTTTGCTTCAATTCCTCCTAACCCTTGATTATCACTTCCGCAAAAGCCAATAATTTGAGCAGCTAGTTTTCCAAAAGGATAATATCTTTTAGTATCTTCATCTATATTTATTCCTTGAAAAATTTGATTTTCCTGCATCCAGTTTCTTAGTTTATCTGTTTTTTCTTTGTCAACTTTTTTAATTATATTTTCAATTGAAGAGTTTTTACTAACTCTTTTTAGAACTTTATCATAGTTAAGATTGAAAATATCTGCTAATGCCCTTGATACCCTCTCTTTATCTTGTGAAATAATATTTACTGGATTTACTGTAACTGTATAAACCGTACTACTTACAGCCAATACATTTTTCTCTGTAGAGTCATAGATTGTTCCTCTTTTAGGACTAATCTTTCTTCCTGAACTCATTTGTTCATTTGCTAAAAGAGTCAATTCTTTTCCTTGCACAAATTGAACAAATATTAGTTTTATTGTTATAGCTAAAAAGCCAATTACAAAAAAAGCTATTATCCACAATGTTCTTTTCTTTATTTTAAGCAAACCTTTTTCCATAAAAAAACTCCTTTAAATAGATTATTACTATTCTATTTAAAAGAGTTTTAATTTATTATTCTTATTTATTTTATTCTGTAGTATCTTCTATTATAGGTGTTAAATATGCTTGATGATATGCTGTTCCATTTACATTATCCTCGTCTAATGTTATTTGATATCCATTTTCAATACTATTTGTATCACCATAAATTGCAGCATTTTCTCCTCTTAGAATACCATCATAAAAATTAAATGTTCCATAATTATTTACTCCGTGCATTTTTCCATTTAATACTGGTAAAGTAGTATTTACTTCTCCATCTTCTGTTCCAATGGTCAATGTTCCTTCATTTGAAACAGCATGTTGATTTACACCAATTATTGTTCCCCCTGTTATTATTAATGTTCCACCATCCATATTCTGTATCGTTGCTCTTTCAATTGTTGAACCACTTGGTGCTCCTGTAGCAGTTGAACTTAAATATGCACTTCCATTTATAATTACTGTTCCTCCTTTATTATTATATATTGCTTGTCTTGTACCACGTGATATGATACTTCCACTACTTACTGTTATTCTTCCACCACCATTATTATTAATTACAGCAAAACCAACACTAGATGTTATTGTACCATTTTGAATTAACAGTGTTCCAGAATTTTCTATAACAGCAGCATTTTGAGAATTTTTTAAAGTATTTCCTTGAAGATCTAGAATAATGTTTTGATTTTTGCTTATTGTTATGTTTTCATAAGTTGATACTAATAGTTTTATTGTTGTAGCCGTATTATTAGATGCCACAGCACTAATTGCTTCAGTTAATGAATCATATTGTGTTTCATTTATTTGTGCAATTTTTGCTTGTGTCCAATGTGCATAAAATGTAACATCACCATTTATTATTCTACTTGGAGTAACTTCTTCTCCTCCATCATCTAAAGTAAACCATCCTGCAAACACATTTCCTGTTTTAATAGGTATAGGTAACGAACCTACTGCCATACCATTTAATACTCCTATTGAACTAGGACTTACTGTTCCACCAGTTGGGTCAAATGTTACCGTATCCAAGCAATCTAAAATCAATGTATTATATATACTACCATCTATTGTTTCAGTTGAATTATATTCAGATGCATTTGGTTCAGTATCATCTATAATACTTTTTTTACTATCATAAGCACTTGTAATACCTTTCAGTATTCCATCATACATTTTAAATCTTACTTTTTCAGATCCAACTGCATGTCCTATTCCATAAGTTTTTCCCTGCAATACTGGAGAATTAATATTAATATTTCCATCCTTTGTACCAATTGTAAGTGTTCCTCTATTATCTACCGCAATTGAATGGTTTGAAATAATTGTACCTCCAGTTATTATTACAGTACCACCAGAATTATTTAAAACACTTGAAAAAGAGGCAGCTGTGATTGTTGCACTTTCAATAGTTATTGTACCACCTGATTGATTTTGAACTGTAGCTCTTTGATTTGAAGTACCACTCAAAGAAGAATTTCCTGTAATTAATACACTTCCCCCATCATTATAAATTGCCTGTCTACAGCCGGGTAGTATTTGTACTAATATTAAAGCCATTTACTGTTAGTGTTGCACCACTATGATTATTAATCGCACCTTGAGGAGCGTTTGTTCTAATATTTCCATTTCTTACTGTTAAATTACCTTCGTTTTCTAAAATAACAACATTTGATTTACCTTCATATAATAAAGTATGGTTCTGAAAATCCAAATCTATATTTTGACCTGTTGCTATTGAGTATGCTTTGGTTACTGTTATATCTTTTAATATTCTAATTGTTGTTTGAGATCCACCAGCTGTTACTGCATTAATAGCATTTTGTAAGAGCGGATATTTTGTTTCTCCAATTTGAGCTTCGTTTGTTTCATTATTATCATCCCATTTTGCATATAATACTAAATTTCTAACATTACTTCCGAGTTGGAGTTGTATTTATTGGACTACCCGAAAAATCTGAAGCTTCATACCATCCTCCAAAAACCTTGTTCATCTTTGTTGGAGTTGGAAGAGGAGCGCCCATTGTTGCATCATATCTTTCAATTGGATTGGTTAAAGGATCACCACCATTTAAATTGTATTCTATTGTAAATGTTCCAATATTTGCCGTTCCTTCTATTATATGGGTTTCTGACATAATTGAATAGCCCACCGCCAAAGTAATCATCATAGTTAGTAATAAAATTGTAATTGTTAGTGGACTAATTATTTTTTTTCTTTTCATAAATTTTTTATATTTATTATAATTTCTCATAATTTACCCATGTATTAATTATTTTAAAATAAATATATAATTCTTTTCATATTTAGTAACAATAAAATATGCCTCTTGTTCTGGTTCTTCTTTAATATAGCAATAAATAGGAACCAAGGCTTCATCAGATAATTTTAATAACTGAGTTATATCTTTAACTTTTGTTGCATGTTTTATATCTATTTGTTTTATATCTTCAATTTGAACTATTTTTTCTTCGCACGATCTTAAAATTCTATTTAGTTCTAGTTTAAATTCATTTCTGATTGACCTCAATTCTTCTGTTCTTTTTGTAATAAACATAAATAATGCAAAACCAATTATCATTATACCTATATCTAGGAATAACATTTTCTTATCTATATTGGTTGCTTTTCTTGTCTCAATCTCATATTTTACAGTTTCTTCCTTTGTATCATTGCTTTCATATGAAACCAGTGCTATTTTTTCTCCTAGAGTTATACTATAATTTGATACATAAGTATTTTCTACTTTTTGTGAATTAATATCTGTTTTTGTGTTTACTGTTAATCTTATATATAAATTTGAATCTGTATTTAATCCCATTTCTTGTTTAAAATTTTTAATAAATTGATGGTATTTTGTATAATTAACATTAATTTTTTCATCAATTTTAAATTCATCTGAATTAATAGTAGAATCTTCTACTTTTTTCAGCTCTTCAACTTTATTTAACACATCATATGTTTTTCCATTATTTGAATAAATTGCTGAAACAACAGCTTCAATTTTATAATTATATGTTATGTTAGATTTAGCATTCCCTTTATAATTATAGTTAAGACCAAGATCAATGTCTGATATTAAGTCTGATAAATATGTTTGATCACTTATCATTTCATCTTCTTTAATATATTCATTTTCTCTTAAATTAATCTTTGAATCTGTTTTTAAATTGTTTTTATATTTATAAGCTTCTTTATTTTCAAGAGTAATTTGATCTTTTGATTTAAATGTCTTAATCAAGTTTCCAGAGCCAAATGCAAAAATTACTATTGATAATAGAATTAGAAAAGCTCTTAATGCTTTACTAATTTTAATCTTATTATTAATTCTCATTCTATTATTCTTTTGCATTTTTTGCTCCTTTCTTTTTTAAAAATCTCTTTCAACATCCGCTTGTCTACCACTTAAGTTTTCAAGCCAAATTGTTGGCAGGGCCAAATATTTTATTTTAACTATCACTTTTCCTTCTAATTGCTCTTCTTTTACTGGATCACTATCCTCTTTATCATTATTATCACCTTTTGTAATAATAATAAATTCACCATTTTCCTGATATATATCTACTACTCTATGTATTACTGAAAAATCGTTTTTAGCAAATTCTATAATATCATTTACTTTAATTTCATTCGCATTACATTTTTTTACTATTACCAAATCACCAACCGAAATTTCTGGCTGCATACTTCCACTTGCTATTCCAATTGGTTTTATTGGAAATATTCCAAGTGAAAACCAAATAATTAAAATAACTCCTATAACTAATGGAATTGTTCCTTTTGGCTCTATTGGACTAGATAATTTATAAATTGCTGATTTATCATTTAAAGAAATATAATATCTGCAATATAAGAATAATATGAGTGGAAATACAGAGTCTATAATACTATCAAAAACCCATGGAGTTTTTGGTAGTATTGGTGAAATCCAGTATGTTATATTTATTATTAATTCATAAACAATTGCAGGCATACAATCAGTATAAATACAAATATATGTAAATAAAATATTTTTAATAATATTAGGTATTATATTTAAAAAAATAGTTTTAAATATAAAATATATATTTATACTTTCTATTAGATCTACAAAATAGATATTTTGAACTGTAAACACTATTACAATTAGTGCAAATACTATTTTTCTATCTTTTTTTGAACAGTTATTTATTAGCTTAAATCGAATATATTCTAAACATATTGTTACTAGCCCCATAGAATACATGTTAAGCATTAATCCTTTAAATGACGTTGCATAAAAGTTTTCACCATATGTTAAAAATAATCCAGATACTAATAAAAGAATAATATATACTAATGCTGTTATTATAGTGTATTGCATAATTGTTTTTTTGTATTTTTCAGTTTTATAAGTTGACGTTAAAGAAATTTTTAATACCATTGCAATAGACATTAGTACTATTGGATTAATTAAATAAATAAAAGTTTTTCCAAGATTTTTTAAATAAAATTGAGAAAATAAAAAGTAAAAGCATAAAATAGCTAATATAAAAATTGTAGTATTCTTATTTTTTGACATTTTATTTTTCCTTTCTCAATTCTATTTAATATCTGGGATAAGAATATACTTCCTATCCCAGAATAATAAATATTTTTCATGTTAAGTATGACTTGGTGCAGTATCTAAAACACTAGCATCTTGTTCATATTCAATATCTAATTCAAATGAATACTCAGATGTTGATGTATCATCTACTCTTTCACCTGCTTTAGTTGCATCTAATGTTGTAACTGCAGGATTCCAATCTACTGTAAATGTAAATGTACATGTATCTCCAGGTTGAATTGTTGGATGCTCTGATGTAATTTGATTTAATCCTGAAACTCTTATAGCATTTCCATTACCTGTTGGATTTTCTGATACACTTTTTACTGTTGCTGGAATAGTTCCAACATTTTTAACAACAGCTCTTATTTCTGCTCCAGCACCTGGATGACTTAAATTTGATACTGTAACTAACATCTTGTCATTTGGTTCTCCTGAATCAGCAACAACTTGAACATTTGCTGTACATCCAATTTCTTGTAATGCTTTACATCCTGCAATACTTTCACTTGGATTATCAACAACAAATTGCATATCAAAGTTACCTTTTGCACTTGCTTTACCAGAAATTGTTAGTGTATCTGAGAAAGCCGCATAACCTATTGCTAAAACTAGCAATAAAACAATTAGTAATAAAATTAAGAATTTTTTATTACTTTCTCTTTTTACTTTTGCCATTTTTTACCTCCTAATTTAATTTTTTTATTTTGACAAAAAAGTTAAAAACATAATTAAAAACAGTAAGTTTTGTTTAAAATTTATACTGCTAATGGATTAATTGAATAAACAATTTTAAAATGAGAATAGCTTTCAATATCATTTTTCTCAACACATTCAATATAATCTTCTAATTGTTTTTTAGATTTAACCGCAGCAACAATATATGGATTTATATCTTTTCTAAACATTATTCCTTTAGCATAATTTAAAGATTCAGTAATTGTCATCATTTCTTTTGTTCTGCATAAATAGTAACTTTCTTTAAATCTTGCTAAAATTGGATGTCTTTTGAAAATAGAAATACTAATTATAAATTCTTTTGAAATAACATCTTGAACTGTTTTATATTCATTTGGATATGTTTTCATGAATTCTTCTACCTCTTTTTTAGTATAAGGTAATTCAACTCTTTTTTCACATATCTTAAGGACTGGATTGTCTTCTAAGTTTTCTAAAGTTAAATTATAAAATCTGTTTATTTCTTGTAATTCAGCTTTTTCATCAGGTGTATCATATATATAATTATTAACAATTAAGTAATTTTTATCATTATCATCATTTAGTTTTTTTTCTAATTCTCTTGCTTTTTCTGTTTCTTGTATTAGCATTTCTTTAATTTCAGGTAATGCATAATTATCTTTGCTTTTTTTCAAATATTTAATAATATCTTTTTCTAATTGACTAAAACATTCTTTTAGTTCATTTAAATTACTATGCAAAGAATTTACACTTTCTAAAACAGATTCTGAATTTATTTTAAGTTCTCTATATTCAAATGTATTTTTAGATACAAATCTAGCATATTTCGATATTTTTTTATTTACAATTCTTTTCTTCAATTTAATGTCTTTTATATCTTCAATAATTTGCTTTCTTTTTTGGATAATAGTAGATAAAAAAATGCTATTATCTTCGTCAAAAATGCTTTTTAAAATATTAATATTAAAGTAAGATGAATTATTTTGCATTATTTCCTCCCATTATCCTATTATATATAATAGTTTCCTGCTCGATAGTATAACCATTATATCTTAATAAATTGATTATATCTCCACTCATATTTAAATTCAATATTTTTACTTAAAACGATATATTTGTAACGATAATTTAATAATAATGTAACAATTCTATTTTTAAAAACAAAATAAAAAAACCTAAATCTTATTTCAGGTTTTTTTAAAAAATATTCATTATTTTATTTTTTAATTGTGTTATTAAATTTGTATCTTCATCTAAAACAACTGCTTCCGCTGTTGCTTCTACATAGTCTTGTTTATCCAGCGAAATATACTCTGTTTGACTGCTTGTAAGCTTTTGCATTCCTAGTTGTTCTTTTGCAGCCGTTTCAATATTATTTAAATTAATACTATTTTGAATATTAACTTCTAGTTGTTCATTTTCTTTCTGTAATGCTGTAGTTTCTCTTTTTAATGCTTGAAGCTTACTAAACGATTCATTTATCATTGCATTTCGGTAAATAATAATAAATAACATTGTTAAAACAATACCTAATATGAATATAATATTTGGTTTATCTTTTACTTTAACATTTCTTTTTTTGCTTTTTATAACTTTTGGTTTATATGATGTTTTTTTCTTTTTTCTAGGTGTTGTCTTTAGTTTTCTAGGACTTGTTTCATATTGATATTGTATCATTATTATTTACCTCCTTTCTTTTGTTTAATTATTGGTACGGGTCAGTCAAGATTTACCCCTACAATTATTATTATTTTTTCTCAAAGATTCTAAGTTTTGCACTTTTACTTCTACTATTTTCTTCTTGTTCTTTTTGTGATGGAATAATTGGTTTTCTTGTAAGTACTTTTCCCTCGCTTTTATTTCCACATACACAATATGGTAAATCCGGTGGACAAGTACATTTACCTTGAGCTTCAGCCATTGCATTTTTAACTGCTCTATCTTCTAAAGAATGAAATGTAATTACACAAAGTCTTCCTCCAGGATTTAATAATTTTATACATTTTTTTATAGTATCATATAATGGCTTTATCTCATTGTTTACTTCTATTCTTATTGCTTGAAATGTTCTTTTAGCTGGATGCGAATCTTTATATTTTGGTACAGACTTTTCTATAATACTTACAAGCTCTAATGTTGTTTCTATTTCTTTTTCTTGTCTATATTTACAAATATTTTTTGCAATTATTCTAGAAAATCTTTCTTCTCCATATTCATAAATTATGTTTGCTAAGTCTTCTTCTTTATAATTATTTACAACATATTTGGCATCTAGTTTTTGAGATTTATCCATTCTCATATCTAAGCTATTTTCTCCCAAATAACTAAATCCTCTATTTCTTTCGTCTAGCTGATAAGAAGAAACTCCCAAATCCAAAAGAATTCCATCTACTTTTTCTATTTGTAAGGACTCTAATATTTCTTCAATATTATCATGATTATCTTGAACAAAAATAACATTATTGTATTCGCAAAGTCGCTGTTTAGAGACATTAATAGCATCAATGTCTCTATCTATCCCAATTAATAATCCATCCTTTGATAGATTTCCTAATATATACTTACTATGTCCTGCTCCGCCTAAAGTTCCATCTACATAAATTCCATTAGGTACAATTTTTAAGCCCTCAATACATTCTTTCAACATAACAGGACTATGATTAAACTCTATTTTTTCCATGTTTTTTAAATAGACTAAAAGGATGTATTTAGTACATCCCTTTAGTTTTTTCTCTTAAAATTTTTTGTCTTTTGTATACTAAAATCTTATTTTACTCTTTTGTACTTATATAATTTTTACTAATAGTAAATTATATATTCTTTGGTATGCTTTTAAATTTCTTTTGTAAAAAATTTAAAATTTTGTCTTTTGTACTTTTTAATATTTATCGTTTGTATTTTTATATAAACTTCCTAAGAAGATTATATACCAAGCATCTCCATTTTCTCCGCAATTTCGTCGGCAGAAATTTCTTCTTCTGTTTGATTCCATTTTTCTTTGCTCCAAATTTCAATTCTTGAATCCATACCAACAATTATTACATCTTTAATTAGTTCTGCAAATTCTCTTAAATTGGCTGATATCAAAAACCTTCCTTGTTTATCTATTTCGCAATCAATTGCTCCTGCAAAGAAAAATCTGGAAAACTTTCTTGCATCCTTATTAGAGATTGGAAGTGTCCTAAGCTTCTCTTCAAAGTTTTTCCATTCCTCGATAGAAAAAGCAAACAAGCATCCATCTAATCCCTTAGTTATTATGAACTTTTCACCAATATCTTCTCTTAATTTGGCAGGCATTATAAGCCTACCCTTTGTGTCTAGAGAGTGTTCATATTCACCTATTAGCACTAACTTTTCTCCTTCCTTTTTCTACCACTTTATTCCACTTTGCTCCACTTTCAATTCAAGTTTAATATATATTATTTTTTTTTGCAATAGTTTTTTTAAAAATTTTTAAAAATTTTTATTATTTTTTATAAAAACCATAAAAATTCAATTAAAATATTTTATTTTTTCTTTTGTTTTTAAAAATTTACAATTATTATATGCTAACACTTTTTTGGCATATAAAAT
>JAEEGL016665680.1_pt1 | contig 12365 bp, 10 predicted proteins | sample 9134231 | NCBI WGS metagenome assembly JAEEGL01 (sample SAMN16246548, study PRJNA631951) | gut metagenome | biome: gut microbiome; feature: rumen; material: fiber-attached | host: Bos | place: Iran: Karaj | collected 2018-10 | reverse complement strand
ACCAAGGACCGCGGTGAGGCAATTAGCGGAGTGCTTCCTCTTGCAGCGCTATTGGCGGCAGGACTTGTCCTCTCAGTCTATGTGGACAGGGATTACATCACTTCAACCTCTGCCATATCGGAGCTGATGAGCGGAGAGGCATCAGTTTATGCTTCTGAGAACAGACAGCGCCTTGAGATACTTAAGGACAGCACCGTTTTGGATGCGGAATTACCTGCACACAGCGTCAAGCCTTCTTTATTGTACTTCTCGGATATTACTGAGGATACGCAGGACTGGGTAAACAAGGCGGTGGCGGAATATTATGATAAAAACAGCGTTAAGCTTGTGAAATAGAATTGGAGTTATTATGGCGAATTTTGACAACTGTAAATACAGGGTTATAGAGTTCAAGGAACTTGGCGATGAGAGAGGGAACCTTGTGGTTGCCGAGGGCTCAGGCTTTGACATCCCCTTTGACATACGAAGAGTGTTCTACATCTACGGCTCAGACCCTGATATCAGAAGAGGCAATCATGCCAACAGATATACCAAATTTGTACTTATCAATGTAAGCGGCAGCAGCAAGGTTCTTGTTGATGACGGCGAGAAAAAAGAGATTGTGGTTCTCGACAAGCCCAGAATGGGCCTCTATCTTGGTCCCATGGTCTGGAAGGAAATGTATGACTTTTCCCCGGACTCCGTTCTGTTATGTCTTGCCAGCGAGCACTACATTGAGAGCGAATATATTCGTGACTATGACGCCTTTGTTAAGGAGATAAAAGATAATGAGTAAGATTTCAATCGTAGTTCCCGTGTACTACAATGCCGACACGCTGGAACTTCTGTACGCTGATATGAAGGAGAAGATCCTTGGCAAAATAGGTGACTATGAGCTTGTATTTGTTGACGACGGCTCAGGCGATAATTCCTGGGAGATCATTCAGAAGATAGCTGCAATGGACCCAAACGTTGTCTGCACCAAGCTCTCAAGAAACTTTGGAGAACATGCCGCACTTCTTGCGGGACTCTCAGTATGTACCGGTGACTGCGCCGTTACCAAGCAGGCGGATCTTCAGGAGGATTCCACTCTTATCCTTGATATGTATGAGAGCTGGAAGAGAGGCAACAAGGTGGTTCTTGCCATCAGAGAGTCAAGAGATGAGAACCCCATCAAGAAGTTTTTTGCAGGCTGTTATTACTGGCTTGTGAGAAAGACCATCAACAAGGATATGCCCCAGGGCGGCTGCGACTGCTATCTGGTGGACAGAAAGGTCATCAAGGTCCTTCAGATGATGGATGAGAAGAATTCCTCACTGACACTTCAGGTTATGTGGGTAGGCTTTAAGACAGAGAAGATCTACTTCCACAGAAAAGATCGTGAAGTCGGCAAGTCCAGATGGACCCTTGCCAAGAAGGTCAAGCTGGTGGTGGATTCCATGATGAGTTTCACCTATTTCCCCATCAGATTCATGGCAACCATGGGCTTTGTTTTCGCCCTTTTAGCACTTGTCGGAATCATTATGGTCATCAGGGAAAAGCTGGTTCTTGGAACACCGATCCTTGGTTACGCCTCAATCATGAGCGTTGTTTTGTTTGGATTCGGAGTTATTTTCATCATGCTCTCGATACTGGGAGAGTATATCTGGCGAGCCCTTGAGGAAGCCAGAAACAGGCCGCCTTTTATCATCGATGAGGTCAGAAGACCTGACGGGGACGACAAAAAGGACTGAGCCACATAGGAGAATATTATGGAAAAAATTATGCAGGGCCGCATGGACAGAGGTTTTGAGAGATATCAGAAGGAATATGAGGACAAGGCCTTAGAGGTATTAAGAAGCGGCTGGTATATCATGGGCAAAGAACTGGAGAGCTTCGAAGAGGAGTATGCCCGTTATGTTGGCACCAAGTACGCAGTAGGCGTAGCCAACGGACTTGACGCCCTGTGGCTTGCTTTCAAGGTACTTGGAATAGGTGAAGGCGATGAAGTTATTGTTCAGGGCAATACCTATATAGCCAGCGTTATGGGAATTACAATTAACGGTGCAACTCCTGTAATCGTAGAGCCTGACAAATATTATCAGATCGACGCCGACAAGATCGAAGAGAAGATCACTGACAAGACCAAGGCAATCCTTGTGGTACATCTCTACGGACAGGCTGCCAACATGACCAAGATCTGTGATATCTGCAAGAGACACAACCTGCGTCTTGTGGAAGACTGCGCCCAGTCCCACGGAGCATATCACGGGGATAAGATGACGGGATGCTTTGGAGATATCGGATGTTTTTCCTTCTATCCTTCCAAGAATATGGGAGCCTTCGGCGATGCCGGAGCCATCACAACAGATGATCCGGAGCTTGCAAGGCTCATGAAGATATACAGAAACTACGGCAGTGAGAAACGCTATTACAATATGGTAGTAGGCGCCAACTCAAGACTTGATGAACTTCAGGCAGGACTTCTTCGTGTTAAGCTCACCCACATGGATGAGATCACAAGGGAGAGGGAGGAGCTTGCAGCCCGCTATGATCAGGGGATAGACAATCCCATTGTGATTAAGCCCGAAGTTGCCGAAGGTTCAACCTGCGTATGGCATCAGTACGTTCTTCGCGTGCCGGGTAGACGTGATGAATTCAAGCAGTATCTTGAGGACAACGGAGTCGGAACAATTATCCATTATCCTATTCCGCCTCATCTTGCACAGGCCTACGAGTATCTTGGAATCAGCAAGGGGAGCCTGCCCATCACCGAGCGGTATGCAAGTGAAGTAATCTCCCTTCCTATCTACACAGGAATGTACAAAGAGGAACAGGAGAGAGTAATAGAGGTTATTAACAGTTTCAGATAATTTGAGGTTGGGATGAAAAAAGAATTGGCCATAGACAGATTTTTGCGAAACCTAATAGAGAAGCGGCTTTTTGAGATATGTCTGGGACTTGCGCTTGTTGCTGCGCTTCTCACAAGAGTATTCCTTGCGCCTGACACCTTCCTGTCCCCGGATTATGAGACCTATTACAAGGCCTGGGTTGAATTTTACAGACAAAACGGCGGACTTAAGGGGCTGGAATTTGCTCCGGGCGACTACTATGTCCCCTTTAACGTGATATATGCCCTTTGCTCGTATCTTCCCTGGGAACCCTGGGTTTTACTCAGCATTATCCCATGTGTCTGCGAGCTGGTTTCAGCATTTTTTATTTATAAGATACTGAATTTCCTCACCGGCAAAAAAACGTTGTCAGCCTTTGCTGCAACAGCTACCCTGTTCCTTCCTTTCGTTGTTTTCAACGGAGCACTCTGGAAGCAGGTGGATGCGGTATATACCTGTTTTCTTATGATATCTTTGTATGAGGTTCTTAAGGACAGGTACCAAGGAGCACTGATATTTTATGGCATTGCCTTTGCTTTCAAGCTTCAGGCTATCATTTTTTTGCCGGCGCTTCTTATCCTGTATATCAACGGCGGGATTAAGAAAAAGGGCTTCAGCATTCTGGAGTTTTTGTGGATCCCTGTGGTGTACCTGATCGCGGGACTTCCCGAGGTAATTGCCGGGCACGGGCTTCGTGCCACATATTTTGCATATCTGGCTCAGACACAGGAGCTTCAGAGCGAGGGGTATGGAATGGTTTCCTACTTCCCCAACCTCTATAATTTCGGATTCGACAATTACGATGAGCTTCTGTCTAAGGGAGCTATCCTGTTACTGTTTACGGTGCTGGTGTTCATAGCATTTTTCTGCTACAGGCACAGGGACCGCTTTGACGAGGCAATGGTCATCAATATGGCGGTATGGACTGCATACACCTGCGTAATGCTGCTTCCGGGAATGCATGAGAGATACGATTATGCGATGCTTCTTTTGCTGACACCCTTCGCAATCACCTGCAACAGGAAGATAATGATACCCATGATCATGGCTAACATCTGTTCCCTTGCAACCTACGGCACAGTGCTGTTCCATGCGGAGCTGTTCCCGATGCATTACATTGCCCTTGTTTATACTGCGGCATATGTCTGGGTTACAATAGATTTTGTGAGAAAGCTTACCAAAGGAGAGGCCGCAATTGAAGCTTAAGAACGGTTTCAACTTAATAATTGTATTTTGCCTCTCTGTAGCAGCTCTGATAGTTTTGGCGGTCAGCTTTTTTACCACGATCTACTATGACATGAATATAGATGTGGACTTCCCGCAGTATGGGAAGGAGAATATACCGGTTCTTCTGATATTAACGGCGGTTTCGCTCTTTGTATTGTACAAGCTATATAGGCGCGGCAAGGCCTTTCTGACAGGGAAGTATGCACTGATATTTGCCCTGGGATTTTGCTTTTGCTACTGCATGATGCTTATTCTTGCAATCAAGCCAAGGGCTGTCAACGACTCCATGTCCCTTAACAGAGTTATCAATGAATTCATGGACGGAGATTACAGCTCCCTTACAACGCCGGGAGAGTACCTGTTTTACTGGCCCTATCAGCTGGGCTATGTGGCCTTTGGACAGATAGTGTGCACGATCTTTGGCAGGGATAATTTTTTTGCCTGGGATATTATCCAGCTGATATCCGTTATGACCACCATGTACCTGCTTCACAGGATTACCCGTGAGATCTTCGACGATGAGGTGGTATGCGGACTTATGGATATGCTGTCCGCCGGGTGTCTGTTTTTCTACAACTATGTTACGTACATATATGGAGACATCCTCAGTATGGGGCCTCAGACCCTTGCGCTGTACATGACACTTTTGTATATCAAGAGGGAGAAAAAGAGATATATCCTTGGAGCTGCAGTTTCCATAGCTCTTGCGGTCATGCTGAAAAATAATGCTCAGATCGCACTTATCGCCATGTCAATGCTGATCATCGGAAGTACCGTTAAGGGAGGCTCTGATTTATCCGGAAGGGAAATCGTAAGGAGATTGGCCGAGAGACTTCTAATGGTCCTGATCCTTGTCCTGGCGGTAAAAGCACAGGGCTACGCAGTTGAGAGCTATTACAAAAAGGCTGCGAATCTCACGGCTCTTCCACAGGGCTGCCCCATGGAATCCTACATTGCAATGGGACTTCAGGAGAGCGAGCTTGAGGACGGATGGTACAATGGTTATCACTACACCATCTACGGTGAGTTCAATGATTACAACAAAGATGCTGCAAGGGATCTGGCAATCGCTAGTATAAAAGAGTCCCTTGGAAGTTTCGTTACAAGACCTCTTCACGGCGGCAGATTTTTACTTCGCAAATTCACCACCCAGTGGGCAGATCCGGTGTGCGTTTCGACCCATAATCTGGACCTTGTCAGCCGACATGTTGAGAATCCGACCAAAATGATGTATTATCTTGTTTTTGGAGAGGGAAGTAAGATTCTCATCTGGGTGATGAATGTTTTTATGACAATTTGTTACCTGTGCGTGCTTATCTGCCTTAAGGGAATGCTGAGGGACAAGACAGTATCCCCGGAGGCTATGTTGTTTCTTATTCTTATCTTCGGAGGAATGGTATTCCATGAATTCTGGGAGGGATCTTCCAGATATGCAATGAGATATTATATATATTGGCTACCCTTTGCGGCAGCCGGACTTAAGACTCTGTTTGACAGGATCTGTGTCAAGATCCACGGAGCCTGACGGTAAGTTAACTAAGTTTTTTAGATTATAGGAGAGTATTAGAAATGCCAATAAGAGTTAACAGTTTCATGGGAAAATTCGGATGGTTTGCAAGGAAGCATTTTCCTATGCTTGCCAGCAACGCCTATCTTAAGCTTCAGTTCACCACAAGAAGCAAGTCTCAGAAGGCTTATTGTGATTACTTCCTGAATGCCAAGGAAGTTCCCATGCCAAATGTAGTAAATATCGAGACCATCAACAGATGTAATTCAACCTGCGCCTTCTGCACAGCAAATGTTCATGCTGAGCGCAGACCTCTTCGCAAGATTGACGACGATCTTTACAGAAGTATCATCGATCAGCTGGCGGACTGGGGCTATAAGGGACATCTTACTCTTTACGGAAATAATGAACCTCTTCTTGATACCGAGATTGTGGAGAGACACAAATACGCAAGGGAGAAGCTTCCTGACAGCTTTATTTTCATGTCAACCAACGGACTTATCCTTACAATTGACAAGTTAAAAGAGGTTGCACCTTACATCAACCAGCTTATCATCAACAACTATTCCATGGAGATGAAGCTCCATGATAATATTAAGGAAATCTATGATTATGTAAAGGCTCATCCCCAGGAGTTCAAGGATCTTGATATCCAGATCCAGATGAGATACCTCCAGGAGGTTCTTACAAACAGAGCCGGCAGTGCACCTAACAAGAAGGCCACCGAGAAGGTTGTCAAGGAGACCTGTCTTCTTCCCTTCACGGATATGTGGATCATGCCCAACGGAAAGATGGGACTTTGCTGCTGTGATAACTTCGAGACCACAGATTTCGGTGATCTTACCAAGGTCAGCCTCAAGGAAGCCTGGGGAAGCGAGCAGTTCCAGCAGGTTAGAAGAAAGATCGCAGAGGGAAGACAGAACTATCCTTTCTGTAAGCACTGCGACTTTATCGATGCGGGCTTCCGTATGCAGCTTGTAAATGCCATCCTTAGCGGTGACCAGGAAGCTGCCAACAAGCTTGGCGGCCATGAGCGTATGAAGATCGGCAAGAAGAATAACGAGGACGACAATATTAAGTAATGAAGCGCTATATGAAGCATTTCGGAACTGCATTTGCCTGTGTGTTTATATTAGCTGTTATCATCTTTTACGCATGTATAGGTGAGAACAGCTATATTGCCGTGCAGGATAATATGGATCTGTTCATAGCTCAGTTTGCCATGCTAAGAAACTCCGGCACGTTTTTTGGACTGGGGTCTGCAGCGCCCTTCCTCGGAGGTGTCTCGAGGGATGTGCTTCCCAGCGAATTGTCGCTGTACACTCTTTTGTACATGTTTCTGCCAAGCTTTGCAGCGTACGTAACCGGCTATGTTCTTAAGGTGGTAATTGCCATCGTATCCTGCAGGCTCCTGTTTCTTGATATGGTACAGGAAAAGAATGAACACACTGAGAACCTGGCAACTCTGACAGGACTATTATACGGCGTCCTTAATCTTTTCCCTGCTTTTGGAATTCCCTTTTCGGCAATTCCGCTGATAGTGTACCTTCTTAGAAAGGTATATGCAGAAAAAAGCCTGAAATGGTACGTTTTGATCTTTCTGTATCCGTTTATTTCCTATTTTTCCTATATAGGATTTTTCATAATCGGCTATCTCTTTGTGGCAGTGATCATTTTCTGGATCAAGGACAGGAAGTTCCCCTTGAGCCTTTTTATCTCAATGATATTACTGTCTCTCGGAAGCGTAGTGTTCGAGTACAGACTGTTTTACATGATGCTCTTTTCCGACACCGCAACCATCAGAGATACAATGGTTCAGACCTATTTCGGAACAGGGGACATGCTCAGGGAGATGTGGGACGTATTCTTAAACGGAATGATGCACATCGAGGATGTTCATAAATATGTGATCCTTCCTGTGTGCGGCATCTACTTCCTGATCCTGAATGGTTCTTATATAGTCAAAAAGAATGTAAAGGGCATGTTTACCGATATCTTCAACTTATGCGCATTGCTCCTTGTTCTGGACTGCGTCGTTTACGGACTGTATTATTCGGAGTTTGTCAACAATCTTATCAAGACCGTTGTGCCGCCTCTTACGGGATTTCAGTATAACCGTACTGTTTTCTTCAATCCCTTTATCTGGTGCGCTATGCTGTTTATTATTGTGTACAGGCTGTCCGGTATGGGCAAAAAGGCTGCAACCGCCTTGGGTTACATCCTTGTGATGGCAGCAGGAGCGGCAGTTCTTCTGTCCCCTACAAGATATAACGATCTGTACAACACTGCCTTTTACACAGTAAGACAGAATGTCTTCGGCAACGTGAATGATGACCTTAATTACAGGGAATTCTATTCTGCGGATCTGTTCAAAGAGATCAAAAAAGACATCGGCTACGAGGATGGTGACTGGGCTGTCGCCTATGGAATGCATCCCGCAGTCCTTGAGTATAACGGTATATCAACCCTCGATGGTTATCTGGGCTTCTATCCCCAGAGCTACAAGGAGGATTTTCGCAAGATCATAGCTCCTGCTCTTGAGCGTAAGGAGAACACCCGCATCTACTTCGATGAGTGGGGCGCCAGGTGTTATCTCTATTCGGGAACGGATGATACCATTGTCATGGCAACCAGGAGCATGACGGGAGTTACCGACAGGGATATTTATATCGATACAGACGCACTTAAGGATCTTGGCTGCAAATATCTGTTTTCAAGGATCGAATTAAGTAACGCTGCTGATGTGGGACTGTCACTCATCGGTGAATATTCCGGCTATGGTTCACCCTATACCATTTATGTGTATACGTCGGATTGACATGATAGTACAATAATTATTAAAGACTTAAGTCTATGAAATTAAGAATAAGAGGTTAATTATGGATAAAATAGCGGTTTTGATTCCCTGCTACAACGAAGAAAAGACAATTGCCAAGGTTATAAGAGATGCCAAGAAGGCACTCCCCGAGGCTGCCATATATGTCTATAACAACAATTCCAAGGACAGAACTGCCGAGATAGCCGCTGAGGAAGGTGCTATTGTTCGCAACGAGTATATGCAGGGCAAGGGAAATGTTATCAGGCGCATGTTCAGGGAAATCGACGCCCTTGTCTATGTAATGGTGGATGGAGATGACACTTATCCCATGGAGTCAGCTCCTGAGATGGTGGACAAGGTTCTTAACCACAACGCCGATATGGTGGTTGGCGACAGACTCTCATCAACCTATTATCAGGAGAACAAAAGACCCTTCCACAATTTTGGAAATGACCTTGTAAGAGCCAGCATCAACGGCCTTTTTAAGTGCAATATAAGAGACGTAATGACGGGCTTTAGAGCTTTTTCCTACGAGTTTGTTAAGACCTTTCCCGTTCTTTCCAAGGGCTTTGAGATTGAGACGGAGATGACTATCCATGCTGTCTACAACAACATGCAGATAGACAACGTGATCATCGAATACAGAGACCGCCCCGAAGGGTCAGTCAGCAAGCTTAACACCTATGCCGACGGTTTCAAGGTACTCAGAACTATTTTGAGACTGTACAGAAGCTACAAGCCTTTTGGCTTTTTCTTTGGAATTGCAGTGGTACTGGCGGCTCTCTCAATCGGATTCTTTATTCCAATCCTGTTTGCTTACTGGGAGACACATATGGTGCCCAAGATCCCGACGCTTATCGTGTGCTGCTTCGTGATGATGGCTGCGGTCCAGAGCTTTTTTGCCGGAGTTATTCTCTCCACCATGGCTCTGAACAACAGGCGTGAGTTTGAGATGCAGCTCAATATGCTTCAAAGACACAAGGAAACTGACAGGGAAAAAGACGGAAAGACAGAAAATGAGTGATAAATCCGGAAAAAAGCTTGCATTAAATGCTTCAAGAGATTTTATATTCAGCGTCTGTGCGCTGCTTATCTATAACGGTGTTCTTCAGCTGCTCATCTATCCCGGTCTAAATGACCGGATGGGTGCCGAGGCTTTTGGCACCGTTCTTTATTTGATTTCAATTGTATCGGTTATGGGAGCGGGCTTTGGAACCGCAGGGAGCTATTCAAGAATGGTGGCCAAAAAGGACAGGGCGCAGGCCAACGGTGATTACAACCTGTTCCTTGCGGTGATCGCTCTTATCAGTATTCCTGTGACTCTGGTTTCGCTGCTGGTTCTTAAGGAACTGAAGGCCGCTGTGTTTGTTCAGGTCCTGGTTCTCATGATCGTGACGGTGCTAAGGTACTATGCGGATGTGGAATACCGCATGAACATCAGATTTGCGGATTACTTCTTCTTTTTCCTGGCAACGTCTGCAGGCTACTGCCTGGGACTGTTCCTGTATCCCTACAGTAGCAGCTGGGTGCTGTGTCTGTTTCTGGGAGAGGCATTCGGAATTATCTATACGATCATCAGAGGTAAGATATTCAGACCGCCCTTTATGGAGCTGTCGCAGTATTACAAAGAGAACTTCAGGTCAGCCTTTATCATATCCGCCAGCAATCTGATCTCTGCGCTGATCCTTAATTCGGACAGGATATTCTTAAGAGTCCTGGTGGGAGCAAGAGAGGTAACGGTGTTCTATACCGCCAGCCTTATCGGCAAGATAGTTGCCATGCTTACTACGCCTCTTAATGGTATAATCATCAGCTATTTTACCAATTACAAGATCAGGATAACCAGGAAGATTTTTGCCGGAATAGGAGCGGGACTGGTGCTTGTATCTGCGGTTCTTGCTCTTATGTGCAGTGCGGTTTCGTATATTTTTGTGAAAATAATGTACCCCGATGTTTTTGATGAGGCCAGGGCTTACTTTTTCCTGGCCAACCTGGGACAGATACTGTTTTTCCTGTCAGGGTCACTGATGGTTGTGGTTCTTAGTTTTACAAAAGAAAAACTGCAGCTTGTTATCAACATTGTATATGTGATAAGCTTCGCTGCAGTTGTTATTCCCGGGACTGTATTATTCGGTCTTGCGGGTATGGCCTACGGCCTTGTTATCGTTAATCTGATAAGACTTATTGTTACGGTAATACTGGGCCTTAGGGCCTTATGATTTATTGCGGGGGTGCCAACAGGTATTCCCCGTTTTGCATTTTCTCATATTCATCGGGATAATACTCGTGCATCATATCTGCGGGGTATCTGTAGTATTCGTCCGGATTGAATTCTGCGATCTTGATGAAATCCGTCTCCATGTAGGCAAAGGGCTCATTTCCTTCGAACCAGTTGGGAATGTGGGCAAGGAGCCTTGCAAATACCTGGCGTCCCTTGAGACTTAAGTGTGTGCCGTCCATAAGATATTCCTCATAGGTATCAAGGTACAGATCACATTTGGAAATGAACATACAGTCAAAGTCTATTACACCTTCGATCTCAACAACGTTGCCGACCTTTCTTGCGTAATTGGCGAGGGTGTCGATTCCGTTGGAAACCACGTAGGAATCACCGATAAAGTTCCCGCTTCCGTCCTTGTAGATTCCGTAGAAAGGAGTCATGAGAACGATCTTGGCATTGGGACTGATCTTACGAAGTTCGTCGATTCCTGTGTTGAGGGCGCCGAAGAAGGTTTTGACATAATCTACGTCAGTTCCGTTGACGTCCAGAGGCACTTTGTTGAAAAAGTCGTTGGCTCCGTATTCCACGAAGTAATAGTCGACCTTGGCGGGATCGATCTTCTCCATTACGCTAAGTACCTCGGGGTTATTTGAGAGGACCTGTGTGCGGTCTGCTCTTCCCTCAAGGGCATATACGATACCCATGAAGCAGTTGGAGGTGAATTTCTCCGGAGTCAGCTCTGAAGTGGTGGCTTCAAGGGCTGCGGTTGTTCCGCCGATTCCCAGGTTATAGGCTACGGAATTGGGAACTCTTGCGCTTATCAAAGATGCAAGGTCTGTGCCGTCGCTCCTTCCGTTGGCCATCTGGCTGTCACCGATGAAGACCATCTCAACCTTGTCTTCGACCTTCTGCTCTTCCTCTTTATTTTCCTGCGAGCTACTTGCTGCTGAAGAGGCATCTCCGGCTGCTGCTGCTTCCAGCTCCTCGATAATGGGCTCGATAAGGTCCTCTATGACAATGATGTTATCCTCGGAGGATTGCTCCGACGCTGAATCCGATGAAGCCTCCGCAGAGGAAGCCTCCGCAGAGGAATCCTCGGATACGTTTTCAGTTGCGGGTTTGGGATCGTCCTTGTGAAGGGAACATCCCGTCAGAGTTATTACCGATGCCATGAAGGCAGCAGTAAATATTTTTGTTATTTTTTTCATACTAGAATCTCCTCAAAAATGAACTACAACTTATATTGTAACAAATCTGAGATTAAATGAAACCTTTTGAGGGAGAAAAAGATATCATTTTAATTTGAAGAAATGGACTTACTGCGTTATACTACTTATGTTGTTTAATAGAGATACTATGTAAATCAGGGGAAAAATCAATGAAAAAAGCGCTAATTATCGGAGCAGGACCCGCAGGACTCACAGCTGCTTACGAACTTTTATCCAAATCCAAGGACTACGAAGTAGTTGTTTTTGAGGAGACTGAGCAGTTCGGCGGAATATCCAGAACCGTAAATTATAAGGGGAACAGAATGGACATGGGAGGACACAGATTCTTCTCCAAGGTTCCCGAGGTCAACGAATGGTGGGACAAGATGCTCCCTCAGCAGGGCTCACCCACATACGACGATATAGTACTGGGCAGACCTATGACCATGGCAAAGGGCGGTCCCGATCCGGAGAAGACAGACAGGGTTATGCTGAAGAGACACCGCGTATCCCGTATTCTCTTTGATTCCAAGTT
>JAEEGL015108683.1_pt1 | contig 12365 bp, 10 predicted proteins | sample 9134231 | NCBI WGS metagenome assembly JAEEGL01 (sample SAMN16246548, study PRJNA631951) | gut metagenome | biome: gut microbiome; feature: rumen; material: fiber-attached | host: Bos | place: Iran: Karaj | collected 2018-10 | reverse complement strand
TATTGGCTTTTTATTATCCATGCGACTGCGAAGCAGTCGCGCCCCACACATCGAGCATATAGATTGCGTAGCAATCGGTAAAGTGCGAAGCACAAATATGCGAGATGATGTGGGGGTTGCAAGCATATTCGAGTTTTCGCGGAGCACTTGCAAATAAGCCGCCTGCGAAAGTATAGAAATCGCCGCGTGTCCTAGTGATAGTTTTTTACAGCCTCTTGAATCTTGTTTATCCGTTTAAGATGTGGTATAATAATCTGGAAGTGGAGGGTTTTGCTTTGGAAAAGGAAAACAAGAAAACTGAACAGATTAAACCAAAAGGGCGTCTTAAGTTTTATCTTAACTGGCCTATATATATGGTGATGATCCTCTTTGCCATAGATATATATGTATTTGTAAAGAGCAAAGAGGCTGGGCTTCTTATTGCTGTGATGATATGTATATTCTTGGTTGCGCACAGCTTATTCATAATCAACCTCAAGAAGGATCTTCATAGGGGTATGGTTGACTTTGCTGTCGGATACAGTCAGATACAGAAGGCTTTGATCGAGGATCTTACCATGCCTTTTGCAATCCTTGATTCTCAGGACATAATCTTGTGGCATAACAAAGCATTTGCCGAGGCAACAGGTGGCAACGAGGTTGCCGGAAAGCGTATATATGCGGTCCTGAATAAGCTCACTCGAGAATCTATGCCTAAAGATACCGATAGTGTGAGCTCCATAAGGATAGAGGTGGGAGAGCGTTTCTATCATGTGGAGTGTAAAAAAATCGACGCTGATAAGTTGATAGATAAGAATCCTATCCTTCAGTCGCCTAAGGGTGGCTGTCTGATAGCACTCACTATGAAGGACGAGACTGAGTTCAGAAGGGTTGAGACTGAGAACAAGGAACAGAAGTTTGTGGCTGGTATTGTCTATATCGATAATTATGACGAGGCCCTTGAAAATGTTGAGGAGATGCGTCGTTCTATGCTGACCGCCGTGGTTGAGCGTAAGATTAATCAGTTTTTCTCTGCGGGCGGAAGTCTTGTAAAGAAGCTTGAGAAAGACAGATTCCTGGTTGTTATGCCACATAAGGTTCTTGATGCGCAGATTGCGGAGAAGTACGCTTTCCTTGAGGAAGTTAAGAGTATCAATGTCGGTAATGATAAGAGAGTTACCATAAGTGTGGGCATAGGAGCCGGTAAGGAATCATATGCCGATAATTATGAGCTTGCAAGATTCGCTCTTGAGCAGGCGCTTGGCCGTGGTGGTGATCAGGTCGTAGTGAAGGAGAATGATAAGCTCAGTTACTTTGGCGGTAAGTCACAGAGCCAGGAGAAGAATACAAGAGTTAAGGCAAGAGTTAAGGCTCAGGCTATAAGAGAAGCCATACAGACTAAGGAGAAGGTCATCATCATGGGACATCAGCTCGGTGACATGGACTCTTTTGGTTCTTGTATAGGTATGCATAGAGCTGTTAAGGCTTTGGGCAAGAAGGCTTATATCGTAGCCAAGGATGTGACTGAGACTGTTAAGCCTATATCGGATAAGTTCTATAACAACCCTGAATATGAGCAGGATATGATCATCGATGGCGATGAAGCCCTCAATATAGCTGATGATAACACACTTCTCATAGTTGTGGATACGAATACTCCTTCGAGACTTGAGTGTCCGGGAGTGCTTGATAAGTGTGGCAGTGTGGTTGTTATAGATCATCACAGACAGGGCGATATAACTATAACTGGAGCGGTCGTTTCGCATGTGGAGCCTTTTGCATCTTCTGCATGTGAGATGGTTGTCGAGATACTGCAGTATATCACAGACAATCTTAAGTTGAAGCAGTTAGAAGCAGACGCTATGTATGCGGGTATGATCATAGACACTAACAACTTCACGAACAAAGCGGGTGTCAGAACATTTGAGGCGGCAGCTTTCTTGAAGCGTGCCGGTGCTGATACTCAGCGTGTCAGAAAGCTTCTTAGGACTAATATGAAGGACTATAAGGCAAGGGCTGAGGCTATCAGTAAGATGCAAGTGTTCTCAGATGCATTTGCCATAAGCATATGCAGATCAGACGGACTTACAAGCCCGACTGTTGTTGCTGCGCAGGCTGCTAACGAGCTTCTCGATGTAGAGGGGATCAAGGCGTCTTTTGTGGTTACAAGATACAACGATTTGTATCATGTGAGCGCGCGATCTATAGATGAAGTGAATGTTCAGATCATCATGGAGCGCTTAGGTGGCGGTGGCCATATGAACGTGGCTGCGGCACAGATTCATGCCGACGATATCGATGCGGCATGCAAGATAGTAAGGGATACTGTCAATCAGATGAAAGAAAGTGGGGAAATCTAAGATGGAAGTTATACTTTTGGAGGATGTCAAGTCACTTGGCAAGAAGGATGAGATAGTTACTGTTAATGATGGTTACGCAAGGAACTTCATACTTCCTAAGAAGCTCGGAGTGGAGGCTACAGCTAAGTCGCTTGCCGAGCTTAAGGCTAAAAAGCGCAAGGAAGCTGAGCTTGAGCAGGCTAGAGTCGATGAGGCTAAGCGCCTCGCTGCGCTTCTTGGTGAGAAGTCCGTAACAGTGAAGCTTAGAAGTGGCGAGAACGGCAAGGTATACGGCGCTGTATCATCGAAGGAGATATCTGCTGCTGTTAAAGAGCAGCTTGGACTTGACCTCGATAAGAAGAAGATAGTTCTCAAGGAAGGCATAAAGAATCTTGGCGTAACGGAAGTGCCTGTTAAGCTTTATAAGGAAGTTGGCACTGTTCTTAGGGTAAAAGTAGCGGAAGAGTGATATGGAAGAAGAATTAGTAAACAGAAAAAAACCTATGGCCGCAGAAGCTGAGGCTGCTGTCATAGGTTCTATGATAATGGGTGAAGAAGCTATCGCTGAGGCGACCAATGCGCTTACTAAGGATGATTTTTACAGCAAGACTTATGCGATGTTTTTTGAAGCTATTGTGAGCCTGTCGAACGATAACAGGTCTGTAGATACGATCACTCTTATAGAGAGGCTGAAGAGTATGGGTGCACCTTCTGATGTGTGCACAGCCGACTATATCACACAGCTTCTTATGGATGTGCCTGTTTCTTCGCGAATCAAAGAATATGTGTCTGCTGTTAAGAATGCATCCCTACTTCGTCATACGATAGATGTTGCGAAGGTGATAGAGGATATGTGCTATTCACAGCAGTCTGACCCGGCTGATGTCATAGATGAAGCGCAGAAGAAGTTCATGGATCTTCTTAGCTTTACAGGTGAAACTACCCTTAGTGATATATCTGCGATAGCAAGAGATACTTTGCTTGAGTTAGAGGCGCTCTCTAAGCGTAAGGGCAAGATGACAGGAGTTCCGTCTGGCTTTCACGACCTCGATTTTATGACCAATGGTTTTCAGAAGTCGGCACTTATCCTGATAGCGGCAAGACCTGCCATGGGTAAGACAGCATTTGTACTGAATATAGCACAGTATGCGGTTTTGAAGGCCAATGTTACCACTGCCATATTCAGTCTCGAGATGTCTCAGGGCGAGCTTTTTAAGCGACTTCTGGCATCTGAATCGAACGTGGAGGGCGATAAGCTTAAAAAGGGCAATATAGGAGACAGCGACTGGCCAAGACTTATAAAGGCAGCCTCTTCCTACGGAAAGACAAGGCTTTTCCTCGAAGATGATAAGAATCCTACACTCGCCGATATAAGAAGAAAGTGCAGAAAGCTGAAGTACGAGGCTAATCTTGGGCTTGTTATAATCGATTACCTTCAGCTCATGAACGAAGAGGGCAATCAGAGGCGCTCTAGACAGGAATTCATAGCTTCTGTATCGAGGGGTCTGAAGAATCTTGCAAGAGAACTTGATGTGCCTATCATAGCCTTGAGTCAGCTCTCGCGTAAAGTGGAAGAGCGTGATGATAAGAGACCGATCCTCTCGGATCTTCGAGAATCTGGATCTATCGAGCAGGATGCCGATATGGTTATGTTCCTCTACAGGGATGATTATTATAATTCTGAATCTGCTAAGAAGGGCATAACAGAGCTAATCATAGCGAAGCACCGTAGTGGTGAGGTGGGTAAGGTTGAACTTGCCTGGATTCCGAATTATACTAAGTTTGCTAATCTCGATAAGAGTGATAAGACTAAGAAGTATGATAAGAAAGAGCCTGAGGGAAAGATTGAATCAGGTGGAAAGAGTGAATAACATATTAGGTGAAAATGCGTCGTAGCGCTTGTAGGCTACGACGTTTTTTGGTCTACCACTCGTATTTCTCCAATTTTGCATTTTCCAATGTATATCTAAAAAACTCATCATTTGTCATATCTTTAAAAAATGTATTTATAATTCGACACACACCACCATGACTAATAATGAGTACATTCTGATTATCTCATAGTTAAGAACCGATGTACTAGTATTCCCTTATAGCTATATCATCGCTATTCTCATCGATGCTTATCTCTCTTATGACTACATAGTAGCCGAAATCCTGCTTTACCTGTACATATACGCGATCGCCCACCTTGTGGCCTATCAGAGCTTTGCCAAGAGGTGATTCGATGCTTACGATGTCGTGGATGCTGTCAGCACGCATCGAGGTTACGATGCGGTATTCTTCCTCGCAGTCATCGTCTTCTATGTAGATCTTGACGATCTTGCCGACACCTGCTTGATCTGCTTTGAGCGTGTCTTCGAGTATATCGGCACCTGCTATGATTCTCTCTAAGTATCTTATCCTGCTTTCGTTCTTGTTCTTAGCTCTTTTGGCAGCATAATACTCGAAGTTTTCTGAGAGGTCGCCTTGCTCTCTTGCAGACTTTAGGTCCTCAAGGAGCTTAGGGCGAAGCTCTGTCTTACGCATCTCGATTTCTTCTTCTATCTTGGCTATATCTTCTTTTGTTAATCTTTCTCCCATTGTTTTATCCTTTCTAATATCTTCATGGCGCGATGTTCCCAACGGTGATTGTTCATGGCATACTCATAAGCTTCATGTGTTCTGTGTTCTAGTTCGTCAAGGTCTGAAAGTGCATCAGTCACAAGATCTGTTATGGCATCGGTATTCTCCAAGGTGTATTCGTATACAAGACCTGTTGGAAAAACCTTAGTGGTGTAGGAAGACATGTCACTTATGAGACCGGTCTTTGCCAGCATAGATGTGAACATACGATCGTGTGCCCCGTCCTTAAACCATGGAAGCATATTCAGGGAAAGCCTGGAATCCATGGTATAGCGAAGGCAGGTGGCAGAATCTGACAGCCCTAGGAAGGTTACATTCGGCATATCAGCTGTGTCGCTTTCTTCCCAACCACCGCCTATTATGATGGTCTTCTTGCCGCTTTCACAGGCTTTCTTGACAATCTCATGGCGGAAGAGCCCTCTTATGCCTAAGTCAACATACATCATCTGATACATACAGGCAAGCTTCTGAAGTGGTGACGCCTCTGGTATGACTTCGTCAAGTGCATCTTCCATAACGCTTGTAAGCGTCAGTGATGGAGTGCTCTTAAGTGTGTCGATCATGTCGTTGTAGAGTGTTACGACCTCAGGCAGTAGAGCTTTTTCGTATCTTGAAAGAGTAGGTCTTCCTATGTAACTGCCTGTGAAGACAAGGTCGTATGAGCGATCCTTAAGAGGGATAGCCTTATCATAAGGCACATTGCCCGCAAGAGGCAGAAAGTGGATATCTGTGTACTTCGGATAATATCGCTTTACGAAATCAACATGTTCTCTGTCAATCAGATACAGAGTTAGGTCAAAACTATACTCTGTCAGTCTTGCGTAATAGTAGAGCGGGTGATCGACGAGGATGCAGATCTTGTGCATACCCGCGATGTCCCATATGCTGCTCTCGTCACTTGAAAACTGTGATTCGCCGCTTAATCCTATGAAGTTAAATGTTATGAGAACATCGGAAGGTCCTAAGTTTAAGCGTTCAAAGCGAAGCCTTGAATCAAGAGGTTTTTTCATATCCCATAAGATGACGTCCTCTCCTGCAGCACGAAGGGCATCGGCAATTCTTAGAGAAAAGTATTCAAGAGTTTCGACTGCGCCTTTGATGAGATATATCATGATGATTTCCTCCGTATGTTTGCTTTGAACAGGACCTGATACTGTTAGTATAGCACATCTGACGAGAATTAGCATCCGTCCTTTGAAAAAAATCAGAAAAATGTGTTGACAACATTTTACCACTGTGATATAACTGTATTAGTAGTCATAGTACAGCTGATATGGTTGCGATTAATTAATAAGGAGGTGGATAGTATGTTCATTATAGATCAGATGTCCCGAGTGCCGGTCTATACGCAGATCGTAGAGCAGGTGAAGCGGTTTATAATGACCGGAATATTCAAGGCGGGTGACCAGATGCCTTCAGTCAGAAGTATGTCTGCCCGACTTTCTATCAACCCTAATACTATACAGAAAGCTTATACTGAGCTTGATATGCTCGGGCTTATAAGATCTGTTCCAGGTAAGGGATGTTATATTACGGAGGATGCTGTTTTGAAGTTAAAGGAGAGTAAGGTCAAGGAACTTGACCGATTAGAAGAAGTTATAAGGGATCTGATACTTGCGGGAATAAGTAAAGAATCTATTTTGGAGTGTGTTGAAAGGAGTTTTGGAAATGATAGAGACTAAGGAGATCACAAAGAAATTTGATGGTTTTACCGCTGTCAATAAACTTAGCTGTCATATACCGGATGGGTCGATATATGGCATGGTCGGCTCAAACGGCGCTGGTAAATCTACATTTCTTCGAATGATAACCGGTATCTTCAAGCCTGATGAGGGAGAGGTTTTGGTAGATGGCGAGAATATCTTCGATAATGATAAGATGAAGTCCAGGATGATCTTTGTGCCTGATGAGCTGTATTTTCTAAACGGAGCATCGCTTGAGAAGATGGCGGATTTTTACAGAGATATCTATAAGACATTCGATATGGATTTCTTCAGAGAACTTGTGAAGGAGTTCGACCTTCCGATGAAGAAGGCTATAGACAGGTTTTCTAAGGGTATGAAGAGGCAGTCGAGCATAATACTCGGACTTAGTATTAAGCCGGATTACTACATATTCGACGAAACATTTGACGGACTTGATCCAATCGTCAGGAATCATGTGAAGTCGATCATATGTAAGGAAGTTGAGGCGAGCAAGTCAACTGCCATAATCACGAGTCATTCGCTTCGAGAGATGGAGAATCTGTGTGATCAGCTGGCATTTCTTCATAAGGGCGGACTCATACTTGAGAACGATGTATGTAACCTGAAGACGTCACTTTTTAAGGTTCAGCTTGCTTTTGAGAGGGGAATAGAAGAGGTTGAACTCAAGGATTGTGATATACTTGAGAAGGTTAAAACAGGGTCTGTTATCAGCATAATCGCAAGGGGAGATGCGAACGCTGTTGAGGCGCAGATCAAAAATATGCCGACACTCTTCTATGATATGCTTCCTCTTACACTTGAGGAAATATTCACTTACGAGATGTCTGCGCTGGGTTACTGTTTTGATGAGGGTAAAGAGGGGGAAGCAGTATGAAACTGTTTAAGGATGGGCTTCTTAGGGCCAATATGAAAAAGGTACTGCTGGTGATAATAGCTAATATACTGATTTCGAGTATTGTCACGATGCTTTGTATAGCAACTGGTTCATATATGGATGGTAGTACGAATACTTCTAGACTTGTTTTTGCACCTGGAATGATGGTGGGTTACTTGTTTCTATCGTTTGGCTGTTATTGGATGAGCATATGTCTTTTTGGGTTTCTTATGAAGCGGCATGAAAGTGACTTCTATGGTGTTCTGCCGTATAAGAGAAAGACTATGTTCAGAAAGAATATGGCTACTATGTATGGCGTTGTTGCACTTGTATTGGTTGTTAATATGCTTATTTTGGTTATAGGTAGTTTTTTTGTCAGAGGACAAGTTTCGGTTGTATGGGAAGGGTCTTTTAAGTATATAATTGCAGCGGTGATTGCTATGCTGCTTATTTGCAATGTTTCGGCATTTGCTATGTCTTGTTCGGGTAACTTAAGGACAGCCTTTCTTATGACAGCTTTGCTTCTTTTTGGACCGAGATTACTTATCACAAGTGTTGCTTATGCGGGTGACCTTGAAAATGGTATTATGCATATAGCACACTTTGCAAGATTTCTTAATCCTGATATTAACCTTATGAGCAGAGCGGCAGCTAGATTTGCAGATATCGGTATAGCAGGTAGTATAGATTCTATGCAGAATATTAGTATATGGGCTGCTTGTGTGTATACCGCTGTATTGGCTTTAATCTATTATGTACTCGCGGAGAGAGTTTATATAAAGCGCGACAGTGAGATAGCAGGTACTGGCGGGATTGACGTGGTTTCGTATTACTTTTATAAGATTTTCTTGGGAGTAATCATTATGCTCATCCCGATATGTAACAATGTTACGGGACCGGATTTGAAGAATGAATATGGTGTTAATGCTACTCAGGTTTTGGTCTTTTTTGCTATTTCGGTTTTGGCGATGTGGTTTTATGATGCGTATATTGGACAAAAAGGAAAACGTTTTGTTAAGCTTCTATATTCAGCGGGTGCCGTGACTGCGTGTTCACTGATTATTGCCGGAATCATATATGGTATAAAGGTTTATGAGTGGAATTACAAGCTTGATCCAGATAAGATAGAAGGTTACAATATCTATACTAATTACTGGATGGTGGGTGATTCAGGGCGCTATATAGAAGATATATGGGTAAAACCAGATAAGGATACTGCAAAAAAAATTGCAGATGCTTTCAGTAGGCAACAAAAAAAGGTATACACAAAGAATGAGTATGGTGATATTAGTTATGATAGCCCAGAAGTTATAACTTACAATTCTTATGCGAATAGTGATGAGCATTATTATGGTTCATATAATGATCAATGTGACTACATACGTGTTAAGTATAATGGGAAAAATGTGACAATATGTGTTGACACCTTGAATCGATATACCATGGATTCGGTTTATGAAGCATTCGATAAATCTGAGACAGCTAAAAAAGCCAGAGATAGAATACCTGAAAAGGTTGGATATTATAATGGTATGGCAATTGGTAGGGTATATTGTTGTGAATCGGAATTTTTATTAGATTCTAAGACTTATACGGTATTCAAGGAAGAATACTATAAGTTGCATGATGAGGATAAGAGTACTGATGAATCAGGTTTTGCTGTTAGAACGAAGAGTTCTGATGTATTTGTGCTTTGTGAAGAGATATTGGATGGTTGTTTGCGCAGTAGAACTGTGAGTATAAACAAAGAGGATTACCCAAAAACGTATTCGTATATTTGGAAGCAATATGTGAATGATTATTATGACAGTCTTGAGAAGTATGTGAAATCGATGGATGTGAATTCTATTATAACAGCCTATGATGAGTCTGATGCAAGGCGTGAGGTTAAGTTGGATATTACATATGATCAGCTTCTTGAGATACTTGAGGCAAAGGACGAAGAGCCTAAGTACATGTATACTGTGATTATAAATACAAGGTATGACGAAATCAGTATGGTTATATCTAGCCCTCGGGAACTCAAAGAAGTTGTGAATTAGAATATATCTATCGAAAATGTGTAGATGTGATGAGGAATAAGAGGTGGAAAAAGCATGAAGATATTCAAAGATGGGCTTTTAAGAGCTAATATGAAAAAAGTGGTGCTCGTTATAGTGGCTTTTGGCTTGATAACTAATATCATGACCTTGCTGACTGTTACAAGTCCGGATACTTTTGTTAGCTCTGATGGAAGCTTTCTTGGGCTTGTATTTGCACCAGATAAGATGTTTGGCTTTTTTTTCTTATCGGTTGGATGCTATTGGATGAACTGCTCTTTGTTTGGGTTTCTGATGAAGAGGAATGAGAGCGACTTCTACGGGGTGCTGCCATATAAGAGAAAGACCATGTTTAGAAAAAACATGATAGCTATGTATGCTGTTATCAGTATAGTCCTGGTTATCAATCTGATTGTCCTCTTTGTTGCTGGATTATGTGTAAAACCACAGATTATAGTTGTGTGGAAGGGATCTTTTAAGTATATACTGGCTTATTTTATCGCTATGATCCTTATCTCCAATGTGTCGGCTTTTGCTATGGCATGTTCTGGTAACTTAAGAACTGCATTTCTTATGACGATGTTGCTTCTTTTTGGACCGAGAATTCTCTTGTATTCTGTGGCAAGTTGCGGTAACCTTGAAAATGGTGCTATGAATATCATGCATTTTTGGAGATTTCTTAGCCCGAAAATCAATCTGGTGACCAGTGGAATAATGAGAGTGGATGAATATGAGATTTCCGGTCCTGATTCAATGCAGAATGTCAGTATATGGGGTGCGTGCGCTTATACTGCTGTTCTTGCGGGAGTCTATTATTTGCTAGGTGAAAGAGCTTATATAAGGCGTGACAGTGAGATGGCTGGTACTGGTGGAGTGAGCAAGATTACTTACTTCTTTAACAAGATTTTCTTAGGAGTTCTTATCATGTTGATTCCAATCTGTAGCAATGTTACGGGACCTGATGTTAAGAATTACTATGGTGTTAATCTGCCGCAGATACTTATATTTGTTGTGATAACGATTCTTGCAATGTTGTTTTATGATCCGTACATAGGAAGAAGAGGTAATAGATTCAAAAATCTTAAGTACTCAGTAGCAGGAGTTTGTGTATGTTCGTTGGTTATTATCGGGGCTATACTTGGGATAAAGAATTATGAGCGGAATTATAAGCTTGATCCAAATAAGATAGAAGGCTTCAATATGCGAGATCGTTATTCTTATGACGATAGTCGTCAAAGAATATACGCACAGTTTGAATGGGTAAAGCCAGATAAGGAAGTTGCGAAGATATTAGCTGACGCATTTGAAAAGCAGCGTAATGTGGTTTATACAAAGGATGCAGATGGTGATGTTGTCTATGAGGATGATTACTTCTCATATAGGAGAACTGCTGATGGCTCGGCTAGCTGGTCAAGCTCAGGTTGTTATAGTTCGGTACGAATCAAATATGCTGGTGAAAATGTGACGATTAGGCTATGTTTAGATGATCGTGATGAATGTGGAAAGGTTAATGATGCATTTTTCTTATCTGAAACTTATAATGATGCTATATATTATCTGCCTGAAAAAATCTCGTCGTATAACGGTAAAGCTATTGCAATCGTAAACTATGGTGAGGCGGATATAGATATCAGCCCGAAAGCTTATGAAACCTTCAGACAAGAATATTACAAGTTATATGATGAATATAAGAAAAATGGAAAACTAAAAGAGTTTGATCATATTAATTCGGGTATTATGGTTGTATGTGAGAATCTTGTGGACGGATATGTCAACGATGTAAGTGTAAATATAACATACAAAGATTATCCGAAAACATATGCTTATGTATGGAAACAGTATGTAGAAAAAAACTATGATGCGCTTAGAAAGTATCTGATTTCGAAGGGGAAGAATGTGCCTATAAAGGCATATACGGACTGCAATGTGAGTGATAATACAAGAGTTAACATCACGTATGATCAGTTGCTTAAAATCCTTGAAGCAAAGGACAAAGAGCCTAAATATATGTATACGATAGCTGTCGGAAAAAACAATATGGAAAAATATATGTATATATCAAGCCCTATAGAACTTAAACCGTACACTGACTAAAGCATATATATAATTATGAAGATGCCCTCCGCCTGTTTTAAGGCGGGGGGTGTTGACGGATATTGACCGATATTGCTTCATTTGGTATAATTTTTCTGTAGGAGTGATATTGTGAATAAGAATCTTGAATTGTTCCTGACCTTCATGAAAATCGGAGCTTTTACCTTCGGTGGCGGTTATGCGATGATACCGCTCATACAGCGTGAGGTCTGTGATAATAAACATTGGCTGAATGAGGATGATATACTTGAAGTCGTTGCGATAGCAGAATCAACACCGGGTCCGGTTGCGATCAATGCTGCTACCTTTGTAGGCAGCCGTACCGCTGGAACGCTCGGTGCTGTCTGCGCAACGTTGGGTGTTGTTCTTCCGTCGTTCCTTATTATCTCGCTTATTTCTTTTATCCTGAAAGCCTTTCAGGAGTCAAGAGCCGTGCAGTATGCCTTTATGGGTATCCGTGCAGGTGTTCTTGCCCTAATACTCAAAGCGGTATATACCATGTTCATGGCGACTAAAAAACACGCTGTTTCCTATGTTATCATGGCAGCGGCATTGGTGCTGACAGCTTTTCTGAAAATAGATGCGGTGTTCGTGATCATCGGCTGTGCGATATTCGGGCTTATATGGTCGCTGATATTCAGAAAGGAGCAGAGCGATGATATGGATTGAGCTGTTTCTGACCTTCCTGAAGATCGGTGCGTTTACGTTC
>JAEEGL013883178.1_pt1 | contig 12365 bp, 12 predicted proteins | sample 9134231 | NCBI WGS metagenome assembly JAEEGL01 (sample SAMN16246548, study PRJNA631951) | gut metagenome | biome: gut microbiome; feature: rumen; material: fiber-attached | host: Bos | place: Iran: Karaj | collected 2018-10 | reverse complement strand
TTCTCGACGACCATTCCGATGTTGAAATCCTGGTATCCCTTCATGTCCGCGCTGGAGTTGAGGTACGAGATGTTCACGTTGTACTTGTTGATGACCTTGAGCACAGGATAGAGTGCGCCTGGCACATCCGTGATCCTCACGCTCATCACCAGTATGGTGGGCTCCGGAGGGGCCTCATCTACGTACGAGATGTCCACGAGCTCCTTGTCTATCGCATTGAGCTCATCCTCCGTTGCAGTGACCTCTATGAAGAGATTCAGTCCCTTGTTGTAACTGACACGGACGATGTTGCCGTTGTGGTCCATGATCACCTTGCAGGCGAGCATGAACGCTCCGGGCTTGTCGGGAGTCTTCGTGGTGAAGATGCGTGTCATTTTCCTGTCGCTCATACCAAACCATCATCCTTTCTGATCTTCGAACGCATGATCTTTCCGTTGACAGTCTTGGGAAGCTCCTTCACGAATTCGAGTGCCCTGGGGTACTTGTAAGGTGCCGTCTCCTTCTTCACGAAGTTCTGCAGTTCCTTCTTGAGCTCATCGGACGGCTGGTATCCTTCCTTCAGCACGACGGTCGCTTTGACGATCTGTCCCCTTATGGGATCGGGTATGCCTGTGACCGCACATTCGAGCACGGCGGGGTGAAGCACCAGTACGCTCTCGATCTCGAACGGGCTGATCTTGTATCCTGAGGATTTGATGACATCATCGTTCCTTCCGACGTACCAGTAGTAGCCGTCCTCATCCTTCCATGCAACGTCCCCGGTGTGGAACCATCCGTCGTGTATGGTCGCTTTGGTCTTCTCCTCGTTCCTGTAGTAGCACATCATGAGGCCAGGTGGTTTCGGATCCGCCCTTATGACGATCTCTCCGGTGGTACCCGGGGGACAGCTCTCGCCGTTCTCGTCCACGATATCGACCTCATACTGGGGCGACGGTTTTCCCATCGATCCGGGCTTGGGCATCATTCCCTTCAGGTTGGCGATGGTGAGCGTGGTCTCGGTCTGTCCGAATCCCTCCATCAGCATGATCCCTGTCGCCTGCTTCCAGTTGTTGAAGACATCCGGATTGAGCGCTTCGCCTGCGATGCAGCAGTATTTCAGCGATGACAGGTCGTGGCCTTCCAGTCCTGCATTGATGAAGAACCTGAACATGGTCGGGGGACAGCACAGGGTGGTGATGTGGTATTTTCCTATGATGTCCATTATCTCTGCGGGGTCGAACTTGTCGAAGTCATAGACGAACACGCACGACTCCATGAACCACTGTCCGTAGTACTTTCCCCAGACGGCCTTTCCCCATCCCGTATCGGCGATGGTGAAGTGTATTCCGTCGGGATCCACATTGTGCCAGTGCTTAGCAGTGAGCAGGTGTCCCAAAGAGTACAGGTGATCGTGGAGGACCATCTTCGGGTAACCCGATGTTCCCGATGAGAAGTACATCAGCATCGGTTCGGTGGCCTTGGTGTCCTGCCTCTCCAGCTTCTCCGGTGCGGATTCCATCTCCTCATCGAAGAATCTCCATCCCTCGCGGGGGTGGTTGACGATCATCTTGATCTCGAGGCTGGGGATGTTCTCTGCCGAATCCACGGCTTCGGGGACTCCGTTCTGATCCGTACATATCGCCGCTTTGATGGATGCCGAGTTCACACGGTACTCTATGTCCATCTTGGTAAGCATGAATGTGGCGGGAACGATTATCGCGCCTATCTTGTGCAACGCGGTGATCACATACCAGAACTGATAGTGGCGCTTGAGGATGACAAGGACCTTGTCCCCCTTCTTAATGCCGATCGACATGAAGTAGTTCGCTGTCTTGTCGGACAGGCGCTTGATGTCTGCGAACGTGTAGATGCGTTCCTCCCCCTGGGGGTTGCACCAGATCATGGCGCGCTTGTTCGGTTCGTTCACTGCTATGTCGTCTACGACATCGTAGCCGAAGTTGAAGTTCTCCGGCCAGTGGAGATCGTATTTCGTGAGGAGACCGTTCTCGTCGTAGGTCTCTTCCACGTATCTGAGGTTTATGTTCCTCATATTCATTCCTCCTTGGCGTTGCTCGCATCCTTCTTGCGGATGTCGACGCGTTTCACTTTTCCGCTTATGGACTTAGGGAGTTCTTCCACGAACTCCACAGCCCTCGGGTATTTGTATGGTGCAGTCTCCTGTTTGACGAAGTTCTGCAATTCTTTCTTCAGATCGTCGCTGGGTTCGAAACCCTTCCTCAGCACTATGGTCGCTTTGACGATCTGACCGCGGACCGGATCGGGTGCTCCGGTGGCCGCGCATTCCAGCACCGCGGGGTGCTTCATCAGTGCGCTCTCGACCTCGAACGGACTGATCCTGTAACCTGACGATTTGATGATGTCGTCATTCCTTCCGACGTACCAGAAGTAACCTTCCTCGTCCCTCCACGCCACGTCTCCCGTGTGGTGGAATCCTCCGTAGATGGTCTCTCTGGTCTTGATCCTGTCCCTGTAGTAGCCGATGAAGATGCCCGGCGGGTGGTAGGGATCGACGCTGACGACGATCTCTCCGTTGACACCGGGTCCGCAGCTCTTGCCGTTCTCGTCGACGATGTCGACCTTGAACTGGGGGACGGGTTTTCCCATGGAACCGGGCTTGGGCGTCATACCTCTGAGATTTCCGCAGACGATGGCGGTCTCGGTCTGACCGTATCCCTCCATCAGCTTCAGTCCCGTGGCCTGGTACCACTTGTCGAATGTATCTGAATTGAGTGCCTCGCCTGCTATGCAGCAGTTCTTCAGCGATGACAGGTCGTGGCCTTCCAGACCCGCGTTGACGTACATCCTGAACATGGTCGGCGGACAGCAGAATGTGGTGATCCTGTACTTCTCGATGAGATCGAGGATCTTCGAGGGTTCGAACTTCTCATGCTCGTAGACGAAGATGCCTCCTTCCATGACCCATGTTCCGTACAGCTTTCCCCAGCCCGCTTTCGCCCATCCAGTATCCGCCACGGTCCAGTGCAGACCTTCGGGATCGACGCAATGCCAGTGTTTGGCGTTGAGTGTCTGTCCCAGCGGGTACGAGAAGTTGTGGGCGGCCATCTTGGGGTTCCCTGATGTTCCCGAGGTGAAGTAGATGAGCATCATGTCGTTGACGTTCGTCTTAACCCTCTCCCATTTGTCGGAAGCGGCCTCCACGCCCGCATCGAAATCATCCCATCCCTCGTGCTTTCCGTTGACGGACATGTTGGTCATGGCCTTGAACTTCAGCGTGGGGATGTCCTCCGCCTTATCGAACTCTTCCCAGACTGGGGCGTCCGATGTGCAGATGACCGCTCTTACGGATGCGGCGTTTATACGGTACTCTATATCGTGCTTCTTCAGCATGAATGTGGCTGGGATCATCACCGCACCGATCTTATGCAGTGCGACGTGAAGGTACCACATCTGATAGTTGAGCTTCATGACGACGAGGACGGTGTCCCCTTTCCTGATGCCGTGTTCGGTAAGGTAGTTCGCCGTCTTGTCTGAAAGACGTTTGATGTCTGCGAACGTGAATGTTCTCTCGTTACCCTTGTCATCGCACCAGACCATGGCGCGTCTGTTCGGATCGTTGACGGCGATATCGTCGACTATATCGTATCCGAAGTTGAAGTTGTCCGGGTAGTGGACCTTGTAGGTCTCGAGCAGGCCGTTCTCGTCGTAGGTCTCGTCGATGTATCTGAGGTTTATGTTCCTCATTTCTGACCCTCGGGTTTCATGACGATCGCCAGGAAGACACATCCGGTCTTGCTCGTGGCTATCATCCCGTGCGGTTTACCCGAGTCGTAGTAGACGGAGTCGCCCTCTATGAGGTTCTCGACGTGTCCGTCGTGTATGAATCTCAGGCTTCCGCTCAGGACGTAATCGAATTCCTGTCCCTCGTGCTGCGAGGTGTGGATGGGAGCGTTCTGCTCCTCCTCGCGGTACGGCGCCTTCACGAGGAAGGGCTCTGAGATCTTACCCTTGAAGTTGGATGCAAGGTGGTAGTACTCGAACCCTGCACGTCTCTTGATGGGCAGTCCCTTTCCGTCGTGGACGATTGTGAATTCCGTAAGGTGCGGGTTCTCTCCGGTAATAAGCTCTACCATGTCAATACCGAATTTGTCAGCACACTTGTACAGGAATGTGAATGAGAAGTCCCTAATCCCTTTCTCCGACTGCTCGTAGTCCTCTACGCTTACATCGGTGGCTTCGGCCATCTCTTCGATCGTAAATCCGCACAGATCGCGCATCGCTGCGATGCGCTCGGCTATCTCAGTAATTTTTTCCATGGTAGTCAGGCGGGTTTATCGCCACACACCATTTATAGATTACCGTGCGGGCGAGCGTGCCTGACGAATGAACGCGCGTTTACTAAATGGGGAGCGAACAGTACCAGGGCAGACGGAAACGGTTTAATCGGACCATTGGTTACAGAGGTTCGCATGAGAGCTTTGAAGAAGGATCTTACCATCGTCTGCGGCCACTACGGTACCGGGAAGACGAACCTCAGCATCAACTTGGCGGTACAATGTGCCAGCATGGGAAAGGATGTCGTCCTTGTCGATTTGGATATCGTCAACCCGTACTTCAGGTCGTCGGATTATGCTGACGTTCTGAGGAGGAACAACGTCAGGGTCGTCGGTCCTGTCTTCGCCAACTCGAACACCGATACGCCCTCGCTGCCCGCCGAGATGGGGAGCGTCCTTGCCGATGAGAGCAAGGTCGTGATCGTCGACGTGGGAGGGGACGATGTCGGCGCCACCGCATTGGGCAGGTACAGGGAGATCATCGAGAAGAGGGGTTACGACATGATGTACGTGATCAACCGTTACCGTTCGATGACCACGACGCCCGACGAGGCTGCGGAGATCCTCATCGAGATCGAGAACGCCTGCGGTCTGAAAGCAAGCTCCATCGTGAACAATTCGCATCTCAAGCAGGAGACGGCGGCGGAGACCGTTTTGGATTCGGTCAACTTCGCCGACTGCACCGCAAAGATGCTCGGATTGCCTATTTCATTCACTACCGCGCCTAGAACTGTTTCGGATGCGTTAAATAACATACCTAACGTTTACCCGATAGACATCTACGTAAGGACGCCCTGGGAACAGGGAGGGGAAAACAAATGCCAAGAATAATCGTCAACGAGCTCCTCTGCAAGGGCTGCGAGATGTGCGTGAACGCATGTCCCAAGCAGATCATTGCATTGGACACAAGCAAGATCAATGCCAAAGGTTACCACCCGGCCAAGCTCATGCAGCCTGACCAGTGCACAGGATGCAAATCATGTGCTACCATGTGCCCCGATGTGGCCATCACCGTGGAGGTGTGAAGATGGCAGAGAAAGTGCTCATGAAGGGTAACGAGGCTCTCGCCGAGGCAGCGATCTCGGCAGGATGCAGGCTGTTCTTCGGTTACCCCATCACCCCTCAGACAGAGGTCGCGGCATACATGTCCAAACGTCTCCCCAAGATCGGAGGGACATACCTTCAGGGAGAGTCGGAGGTAGCATCGATCAACATGGTCCTGGGAGCATGCGCCACAGGCGCCAGGGCGATGACCTCCACATCATCACCCGGTATCAGCCTGATGGCCGAGGGAATATCGTACATCGCAGGTTCCGATGTCCCCGCACTCATCATCAACGTTCAGCGCGGAGGTCCCGGACTGGGAGGTATCCAGCCCTCGCAGGGTGACTACTGGCAGGCCACCAAGGCCGCAGGTCACGGAGACTTCCACCTCATCGTATTCGCACCCTCGACCGTACAGGAGATGGTCGACTACGTGTCATTGGCATTCGACCTCGGAGAGAAGTACAGAATGCCTTCGATGGTCCTGTCCGACGGAATGCTCGGACAGATGATGGAACCCGTCGCACTTCCCGAGGCGAAGGAACCCTCGACAGAGGAGAAGCCCTGGGCGGCATGCGGTCACAGGAACAAGAGACCCCACAACATCATCAACTCGCTCAACACCAACCCCGCAGAGCTGGAGAAACTCGTCGTTGACAGGTTCAAGAGATACGAGGAGGTCAAGAAGAACGAGCAGCGCGCAGAGGAGTACAAGACCGAGGATGCGGAGATCATCATCGTCGCATACGGTTCATGCTCACGTGTCTCCCGTTCCGCAATCGACAAGGCAAGGAAGGAAGGCATCAAGGTCGGTCTCATCAGGCCCATCACCCTCTGGCCCTTCCCCGTCGACACACTGAAGAAGTACGCCGACAAAGCTAAGGTGTTCCTCTCGGTCGAGATGAGCATGGGACAGATGGTGGACGATGTCCGTCTCGCCATCGAATGCAAGAAGCCGGTCAAGTTCTACGGACGCACCGGAGGTGTCATCCCCACACCCAACGAGGTCTACGATTGCATTGTCAAACTCAACAAAGGAGAGGATCTCTGATGTCCGAAGTCGTATTCAAGAAACCCCACGCACTCACCGATGTGCCGTTCCACTACTGCCCCGGATGCACGCACGGTATCGTCCACAGGCTCGTCGCCGAAGTCATCGACGAGCTGGGGGTGGACGTCAACACCACGGGTGTCGCGTCCGTCGGATGCTCGGTAGACTCGTACAACTACTTCAACTGCGACATGGTGCAGGCACCCCACGGACGTGCACCCGCTGTCGCTACCGGAATAAAGAGGGCACAGCCCAAGAACGTGGTGTTCACATACCAGGGTGACGGAGACCTCGCAGCCATCGGTACCGCGGAGACGGTACATGCAGCTACACGCGGAGAGAACATCACCGTGATCTTCATCAACAACACCATCTACGGAATGACCGGCGGACAGATGGCACCGACCACCCTCCCCGGACAGGTCACACAGACCACGCCCTACGGAAGGGATGTGAAGACCGCAGGTTACCCGCTCCGTATCTGCGAGATGCTCTCCAACGTCGACGGAGTCGCACTGGCACAGCGTGTCACAGTCGACAGCGTGAAGAACGTAAGGGCAGCGAAGAAAGCGATCAAGAAGGCATTCGAATACCAGATGGAAGGTCTCGGTTACACCATCGTCGAAGTGCTCTCCACATGCCCCACCAACTGGGGAATGTCGCCTCAGGCGGCCATCAAGCGTCTGCAGGACGAGATGATCCCCTACTACCCGCTGGGAGTCTACAAGGACATCAAGGAGGGTAAGGAATGACCACCACCAACATCCTTTTCGCAGGATTCGGTGGACAGGGTATCCTGTTCTCCGGAAAGGTGATCGCATACGCCGGACTGATGGAAGGAAAGGAGATCTCATGGCTTCCGTCCTACGGTCCTGAGATGCGCGGCGGAACTGCGAACTGCAGCGTCTGCATCTCTGATGAGCCGATCGGTTCGCCCCTGGTCGTCAACCCCGATGTACTCATCGCCATGAACCTGCCCTCATTGGACAAGTTCGTGAACGATGTCGTTCCCGGAGGTACCATCATCATCGATTCCTCGCTCATCGACAAGAAGGTCGAGAGGAAGGATGTCAACGTCATCTACATCCCCGCATCCAAACTCGCTGAGGATGCAGGCGTCAAGGGTGCTGCCAACATGATCATCGTCGGAAGGCTGTTCAAGGAACTCAACTTCTGCACGAAGGAGAACCTGGACAAAGGTCTCCAGAAGAGCATCCCTCCGAAGAAGATCGATCTCCTGGATAAGAACAGGAAGATGATCCAGATCGGAATCGACAGCTGAAATCACAATCGGGGGCGATGCCCCCGTATTCATTTTTCATAGAGGGACATGTACACAGTATCAGAGAAGCATACGGTATTGGCTGCTTCATGTCTCGCAATATTCGTCAATCCGCTTGCCGGAACGATGCTGAACCTTGCTCTCAGTGCGATCCAGAAGGACTTCCTGTGCAGCGAGCATCAGCTGGGTTGGGTCGCGAGTATATACTTCATCGTATCTGTGATGTTCCTTCTTCCATCGGCCAAGCTTGCCGATATCTTCGGTAAGAAGCGCGTGTTCCTATCGGGTGCTGTCATAGCATTGCTGGGGGTCATATTGTGCATTTTCTCCCAGAACATCGTGATGCTGTATGTGTTCAGAGGGATCACGGGAATAGGTATGGCCGCCATCTCCAGTACGAGTGTATCGATGATCTCCGATGTCTACGAGCCGTTCGAACGCGGTCCCGCATTGGCGCTGAACACGGCCTGCGTATACATCGGTGCGGCCATCGGCCCGACACTGGGCGGTGTGGTCACAGAGTACCTTGGATGGAGGGCGATATTCACCATACTCGTGCCCTTCCTGTTCGGTGCGTTCTTCTTCATGTTCAGATTCGGTCACAACATCATGAGCACTCCCGGGATGCACTTCGATTTCAGAGGATCTATCGTTTATTCCCTGGGCATCCTTGTGTTCATGTTCGGTCTCATCTCGCTGCCGCAGATGTATGCAGTGGCGATGATGATCGCAGGCGCTCTTATCTTCACATCGTTCATATTCATAGAAAGCCGTGAGGACAACCCTCTCGTGAAATTGACGATTTTCAAGAACACAAGGTTCTCAAGGTCGATGCTGGCACTGTTGATGAATTATTCTGCATCGTATTGTGTCGCGTTCTTCATGAGCAGGTATCTCCAGGAGATAGGCGCTCTCTCCCCTACGGAAGCAGGGCTGATAATGATGGTACAGTCCGTCGTTCAGGTGTTCTTCACGCTCTGGGCGGGGAAGGTCGCCACCAGATTGGACATGCGCATATTGCCGACATTGGGGATGCTGATCACCTGCTGTGCCCTGGCCATGATGCTGTTCGTCACCGAGACACTTAACATACCTCTCCTCATGGTCTCGCTCGCTACACTCGGAATAGGGCTCGGATTGTTCTCGGCACCCAACACGATAGCGGTGATGTCCTACGTGAGGAGGGAGCAGTACAACAGTGCTTCAGGTCTCATCGCAACGGTGAGGCAGTTCGGAATGATGGTCTCCATGGGCATTGCGACCCTTCTGATCTCCCTGTTCCTCGGAGCAGATACGGCGCTGGAGCCGTCGAATCACGGCACGTTCATGATGATCCTGAGGTACGCATGGTCGATATGCATAGTGCTGTGCGCTGTCGGTGCCGTGTTCTCCTGGTTCAGAGGTCCCTCGTATAACGAGGACCAATCCTAAGACGTATATCTCCGATTTTTGATAACCTCTTGATGGATAAGCAGGTGAATCTTTCCGATGCGAAGGCAGAGAACTTCGGTTACCAGAAGATAGTCCTGGTCGTCGGAGTCGTACTGATGGTGATGAAATTCATCGCCTGGCTCTTTACAGATTCCGTATCCATCCTGACCGATGCTCTCGAGAGCATCGTCAATGTCGCCGCTGCTGCCATCGGTCTGTATGCATTGTACCTTTCAGCGCAGCCAAGGGATGACAGCCACCCCTTCGGACACGGTAAGATAGAGAACATATCGTCATTGATCGAGGGTTCGATGATCTGCGTCGCAGGAGGCATAATAATGCTCCAGGCGGTGGAAAGGATAATCGATCCCAAGAAACCCGATGCGCTAGACATCGGTCTGCTGCTGATCGTCATCACCGCAGTGGTGAATTACATCACCGGATACTATGCGATCGCCAAAGGCAGAAGGAACCGCTCGCCCGCCCTTGTGGCCTCGGGCAAGCATCTGTGCTCCGATACGTATTCTTCCGTCGGTATCGTGATCGGTCTGATGGCGATGATAGCTCTTGAGGGATTGGACATCACCGCATATTGGCTCGACGGTGCGATAGCATCTGTCTTCGGCGTGATAATCCTGATTACCGGGATCAGGGTCGTCAAGGATTCGATGGATTCCAGCATGGACAAGGCCGACGAGGAGATAGTCGACAGTATCCTCGGAATACTGAAGGATAACAGGCACGGCGACTGGATAGACATCCACAACCTGAGAGTGATCAAGTACGGTTCCCTGCTGCACATACAGATGCATGTCGTCCTTCCGAAATGGATGACCATAGAGGATCAGACCAGGGAATTCGACGAACTCAAGGAATCGATATCGTCGATATACGGCGATTCCGTTGACCTCATCATGATGGGCGACCCCTGTACCGAAGTCTTCTGCTGCCACTGCGACAGGGAATGCGAACAGCGTTCTGCCGAGTTCGTCTCATTCAGCGACTGGACGCACAAGACGATATGCGAAGAGGACTCATCCGTCGAATGAGCATCCGATACCGTTTTATTGGTTTCCGATGATGCGGAGCGCATGTTCAAGAAGGACGGCAAGGTTCCTGCAGAGGTCAAGAAGGCAAAGCTCGATGATTGGTATTCCAGTCTGGACGATCAGGGTAAGATCAGGGCTTCAAGGTACATCGCAGGTGCCAATTGTTCTTCGGCATACGAATTCTTCCTCGACATGATCGGCAAGGCATTGGCCGATGAGAACAGCGCATTCGCGGTGAAACTATGCGAGGATGCATACAAGTTCGTCAGTCTATCCGATTACCAGTCGTTCGTCATCAACGAATCGCTGATAGTCGCATATTTCGAATCCAACAGGAACGATGACGCCAAGGCCGCATGCGAGGCCAACTTCGATCTCTTCTCCAAGGTCAAGGATGAGATAATCTCCAAAAACGGCGGAAGCATGCCCGAGACGCTTCAGTTCAGGAACTATTACATCAACATCATCGTGGGTGCCGAGAGCAATTACGACCTCGCCTTCCAGATGTTGGATAAATACAACGAGATGGGCATCCTCAGCGACGAGGATCTCGTCTACAGGAAGAACAGCCTGACAACGCACAGACTTCAGAAGCTGTTCGACGGTGTGTACACCTACAGGCCGAAGGGCGAGGACCTCTGATCACATCATGGATTTCCATGCATAGGTCGGGGAGACATCTATCATCGGTTCCTCGTAAGGGTGTATCTCCTTGATCTTGGCAAGCACACGTTTGAGATCGAACTCCTTCACGACGAATTCGATCTTGTTCTCCTGCACCTTCTCGATCTTTCCGTGAGAGCCGATGTAAGGGTGGGAACCTTTGACGGGTTTCCATGTGCCAGTGACCTCGCTTATCGCGAAGGTCCTCCTGTATCCCGGATAGAGGGGATCCATTATCTCGTCGAGGGCATCCATCAGTTTGTCCGAGAATTCGACGGGTATGTAGACGCAGATCTTGTACACCTGCTCCTTGTCGATCTTGAATTTGGTGTCGAGCTCTTCAACCAATGCGTAGGATTTCTTCTTCAGCCATGTGGTGGCAGCGAATTCCGCGATGAACGGTATCGGCGGCAGAAGGTAGAGCGAGCCTCCGATCAGACCTCCGATCTTCTTGATGTCGCTGATCGTCAGCATCTTGGTTATCAGCGGGTTGTCGGGGTCGGGTCTGAGACGCCCCATCAATGCCTTCAGGAGCATCTTCTGTGCCCCCATGACGACCTCGATACTCCATTGCACCTGTGCGAATGCAGGCGCAGGCTGACCGCAGGCGACCGTCTTCTTGTTCAGTATTGCCTTGCGGAAATCATCTTCGCCCGAACCCTCGAATTCGGTCCAGTTGTATCCTGTCGTGAATGTGGAGTGGGCGTCGCTCCCTGAGAACGGCGCCCATCTTCCGGGGTGTTCCTTGAAGACCGTCTGGGCCTTCATGTTCGTGAATGCATCCACATGTCCGCCGTTGATGACCTCGATGCCTTCCAGGTCCAGGTCCATGATACGGTCGCGGAGACATGCGACGTAGAAACTGTACGGGTGCGGTGCGACCGCCACGCCCCCCTGTTCGTGGATGATGTCCAGTGTCTCTTCGATCGAGAGACCGGGAGGGACGAGTTCGTTCAGCCAATAGGCGAGGACCTCTCCGTCTGCAGTGGTGACCTCTTCGCCGACGATGACATCGAAGTCATCGTACTTCTTGGCATATCTCTGAGCTTCGAAGGCACCTTTGACCGCATCGTGGTCGGTTATGCACACCATATTCATGCCGTTCTTCCTGGCACAATCGACCTGGACTTCAGGTTTCGTGATCGATTCAGGGAAACGGAGCACCTTGTAGTTGGAGATGCCTGAGAAATACGTGTGAACGTGCGTGTCCACCTTCGAATTCATGTTCTGTCATAGAGCACGATTATAATTTAAGGTTTCCCAAAATTCCCACTGGATTTGGAAGGCTTTTGTGATATTTTCACTGCATTAACTAAATAAACGATGATTAGAATTCAGGGAACATGTTCTGGCTGCTCGGAATCGTTTTGGGTATCATCATGCTCTATTTCGGTTCCGATTGGCTTGTGGACGGTGCTAAGAAGCTCGCTATCCGTTTGGGTATCGCACCTTTCGTCATCGGACTGACGGTCCTCGCATTCGGTTCCTCGGCACCTGAGTGCATAACATCCATCGTGAGCACATCCAACCCCGACATCATCATGGGTAACGTC
>JAEEGL013360581.1_pt1 | contig 12365 bp, 9 predicted proteins | sample 9134231 | NCBI WGS metagenome assembly JAEEGL01 (sample SAMN16246548, study PRJNA631951) | gut metagenome | biome: gut microbiome; feature: rumen; material: fiber-attached | host: Bos | place: Iran: Karaj | collected 2018-10 | reverse complement strand
CATGCCGTTTATTAAGTCCCAGCATGTCACCATCGAATACTGCAAGCCGGTCATTATCTCAGAACTTTCAAAAGAAGATCAAAAGAATATCGATAACTATATCAAAAACATCATAGAAACAACTTATCTTAAAAATGCATGAAAAAAACGGCAATCACATGAACCCATGTGACTGCCGTTTATTATTTTCAAGATTTTGCTCCCTTGGCTCCGCCCAGGTGTACGCCCTCAAGGACGTTTGTCTCAAATGAATATACCACTTTGTGGCTCTCACGGTCTGCCTTCAGTGCAAGCTCGATCATCTCGTCAAGGAGTGTCTGATACTTAACGCCAAGTGGCTCCCACAAATAGAATGAAAGTGATCCGGGAATAGTGTTGATCTCGTTAAGGTAAACCTCGTTGGTATTCTGATCGATCATGAAGTCGATTCGTGATACTCCGCTGCATCCAAGGCAAATGAATGCATCAACAGCCATCTTCCTGATCTTGTCACGCATCTCGTCGCTGATCTCAGCCGGAATCTTTCTCTTAAGAGATGCCATTCCCTTGCTGCCACCAGTCTTGGCGCCGCCTTTCGTGCCACCCTTTGCGCCACCGATATACTTATCCTCAAAGCTCAGGATCTCATCTGAGTTAATTGGCTCCTCGCACTCGGAAGCCTTTGCTGACTCATAATCTCCGATAACTGAGCAGTTGATCTCCTTGAGGTTTGTTATAGCTCTTTCTACAAGAATCTTCTTGGAGAACTCAAATCCAAGTTCAAGAGCCTCCAAAAGCCTCTCTCTGTCATTGGCCTTCTTGATACCGATACTTGAACCAAGGTTAAGAGGCTTGATGATAACAGGGTATGTAAATGCCTTCTCAATCTTTTCTACAAGACCGTCCACATCCTCATAATCCTGCCATGTGTAGCACTTACAGTCAAGAACCGGAATGCCGTTGTCCTTAAGCACTGTCTTCATAACGTATTTGTTCATGCCCACAGCTGAAGAAAGAACGTCACATCCAACAACAGGAAGTCCAAGCGTTGCAAGGAATCCCTGCAGTGTTCCATCCTCAACATTTGTTCCGTGAACAATAGGAAATGCAATATCCACAGAAGTAATGCAATTGTTTCCGAATTTCTTCATAGGGAATCTGTAAAGAGAAACCTTGTCTCCCTCTTTGATCCAGATAACCTGTGTGCTCTTTTTAAGGAGCTGAGGAATATGTGTATACTCCTCGATCTTATCAATGTCCTCGCCAACGTAATAATCGTTGTTCTTGGTAATGTAAACAGGGATTATATCGTATTTGTCTCTGTTGATGTGACCAATAGCCTGAATTGCTGAGATAATTGAAATCTCATGCTCTGTACTTTTACCACCAAATAAAACTGCAAGTTTTAACTTCATATCATATGCCTCTTAATCATTTATATCGTTTATATTGACCGAAAACCACGTTACGCGTAGTTATCCGGCAGATCGTTCTCAAGAAGAATAACCTTTTCTCTTCCCGCATCAAGCTCATACATAAGAGCTGTCGCTTCACCAAGGGCATTCTTTACAAAGAGTCTTTCCTTGTCGAATCCTGCTTCCAAAGCGCCCTCTTTAATGGCATGGGTCTGCTTCTCGCCCACAAGGATAATGTAATCACAGACAGCTGCCGCCTGCTTGCCAAACTCCTTGTTGTACTCATCCTCTTTTTCCCCGAGCTCAACCATTCCGGGTGTTACGAGAATCTTGACTGTATTCTCGAAGAGCCCCAGTGTCTCCAGCGCAACCTTGGCACCATTAGGATTTGAGTTATATGCATCGTCCAGAATTGATACGTTTCCGTGCTTGACCAGCTCAAGTCTGTGGGGAACCGACTGAAGTCTTCTAACTGCCATTTTCAGCTTGCTCATGGAAATTCCAAGGCTGTTGGCTGCTGCGATGGCTCCAACTATGTTCTCTACATTGTGTTTACCTACGAGTCTTGTGTTGTACTCAGCACTCTCGCCGCTTGGAGATGTCACGGTAAAGGTCGTACCTGCCCCGGTAACCTTGATATCGGTAGCCCTGTAGGCACACCCCTCGGAAAGTCCGTAGGTGATGGCATCCTTGTATTTCATGTTATCGCGGATGATCTCATTGTCGCCGTTTACAAATTTAAGGTGCTGTCCGTCCTTATGACCGCCCTCGGCCTTCTCTTTTTCATCGACAGCATCCAGAAGCTCATACTTGGTGCTGATGATATTCTCAAGACTGTGGAAGGTCTCAAGGTGCTGATGACCGATAGAAGTAAGGATTCCGTCATCAGGATGAACAATGTCCGTAATCTCTTTTATATCATGAAGGTGTCTTGCACCCATCTCGCAAACAAAGATCTGATGTGTAGGCTGCAAATGCTCCCTGATTGTTCTTACGATTCCCATAGGAGTATTGAAACTCTCAGGAGTCATAAGTACTCTGTAGCCCTCTGACAAAAGAGTAGTCAGATAATACTTGACACTGGTCTTACCAAAGCTTCCGGTGATTCCGATTATCCTAAGTCCCGGATGCTCCCTGAGTATCCTCTTGGCATCATCGATAAACCACTGATTTATCCTGTTCTCGATAGGCTTGTTGATGAGATTCGCCAGCGCCGGAATCAGCGGCAGGAATCCCACAATGACCGTTCCGGTGATCCAAAGAGTGAGAGCCACAAAAATGCCTGCCATGGAATAGCTCTTGTGAACAGCTGCACATCCCAGAATCTCTGTGATGACCCACAAAAGAATTATCACAACTGCGTAGGTGACAAACAGTCTCTTTACCCTGTCAGTAACCACGAACTTCTTCTTGGCCTCTTTGGGGAGATAAGAGATCAGCATGAAAACATAGATTGCCAGCATCGCTAGAGCAACAACCATGGGAATCACGCTCCCTGCTGCCTCCGGCAAAACGAGCCATATAACAAACAACACCATAAAGGCAGCATGTGCGATAAGCTTGCCCTTTATTGATCTTAAAAATCTGAAATACCCCTGAAACTGATAGCTTGACAGCTGCAGCATATGTGAATAATATCTGAGCGCCAGCACAGCAAGCACCAAAACCGGCACCACTGAAAATAAAATCATAAATCGCTACCTCTTTTAAATTCCAAGAAAACTTCCCAGAATCTTGTTATAAAGAACCGGATTCTCCAGGAAAGAATAGTGGCCAACGCCGCTTATTACAGCGAGCCCCGCCTCCGGCATAAGTTTCTCCATCTGCTGCCCGTCAGAAAGCGGTGTTGCAGTGTCCTGATCGCCCCAAATAAGCAGGGCCGGCATTGTAACTGAAGGCATGTACGGAACCAGATCCTCATTAACCACCTTCACAAGGCTCTGCCTCATTATTGGCGAAGCAGCTGCGTAGTCCGCACTTCCAAACTTTTTCTGAAGAGCATCAAGAGTTCCCGGAAATGCCTTGGCTATTCCGGTTTTGGTAATAATATTCTTGTAGAACTTGTATCTCTTGGTCCTCTTGTTCTGAGCTGCACTCTTTACAGGCTTAACTCCCGCCGCATCGGTAAGAACAATCTTTGGAACCTTAAAATCTGCCGTTATCCTGCCATCGTGCATCCCGGAAGTAAGCTTAATGATGATTCTTCCTCCCATGGAATGCCCCAGGAATATGATCTCTTTTTCTGAAGGGTAGAGCTCTTTTATGAATGCAAGGACAAAGTTCACGTAATCATCCACATCCATAGGCTCTTTTGGCTCATCGCTCTTACCAAATCCCGGCATATCCATAGCAACAACATGGTACTTTGCCTTGGCATAATCAATGACACCCTTAAAAAGCTCGATATTTGACCCCCATCCGTGAAGCATCATAAGGAGTGGGCCTGAGCCCTCATCTATGTAATTTATATTTAGTCCGTTAATTATTGTTTTCATGACCAATTCATCTTAGCACTAACCAAACCCGCGTGCAAATTCGATAATGTGACCTATATATGGCAAAAAATGCGTTTAAATCTCCAGCACACTCATCATAAAAATGAGGAGCGCGTCATTAAGGGGATCGTTCATAATTCCCAGAGCGCCCGCATCCACATAAGGATTTTCTGTATCTTCAGTTACGTAATTGATACCCTCAGGGTTCATTCCCATCAGATAATGGAGGTGATTTTCGATTATGGTGGTGTACTCATGGTTATAGATTATGTGATTTGTAACCGTCAAGCATCTCATGTCATCTAAAAGCCCTGTAACATCACCACTAACGCTTACCAGGAAACTGTCGTCCGTAGCCGCTTTGGCGATTATCTCAGCCCTCTTCATAAGGAGCTTTATCAGTACATCGCACCTTTCCTTGGTTACATTCTGGCTGGTGGAAAGATATGTCACCGAACCGAGGAATACATTCTCATCAGTATTGAACCTATCCTCGAAATCTTCCAGAGAAAAGAAACTCTCTAACACTTCATTGTACTTGGCATTTCCCGTAGCCCTGAAAAGCTGCGCTGCTGCCTTAAACGAAGCGCTGTTATCCATGACCTTCTGGTTGTTCAAAAAGCACCCAAAAGCTCTGTCTGCTGCCCTTAGGGCCACAGTTGCAAATTCCTCATCAAACTGCTGATAAATATAGCTGAACCTGGCCAGTGCTGCTGCGAAGTTAATGGTAGCCTCCATTGACACAGGTGTCACAACAACAGGAGAAGCAAAATAATCACCGGAGGCAGAGCTTTCTGTCAGCGCAGCCCCGTATACTCCGCCGGTTTTCTCATCCTGCATCTTTAAAAGCCACTCTGCGCCGTATCTGGCTTCATCAAGCACATCCGGAATCTGGTTTCCGCTCTCCGGAATGCCCTCATCATCTCCGAATGCCTCAGGATTTATCTCATAAGCCAGCATCAGATTTTCCACAATCCTGCTGCCCATCAATGTGTCCCTGTCAGCCTTCTCGTCCATGTGCCATCCGCCAGTCACATCCAGCGTGATATCCGCCGCATCCTGCATATGTGCCACCGTTGTATGGCAGGCACTATGTCCGTTATCTCCGGCGAAGGTCTGGGAAATTGCGATTCCGCACCGGTTTATATAATACTTTCTGCAGGCATCCTTGAAAGTTTCGTCATATATGTCGTCAGATATGGAAAAAGAGTAGGATTCTCCCACAATATCCGCATAAACATAATAATCTCCGGCTACCGTAAAGTCATTGAATCTGCCGATCCCGCTATACAATCCGGTATCCTCATTGAGGGAAGTTTTTATTATCTCTCCGGAAAATACAGTTTTTCCTGTATCAAGTTCTCTTATTTCAAAGGTTGACGGAAGCTCTTTTGCACTGAAAACCACAGTCTTGTCCGAGGTTGTTCTGTATCCCACCTGATTTACAAATATGCTGGGAGACTGTGTCTTCACTTCATAATCCGTGTTCTGCTGCGTATTTGAAACGCTAAGCGTGTGCTCAACCATCTCAGCTGCAGTCTCAGCAGAAGAAGCGCCGCAACCAGCGACGCTTCCCATTACCAGCACAATAAGTGCTGCAACTATTCTCTTTTTCCCATATATATATGAAAACATGTTACTATCCATTTCGCGTTTTTAGGTACATCCTTATTTTACGCGGTTATAGTTGATCAGGCAACCATCAAGGATAATCTGTCTTTCATCATCTGTGAGATTCCCAAGTTTAAGAGAAAATTCCTTAAGCTCTCCGCCTGCAACAGCAAAGGCTTTGATATTCTCATCCTTGTTCTTGACCGCATCTCTGATTCCCGGCAGGAAGATATAATCCAGATTCTTGAACGGAAGATCTTCACCGTCTATAAGAAGTGGCAGCATTCCCCAGTTGATCAGATTTGAACGATAGCGCTTTGTAGCGTACTCGTTTGCAATGTTAGCCCATCCGCCAAGAACCTTCTGACAGGATGCAGCCTGCTCTCTTGCTGAACCGTCGCCGGGCTTTACTGCGAATATCGTTGAGCCGATACCGGTATTAGCATTCTTAACATCAGGATATTTCGCCTGAACTGCCTTAATTGCAGCTGCTGTCTCAGCACTCATGTCCTCAAGTGGCGCATCCTTACGCCTTAAAAGCTCCTGCTGATAAACCTCTTTTGCTCTTCCCACATACTCAGGATCCTTTCTTGAAAGAGTAAACTCAGCAAGTCCAAGAGGATTTGATCTGTAAGAGGATGTCTCTCCCGAAGGGATGAGCTCATCAGTTGTGGTAACAGGATCATGGATCTCCGATACAACCTTAAGCAAAAGATTGTCTGTAAGTGCAACCATCTGTGGCCAATCCTTGATGTTTGGTCCAAGCTGAAGCTCCACTGATGGATCTGCTTTGCCCTTTGAATCAAATACACGGTTCTCGTAAATTGTGCTGTCGAAGTGGTATTTATACTTGTTAAGCTCTCCGTCAAATTCAGTAGCAGGTGTAAGAACGCCCTGGTTAGCTGCTGTAGCTGCGATTGAACGAGCATCCATAAGAGCAACTGATGCAACCTGGCCATTCTGAACCTTAGAACCTTCTCTGTTCGGGAAGTTTCTTGTTGAATGTCTGATACTGAAGGCGTTGTTAGCAGGTGTATCTCCGGCGCCAAAACATGGTCCACAGAAAGCAGTCTTAAGGATTGCTCCTGTTTCAAGAATTGTAGCAGCCACACCATTTTTAACCACTTCCATAAAGATAGGTGTGGAAGCCGGATAAACGCTTAATGTAAATCTGTCGTTTCCGATAAAGTGACCTTTTAATATATCGGCTGCAGCACAGATATTCTCAAATCCGCCACCTGCGCAGCCTGCAATGATTCCCTGATCTACAAGCAGCTTTCCATCCTTGATCTTGCTCTGAAGTGAGAACTCAACCTTATCACCAAAGCTTACCTTTGCTCTCTTCTCAACGTCAGCAAGGATATCAGCTGCATTTTTGTTGACTTCAGCAATCTCATATACATTACTTGGATGGAATGGCATAGCGATCATTGGGTTAAGGCTGTCAAGATCAACCTTTACAAGACCGTCGTAGTAAGCAACATTACCGGGCTTAAGTTCCTTGTAATCGCCACCTCTGCCATGGATCTCATAAAACTCCTTGATCGTGTCATCTGTCTGCCAGATTGATGAAAGGCATGTTGTCTCAGTTGTCATAACATCAACGCCAATCCTGAAATCAGCACTGAGGTTCTTTACACCCGGACCCACGAACTCCATTACCTTATTCTTTACATAGCCATCGCCAAATACTTTTCCGATGATAGCAAGGGCAACGTCCTGAGGCCCAACGCCCTTCTTGGGAGTTCCCTCAAGGTAAATAGCTACAACACCGGGCATATCAACATCGTAGGTCTGTCCAAGGAGCTGCTTAACAAGCTCCGGTCCGCCTTCGCCGATTGCCATGGTACCCAGTGCGCCGTATCTGGTGTGTGAGTCTGAGCCAAGAATCATGCCACCGGAAACCGCAAGCATCTCTCTTGCGAACTGGTGAATAACCGCCTGATGAGGTGGAACATAGATTCCGCCGTACTTCTGAGCGGCAGTAAGTCCAAACATGTGATCATCTTCGTTTATGGTTCCGCCAACAGCGCAAAGAGAATTATGACAGTTCGTAAGAACATAAGGGATTGGGAATTTCTCAAGTCCTGACGCTCTGGCTGTCTGTATGATTCCTACATATGTAATGTCATGAGAAGTCAGCTTATCAAACTTAACACATAGCTTCTCCATGTTACCTGATGTATTGTGTGCTTTCAAAATAGAATATGCTATGGTATTTGCCTTAGCTTCTTCTTTAGAGACTGATACTCCCTGGGCCTTAAGGGCCTCTGCTGCTTCCTGATCATCAGGGACAATCACGTTTCCATTTATAAGAAAACATCCCTTATCCAATGTCGTTACCATTGCCAAACCTCCTGCCTATCGTAATTTTTATCAACCGCTATACATGTATACAATCTATTGGCGCTATAATAACACATTTATTCTTATGTTGGTAGTGACATTTTTAATATGTCTCCAAAATCTTCTGTAAATACTGTGTTACGTCTTCGAATCCGGCGTCCTTTAACTCCTGCCTGAAGTTCTGAACTTCCTCTTCAGGTGTTAAGTCATATCTCCCGTAGGATATCTCCGGAATATATCTGTCACATACCTCTATGATCGCATCAATTTTATCTTCAATCTCAGCTGTAGAAAAAGCAATTCCGTCCCATGGATAGTCAATTGCAACTGCCTCATATTCTTTTACCAGAGCTTTATAATCAGGCCATGCAAAAGAAGCATCCTTTAGCTCCAATTCGTCTCTTCTGCCCCACCAGAAATTAGTGACGATAGAATCCCTCTCGGCATTGTATCCGCTGGGCTTTTCCATCATCCCTTCACCGTTTATCACATACTGTTCGCCTTCAAATCCATAGCGCAGTAGCCTGTAACATTCCTCGTCATTTCTCAGAATGTCATAGACCATCAGTGCCCTTTCAGGATTCTTTGACCCGGAGTAAACCGCCATTGCCCCATGCAAAATGCTTGTTCTTAACAGGTTCTCGCTGTCTTTTCCAAACCAGAAAAACTTCACATCAGATCCGGGCTGGCGAAGTTCCATTGTGGGCTTAATCTCCGTGTAGAAGTTCTGAGTATGATGCTGTTCAAGTGCAGCACTTCCTTCATAGAATTCCGTATAGCTCCCTCTGGAAGTTAAAAGATCCTGTTTCCAGACTCCCTGGTTATCCCAGCCCTTCGTGAGCCTTGCGTATTCCAAAAGATCTTTTCCCTCGTAGTAGGGAGAAATAATCTTTCCAAGGTCTTCAGCATCGGCGCCCCAGAGCCCATATGTGCTTATTTCATAAATTGGAATATATTTTGAGGCAGACATAAGATAGCCCAGAGTCACGATGGTATTAGTGCCATCAGAATCCCAGACAGTAAGATCCGGTCTGTTTTTTACAATATAGTCGACATATTTTTTCAGATCAGTCCAGGAGTCTACAGACTTAAGACCTGCTTCCTCAGCAATATCACTCCTGTATATGAACCCGTGATTGGTCCACTGAGAATATTCATTTTCCGGAATAAAGTATACGGAACCGTTGTACGAACTTTTTTCCCAATGCTGAAAAGGTACATTTTGATAAGTCCTCGGGCAATACTTCATAAGCATGTCATGAGACAGGGGCAAAAAATTACCATTAAAGGTGTTAGGCCATGCATCGAGCCAGTCTGTTCCCGTTGCAATAAGATCAAGACTAACTTCTTTACTTTCAAGGACCTGATTGTAATGATTAAGGTAATCATCCCAACCAATATAATAGATATCCAGCTTGGCATTAACCTTTTTAAGCAGAATCTCATTGATCCTATCAACAACCTTCTCTGTCATGCCGTTGCTAGGCTTGTCACCAATTGTCAGATATGTAATAGTAACGGGTTCCAGTTCAAAATCCACATAGGGATACATTTCGTCGCCCAATACCTCATCCGGCCTTCCGCATGAAGCACAGGAAAAAACCATTACAAATACCATTAAAATTGATAACAGCTTCTTAATTGTCATTAAAGGGTACCTTTCTGCTCCTTTTCAGCCTTGTTTCTGGCTCTCAGCTCCACAAAAAAATCCTTTAACAATGCTCCGCATTCTTCTTTTAATATGCCCTTTTTAACAAGGACCTGATGATTGAAATCCGGGTTATTCAGTATATCCATAACTGAACCGGCACATCCGGCCTTAGGGTTCTCCGCCGCCATGATGACTTCCGGTATCCTGGCCTGAACTATGGCCCCGGCGCACATCTGACAGGGTTCAAGAGTCACATACAGTCTGCACTCCTCAAGCCTCCAGTCCTTCATAAACTTAGTGGCTTTCTTGATGGCTGTAATCTCCGCATGGGCAAGGGCTGTCTTGTCGGTATTTCTACGGTTATACCCTCGTCCTATTATCTTTCCTTCATATACAATAACACAGCCGATTGGGACTTCTCCCAGCATATATGCCCTTTTTGCCTGGGCGTAGGCTGCCCTCATATACTTTATGTCTTCTTTCTCTTCGGGGGTCATATCTTTTGTGCTGATTCTCCCCAAAGATTTAGGTCTCATCTGCATTTTATTTAATCCATACCATTTTGGTAGTATTTGAATCATTTATTTGGTATCATATGTAATTAATTATAAAATCTATTCATATATTGTGTCAAAAAGACGCTCAGGGAGCATAAATGAAAATTTCAACAAAGGGCAGATACGGCCTTAGAGTCATGATAGATATCGCTACTCATGCGCAGGATGAATATATATCGTTAAAAGACATAGCAGCCAGACTAGGCATTACTGTTAAATATTTAGAGCAGATTGTTGCTCCTCTGAATAAGGCAGGATTTCTGGCCAGCATGAGAGGCAACAGCGGAGGCCATAAACTGGCAGTATCTCCTACAGAATGTAAGGTTGGTGATATTCTAAGGGTAATGGAGGGTAATCTTTCCCCCGTAGAATGTGTTGCATCAGGAGAGATTGAATGTCCTCTCGCCGAGTCCTGTGCAACAATGAATTTCTGGAAGGGTCTTGATGATGTGGTAAATAATTACATCGACAGCTACACCCTTAATGACCTGATTCATGGCAAGGATAATTAGTCATTATCATCAAATAATATGCTTGTTTTTTTTCACAAAACAAAGTATATTTATATAGCGGTTTTGTGAAGGGTGTATGTAGCAGTCCTTTTGCGTAACCTAGGGTCTTATGCAATGGAAATCTACGAACCGTGTCAGGTCGGGAACGAAGCAGCACTAAGTAGAACCTTTCATGTGTTGTAAGGGTGCCTTATCTTACCGGAGTCAACGTGCATGCATCCTTCACAGAACCGCCAAAAAAGTCAGACCAAAACGGTCTGACTTTTTTATATTATGTACTTTCTTTCATCAGTTATTTTCCAGATATTTCATATAGCTGATTAACATCAGTGCTATCTTGAAGGTAAGAGCATCATCAAACTTTCTGACATCCAGTCCTGAGCTCTTTTCCAGTTTTTCAATTCTGTATACAAGGGTATTTCTATGTACAAAGAGCTGTCTGGAAGTCTCTGACACATTGAGGTTGTTCTCAAAGAACTTGTTTATCGTATTGAGTGTCTCTTCATCAAGATCATCCGGCACTTCCTTTCCGCCAAATATCTCGTCGATAAAGATTCTGCAAAGGCTCTCAGGAAGCTGATAGATAAGTCTGCCGATACCAAGAGTATTGTAGGCATTTACTCTCTTTTCAGCATAGAAAATTCTTCCGACATCAAGGGCCATCTTAGCTTCCTTGAAGGATTTACTCAGGTCTTTTATCTCATCAACGATTGTTCCGTAGGCAACTCTTACATTGAGCATCGCCTCTGTATTCATCATATCAACAATTGTTGTGGCAATAGTATGAACGTCATCGTAGCTCTGCCCTCTGCTGAGGTTCTTAACAAGGATAACACTGTTCTCATCAACCGCTGTAACATAGTCTCCCGAGTGCTGTCCATACATGCTGCTAAGAAGTTCCTGAGCTGTATTGTCCTGAGCATTTCTGGTCTCTACCAGGATGATACATCTTGGTACATTGACCTCGATCTTGAGCTTTCTTGCTCTGTTATATACATCAATGAGGAGCATATTATCAAGAAGGAGATTTTGGAAGAAATTATTCCTGTCAAATCTCTCCTTGTAAGCTACTATAAGGCTTTGGAGCTGACTTACTCCGATCTTGCCCACCATATATGCATGTTCGCTGTCGCCTTTGGCAAGAAGGATATAAGCAGGTGTTCCCTCATCAAGAATCTTGAAAAGATGAACATCTCCAATTACCTGAGAGTCAACCGGTGAATTGGCGAAGCTTATTATTATTGAAACATCCAGAAAATCTCTCTCACTGGTGGTAGCAACCACCTCTCCGCCCAAATCCATAACACATAGCTCTACTTTAGTAATAGCGCCTAATTCTTCAATACTTGTCTTGATAGTCTGAGCTGAAATCATCTAATATACCCTCTTTTTAACAAATTGTCTGACACTTATATAATAACATAATTAAAAAGGCCGTGCATTAAATGCACGGCCTTGAAATACCATATAAGTATTAGTTTGTGATTGTCTTCTCTGTCTCTTTGTCGAAGATGTGGATCTTCTCAACATCGAATGCAAACTTAACCTTATCGCCAGGTCTAGCTGTTGTACGAGAATCAACTCTAGCTGTGATAGGGAACTCAGCAAGATCGAAGTACAGATAAACTTCTGCACCAAGAAGCTCGTATACGTTGATTGTTGACTCGAATACAGCCTTGGATGTGTTAACAACCATCTCAGAATCATCAACATCCTCAGGACGGATACCTAATGTAACGGTCTTTCCAGCGTAGCCGCCATCGATAAGCTTCTTAGCCTTTGCAGGTGGAAGCTCGATT
>JAEEGL013046700.1_pt1 | contig 12365 bp, 6 predicted proteins | sample 9134231 | NCBI WGS metagenome assembly JAEEGL01 (sample SAMN16246548, study PRJNA631951) | gut metagenome | biome: gut microbiome; feature: rumen; material: fiber-attached | host: Bos | place: Iran: Karaj | collected 2018-10 | reverse complement strand
TAATATAGTGATCTTTATACTTGATGCATATGATAATCAGGAAATAGATATGGTTCTTGCGGATGATCCGGATTATCTGAACCCGCTTAAAGACTTTACATATTATGACAACATGTCCAGCAGGTATTATTATACTGATTTTAGTCTTCCGTACTTTCTGACCGGCGGAAACGATAATCTGAATGTAGAAACGAAGAGTGAAGCTTATGAATGGTACAATAATTCCAAGTTTCTTCCGCAGATTATCGATTATGGATATAAGATAAATATACTTACAGAGAAGAAATATGTGGACAAATTTGAGCCGAGCATACATATAGGGAATTACACAGTTGATAATTATTGTGTTCTGGATACTGAGAGGACTATGGGCGCGTTATCAAAATGCATAAGATACAGAAATATGCCATATATCCTGAAGAGATTATATGAATATTCATTCTATGATCTTTCGGATATAATAGCAGATTCAAATATTTACAAATTTGGAAGAGACGATTTGATAGATGATAAACTTAATAAAGAAGGAATCTCAGTTAACGATTCTGTTGGGACATTAGATATTTATCATATGTATGGCGCCCATGCCCCGTATTTTGTAAGAGAAGACGGAAGAACCGATTATAATGGAAGTACACCATTGGCCCAGTTTAAAGGTTGCTTCAAGCTTGTATTTGATTATATAGATATTCTGAAAAAGCAGGATCTGTATGATAAAACTACGATTATAATAACATCGGATCATGGTCTTAATCCGGGACAAGTGGATGCATTAAAGGCTGCCGGTGTGTCTTGTGATGAAACAAAGAGCAATCCGATATTTTTCATAAAGCGAAGCGAAGAGACTGGTGATAAAATGAGAATTGACAGTAAAAAGGTGTCACATGATCAGTTGTTTGATACGGTTATGTATTGTATTGATCCCACTTGGAAAGACAGTTACTTTGGGAATATATGGAATGTGGAAGAATAAATGAACAAATCAAATAAGTGAAATGCCTGTCTGTGAGATAAAGAGGTTAAATAAATGAGTATTGTGAATAAGAACACTAAAACAATACAGGTGTTTAAGACGAATGATATTGTGCCTGAGATTTTGTTTTCCATGGCTGTGATACTTGAATTGGCTGTTATGATGACGGATCACTTTGCATCATGGACAATTCCGTATAGAGGAAGAATTACGCATGTAGCTTTTGCTTTGTTGTGCGTTAAGATCTTAATGACAAAATATGATTACATGCAACTCACAATTATGGCTCTTTCAGGTATGCTCGGAATCATATCATATTATACGTGTGGGGATGAATATGTAATAAGAGCGGTAGTATTCGTGGCGGCCGCGGTAGGTGTGAATAAGATAAGAAATCTTAGGATAGTCTTCTGGGGAACAATTGTCGGATCGGTTATCATCATACTATTAGCGTTACTCGGTATATGCGGAGAAGTGGTAGATGTAAGGCATTACGGAAGAGGTATAGTGGAGGCCAGATACTGCTTGGGATTTAATCATGCCAATAATGTTCATTGTATGATGTGGTACATTATTACAATCTTCTTACTGTTTAGAAGATATATATCCAAGACAGGTATAATAGTATGCATGTTGGGTAATGTGATCCTTTATTATTTTACTCGTTCCAGAACAGGGCTATTATTGGTGTTTATTACGCTTTTAGGTGTAGTCTGTGTCCGGTATTTCGGCAAGATATTCAATCGTGTTGTTTTGCTTATACTCGTGTTAATTGAACTTGTTGCAGCCCTGGTTATGACAATGTATGCTGCAATATATTTGGCGATCAATCTCCCGGTGATCAGTTTTGTTGATAAATTGTTGACAGGACGATTGGAGATGGTATCGGAAAGAGCATATGTGCAATTATGGAGAGTATTTCCGACGGCAGCTGTAAGTTCAGATGTTGACAACGCATTTGCCGGAATTACGTATAGTTATGGAATTATAGTGGGTATATTCCTTGTTGGAGTTATTGTGTATTGTGCGATAAGGAAATACAGGCAGAATGACAGATTATCTTTGGTAATGCTTTTTTCTGTAATAGGAATATATTTTATGGAGTCAACATTTGTTCTTAACATATCATTGTTGTGCAATGTTCTTTTGCTTTTATTATGGAACTATACTGAAGATAATAAAAAGCATTCTGATAAGGATGAGAGTATATGAAAGAGAGTATGGCAAAATATAAAGGTATAATATCTGTAGTGGCTTTGGCCTTCGAAGTTTCTTTATACGCTCCTCTGGAATCTTTTTTTCTTAACAGAGATGAGTTCTGGTTTAAACTTGGCGATCTGATATTGGCGACAATCCCGGTGTTTTTATGTTTAGTAGTTTTGTTGTTGATCCTGTATGTTTTTTTAAAAAATAGAATTCGTGAAATATATTCTGTAATATTGGCGATTATTACTTTGATAATATACCTGCAAGGCAATTTCTTGGGATTAAAAGTCGGAGTAATGAATGGGGCAGATATAGCATGGAAGGATTATCTTCCGCGCATGGTGCTTAATCTTTTTGTATGGGTTATTCTTCTGCTTATTGGATTAAGTATATATATCAAAAGAACACGCATTTATAGGGCTTTTCTGATATTGTCCGGTATTGTTTTCGGAATTCAGATGATCACGGTATCTGTTTTGATGATTCAATACTTTGAAACAAAGGCATCTGCTGATGATGAGATAGTCACCTTTACAAATAAGGGATTATATACAGCAGATTCAGAAGACAATACTGTAGTATTTGTTCTGGATATGTTTGATGCTGATTATTTTGACAGAATTCTTGAAAATGAGCCGGAATGGGGAGATATTCTTGACGGCTTTACTTTGTATGACAATTATACCGGAACATACAGTACGACTTCGTATTCGATGGCACATTTATATACAGGTAATAGATTTTATAACGAACTGCCCCAGAGAGAGTGGACTGATTCGGAGTATAACGATAGAATCTATGCGGATGGACTCTTAGAATCAGGATATAATCTGTATTATTATTCCACAATTCCGGGAGTGATTCCCCAAAGGATAAGTGAAAGAGCACAAAACTATTATGAGGGCAAATGCAATGTGAGCAATGGTTTTATGCTTTCGTATAATATATACAAATTAGTGGCGTTTAAGTGGTTTCCGGACTGTTTGAAACCTTTGCTCTGGTTTGATGGTGATGAATTTGATGCATTAAGGGAGTGTAAGGATGCTACTGTATATATGTCAGACAATGCAAGGTTCAGGGATGGAATCAAATCAGCCAAGTGGGATAAATCCGATGAGAAGGCTGTGAGATTTATATATACTGTTGGTAGTCATTATCCGTATCGAATTAACAGATATGGTGAAGATGTTCACATGGGAGAAGTGTCGTCCGTGGATTGTGCAAGAGGAGTGCTTTCTATTGTAGATGAGTATCTTGATCATTTAAGAGATATGGGAACATATGATAATACCTCCGTTATAATAACTGCTGACCATGGGTATTATTGGGACGGAACACTTCAGTCTCCCGTTATGCTGATCAAACCAAAAGGAAGCAAGGGACCTTTAAGAGTTAATAATGCTCCTGTTTGTCAGGTTGATTTTGCGGCAACAATAATGGAATTATCCGGCATGGATGATTATTCTGAATATGGCGAGTCTATCCTGCATGTTAATGAGAGTAGTGATCGGCAGAGACTGTTTTATCAATACTATCTGCAGGAACAAGTGGATAATGGAAATTATAGGCTTATAGAGTATAGAATTGATCCGTCAGGAAGAGACAGAAAGGATTATTCACTTACCGGAAATGAATACATGTCAAACGGGGAACTGATTGATCATTATAAGTATTGTAAAACCTGTAACGGAAATTCTACGGAAATATGTGACAGAGATTATCCCAGACTGGTACATGAGAAAGCAGAAAATTATCCGAATTAAGGGCGGAAAAAGGATAAAAAGATGATTTATTTAGCAATAGTATGCGTTGGCTTGTTTTCTTCAATAGCAGACAGGATCTTGTTTAAGTCTCGTCTCAAAGTGCATTTTGTGACGTCGGTATATTCGATTGTATATTATTGTGTCACTGTATTTGCTCGGGTGATACTTAGTAGCGGGTCGGATTATCTGAGTTTTTCTTTCTTAAATAAAGGCATTAGGGCGTATATAAAAGCGATATTCCTTATGTTGATTTCGTATTTTGTATTTACTATGGTACGTATCGTATTTGAAGGGAAGAACGATAATAAGAGAAGAAATCAGTTTCTTTTTATTACCAGATTTGCTGCTATGATGGTTCTGGTAGAAACAATGTATATTGTTTTACTCGGTTGGCCAAATATGCTCCGTGTATTATGTATGGTGCTCATATCTGTATGTTTGACAGTGTCTTGGTGTATATATGAAAGATATAGGCATGGAAAAGGTGAGGACTGTTCTGGACCATGTGTTGATAACAAAATAAAGAAAACTGAACGGAGTAAATATCTGTGTATTGCTATCCCCCTATTCTTATACATATTGTTATATGTGATAGTCGGCCCGACAGAACTCATGCTATATAATAGCGGAGATTTTGTATTTAACTACAGAACAGCTCTTCCCAATCTGCTCTTTGGTATGCTGCTGATCCTTATTCCGACGGTCATATTGCTTCCGACTGTGTTGCCGGATAAAGTGCGCAAGGCATATTCTTGCATTACTATGTTTTTCTGCCTTATGAGTTATTTGCAATCGATATTTCTTAATGGAAAGATGGGGCTTGTTGATGGCGGAAGACAAAATTGGGATACAAGAGAATCTCTTGTCAACATAGCTATATGGATTGCAATAGCATTCCTGGTTCTTATTTTGTGCAGAAAAGAAAAGGTTTATAGATTATTTCTGGGCCTGTCGGTATATATAATTGCGATTCAGCTTATAACAGGGATATATATTGTTATCAAGGAAGACGGCTTCCATTCGACGACAAGACAACTTACAGAAGATGAAGTACTGACGCTGTCTGATAAAAATAATACAGTTGTTTTCATTTTAGATGCATATGATGTTCAAATGCTTCAATATGTAATAGATGATGATCCCGGATATTTGGAACCTTTACATGATTTTACATATTATGACAATATGTCCAGCAGATATACGGCCACAGATGGAAGCCTTCCGTATCTGCTAACCGGTGCAGACATTAATGATCCGGAAATTGAGAAACAGCAGAGCATATGGTACAGAGATTCGCATTTTCTAAATGATATCAAGAATTCAGGGTACGATATAAGAATCCTTACTGAAGCAAAGTATGTTGAAGAGTTTGATGATGGGTTAATTGATAATTATTCAGAGGATAACTATTGCGATCTTGATCCTGAGAAGGAATTGGAACTTTTTACAAGATGTATGAGATACAAATCTTTGCCGTTTCTGCTTAAGCCATACTATAGATACGAAGAGTATGATATAACGAATACTATAACTGATACCAACGTATATGTATTTGGTACAGATGCGGATTTTGATGATAAGATCAACGAATATGGGATTCAAACGAGCGATTCAAAGGGGTCTTTTAGAATATATCATCTATATGGGGCGCATTCGCCGTATTATCTTACAGCAGATGCTAAGCTTGATTATGATTCGACTCCGATAGCACAGTGGAAGGGCTGTCTTAAGATAGTATATGATTATATAGCGGAATTACAAAGATCAGATATATATGATGATACTACTATAATAATCATGGCTGATCATGGTTTGAACAATACCCAAAGAGAATCAGTAAAGGCGGCAGGTTTAAGCATTAACGAAGATAAGACCAACCCCATTTTCTTTATCAAGAGGGCAGAAGAGAAGTCTTCGGAATTGCGGATTAATCATAAGTCAACATCACATGATGCTTTTTTTGATACTGTCAGAGAGTCTATGAATCTGCCATCTGCCTATTATGGCACGGTATGGGAGTAGGGGCTGTATTTTTTGTTTGCTCGGAACAGATATATTGATATTGGAGCGATCAAAACGTATAAATAACCATACCGCATTATAGCACCGGGTCCAAGTAACAGTGTAAACAGATATAATACAGGGAACAAATATGAAATAGAGAACGCGTGCTCCTTCCTGTGCACATGGATGATAAGTGATACAATACATAGCCATACATAGATTCCGAGATTAAAGAAGATTACAACAGGTAAATGGCGATATTGCGCGGTTGATGAGAATAATCCAAGGTATAAATCGCATAACTGTGGTATCTTTGAATCAAGGGTCGCACCGCCTCTGTAGGAACTATATGCAAGGTAGTATCGGTCATAAGAATAAGGTTGATGAAAAGGGTCAAGAAATCCCTGAACATTGAACCATATTGCCTTAATTGCCACAATAGGATGATGAAGAGACAGTATTGCACTGTCAAAAAGGAAGTGCTTGCACTTGGATTCCCATATTTCAAAAGGGAGATAGTGCTTCATAGGATCAGCCAGGTAGAAATTGTATTCATCCGTGTTAGGAATATACTGGCTTATTATTTCTTTTTCTTCATTAGTTGCAGCTTCGTTATATATTCGTCCCATTATCTGTGCGGGAACACTCATCATTTCTTTGATCGAACCCGGGGTTGCATCGGTAGTAATGATCAACATTTTATTTGCAGATATAAACAGAAGTACAGAAGATAACAATACAAGCATGTATTTGCGTAATATGGTATAATCATTCTTGTTGCGGATAAGAATGATGAGCAGAATAACGAGGGTGGCTGCAAGAGCATATATTGCATTATTACGCATAAGAGACATAAGGGAGATATTTATAACAGAACGGAAATAGAACGGCATTTTTCTTCCGGATAAGTGACCTGAGAGTATACGAATAGAATCAATAAGGAAGATCAGACCAAAAGCACCAAACAATACGTCTTTGGTATGAGATATTGCAAGGAGGGTGTTGACCGGGAAAACTGCGTAGAATATGGCAGTAGATATTAAAACCGATGTCTTTTTTGATAGTGTATATATATATATGGCAGAATACGTCATTGCACCGGTTACCACGATCAACTGTATCACTGTTGCAACCGCATAACCTAAGTTGATATCTTCTCCAAAGTTCGGTGATTTAAAGAGATTAGAGAGAAATCCAACATATAGGGTATGAAGAAGAGGATGGCTTGTGCAGAAGTCATGAGTTGTGTATTGCTCTATCTGTGCATTGAGATCATATGAGCAGATTCCGGGATAGAAAGCAAGAAATACAAATAAATGACTTGCAAGTATTGATACAAAAACAATTGTGGTCTGTAATGTTCTTTTCATAAGATACGTATAATTCGGTTGATAGTGGATCGAATTAATTATATAGCATTTTGACGGTTTGTGGTACTAAGTAGAAATAGATAATTCTGTATATCCATAAGATCGTCAGTCAGTTTATGTGAGAGGATGAGATTTGACATAGATGAAGAAGCATAATAAGGTTTTTAATTCAAAACTGTTATATAGAAGAACAAGTCTTATAATATATGATGTTGCGGCTGTCCTTTTGTCAAGCTTTTTGGCGATCGCCATGCGATATGAGTTCTCATTGGACAGTATTCCCGAGTATTTCCTTCAGACAATAATTCGTTTTCTACCGATCAATGTTGTAGCAACAATTCTTATTTTCTACTTTTTTAAATTGTATAACAGTCTTTGGGCTTTTGCCAGTGAGACTGAATTGCAGAACCTGATCGCAGCATGCATTATTTCTGCAGCCGTGGATGGTGTCGGATTATTCATAGTGCGAGTTGAAGCCAAACCGGTTCCTACAAGTTACTATTTTTTATATTGCTTTATTCTTATCACTTTGATCTTTTCGAGCCGTTTTTCGTATAGGTTTTTTAGGAGTCAAAAGCACAAGAGACAGAATCGGAAAAATACAATTAACGTAATGGTCATTGGCGCCGGAGATGCCGGTAATTCCATCATAAAGGAGATTGCCACAAGTAATTTTTCCACTATGACGGTAGGTTGTATCATAGATGACGACCGAAGTAAGTGGGGCAACTATATCCAGGGCGTTAAGGTAGAAGGTGGAAGAGATAAGATTTTAGAGTGTGTAGATACACATAGTATTGACGAGATATTCATTGCGATGCCTTCTGCATCCAGACAGACTATCAGAGAGATTCTTGAGATATGTAAAGAGACAGAATGTAAACTCCGCTCACTTCCCGGTATATATCAGCTTGTTAACGGAGAAGTAAGTGTGAGCAAACTTCGTGATGTAGAGGTTGAGGATCTTCTTGGCAGAGAACCGATACAGGTTGATACAGATTCAATTTTGGGATATGTACAGAATAAAGTTGTGCTGGTCACAGGCGGAGGCGGCTCCATAGGAAGTGAATTGTGTCGTCAGATCGCCGGACACAATCCTAAGCAACTTATCATACTTGATATATATGAGAACAGTGCATATGAGATTCAACAGGAACTGCTATATAAGTATCCGGAGTTGGATCTTTTGGTGCTTATAGCGTCTGTTAGAAATACTAACCGTATGAATATGATATTTGACACATACAGGCCGGATATTGTATATCATGCAGCTGCGCATAAGCATGTTCCTTTAATGGAGACAAGTCCCAATGAAGCTATTAAGAATAATGTATTCGGTACATGGAAGACTGCGCAGGCAGCTGCATATTACGGAACCAAGAAATTTGTGATGATCAGCACAGATAAGGCCGTTAATCCGACCAATATCATGGGCGCCAGCAAGCGTATATGTGAGATGATCATACAGTGCTTTAACAGACATTATGATACGGAATTTGTGGCTGTAAGATTCGGTAATGTATTAGGAAGTAACGGAAGTGTGATTCCGTTATTTAAGAAACAGATTGCAGCCGGTGGGCCTGTCACGGTTACACATCCTGATATAATCAGGTATTTTATGACGATTCCTGAAGCTGTATCGTTAGTTCTTCAGGCGGGAGCATATGCTAAGGGCGGAGAGATATTTGTGCTTGACATGGGCGAGCCCGTAAGGATCCTTGATCTGTCTAAGAATTTGATAAGGCTATCAGGATATAAAGTTGATGAGGATATTAAGATTGAATTCACAGGACTAAGACCCGGTGAGAAACTGTATGAAGAGCTGCTCATGGATGAGGAAGGGTTACAGGATACAGCCAATAAGATGATCCATATAGGTAAACCTATTGAGATAGATGAGATGAAATTCTTTGCACAACTTAAGACTCTTAAGGAAGAGAGCCGAAGCGAGAATGTTGATGTGAGGCCACTTATACAGGAGATTGTTCCGACATACAGATATGTAGAGAAATAAGAAGTTAAATTTACGATGATTGCATATAAGAAAAGATGTACAGAATTCAAGAATGATATAAGAAGTATTATTCCGTTATCGCTATTATTCTCATTTATGATGTTTGTATTTGCTCCTTTTGAGATATATTTAAGCAACAAGGGGTATTTTTTCTTTCCCGGATGGGATATGGCAGGTATCGCTTGTGTGTGCTTTATCGGCAGCTTTATGGTGATAACGGGCATTTTGTTCTGTTTAGCTATTCTGGGACAGAAGTTATATAAGTTTATTTATGGATGCTTTTTTGGCGGAACAATAGCATTATATCTGCAAGGCAATTGGGACACTACTGATTACGGTGCATGGAACGGGGCGGAGATTGATTGGTCGAACTTTCGCATTCAATTCTTTGCCTTTTTGGTAGTATTTGTGCTGCTGATAACAGGAAGTGCTGTTATTTGTTTGATCAAATACGATTTTTTTTCAAAAATATCAGTTATTGCAAGCTGTTTTCTGATTGCCGTTCTTGTTGTAACACTGTCTGTTTTGCTCATAACAAAGAACGGGTTGTCTAAGGACAAGGAATATATATGTACAACGGAAGAGGAACTGTCTTTATCCGCTAATGAAAATATGCTGATACTTGTGTTGGATGCTTTTGATTCGAGCGCATTTAGAGAGATAATTGACGGAAACGAAGGGGATGGATATAAGAATATACTAAGTGATTTCACCTACTATCCTGATACATTGACGGGATATTCCTCTACGGATATGTCGCTTCCTTTAATCATTACCGGCAAAGGATATAAGAACGATAAGCTTTTCGGAGAGTATATGGATGAAGCATTTGCTGAGTCTGAGATGATCAGGTGGCTTGATGCAAATAATTGGGAGAAAGATATATATACTGATGCACTTATGCCCCAGGGCAATGATGGATACGGTATATCAAACAGTAAAATGTTAGCCAGAGTTGTCAGTGACCGCTCTGAACTTATGTATTATATTTACACAATGGTTGCTTTTAGATATACTCCACAGCCTATTAAGAACCATTTCTATTTTTATGCAGATAACATTAAAGGAAATCTAAACAAGATTGTTGGCGATTATGAGGCGTATGGTGGAGATAATATAAAGTTCTGTAATAAGATTGAAGATTTGACCGCATTGAAAACAGGAGGGGTATTTCAACTCATACATATAGAAGGAGCACACGAACCATTTACTGTAGATTCAAATTGTGAACGAGTGGACGAGTCATCATATGAGGATGAATGCAGGGCGTCCCTTAAGATCGCAGCAGAGCTTATTGACAAATTGAAAGAACAGAATATTTACGATAACACAATACTGATCATCATGGCAGATCATGGGTACAGTAATGGCAGACAGAATCCACTGCTTATGATTAAAGGAATGGACGAACATCATCCTTTTATGGTTTCTGATAATGTTGTTTCTTATTATGATCTTCAAGATGCGTATATTGAGTTGCTGGATAGACAAGTGCAAAGTAAAGAACTGTTTACAGAGTATACAGATAGCCAAAGAGAACGTTTCTATTGTACTGTTCCGTTCAATACGCATTTGAATTTCGATACATATGGCGGTGGAATGACGGAATATGTGTGTAAAGGAAATGCGTGGAATCAATCTGCGTTAAGCAATACAGGACACGTATATGATGAGAAAGAAACTGTTAATATCAGATAAAAGGTCTATTGTCTTTTGCACAATAGTATTGATCAATTTCATAATGGTGTTGGCATACAATATCCTTACGCCGTATATGTCGGATGACTTGTGGTATGACCATGGAGTTATGCGATCGCTGTCTGAGATTATTCGAGATCAGATAGAGGATCATATGACATGGTCGGGAAGAGATGTTGCACATCTGATCCTCAAGATATCTTTTTGTTTTCCCAAAGCAGTGTTCAATATAGTGAATAGTCTTATGTATGTAACGTTATCCGTACTTGCATATCTCAACATTGAGGGTAAAAAGAAGTGGGATTTTTGCCTTTATGGGATAATCATGCTGCTTATGTGGTTTTATGTGGTTGATTTTGACCAGACAATATTATGGGTAAGCGGTGCATGCAATTATTTATGGACAGGAACAATAATCCTCGGATTTGTTACTGTATATAGGTTAGGTCTATTAAATGCTTCTAAAGAACCGCACGATACGCGGACAAATGTTAAGATCGTACAAATTGCTGGTATGTTTATACTTGGTCTGTTAGCCGGATGGGGTAATGAAAATACATCGGGCGGAGCAATTCTACTTGTATTAATACTATTGATTGATGCATATATCAGAAGAAAGAGAGAAGATAGGGAATTCTGTTTAGAAGCATGGAGTATTGTAGGAATTGTAGGCGCTGTTATCGGTTTGATACTGATGGTCACAGCGCCGGGTAACAGGATACGTGGCGCAGAGAGAATTGCTGAGGAAGAACAGACGGGATTGATGGCATTATTAGGAAGATTGCTCAAGATAAATGATGCTGTCTTGCGCAATTATGGAGTATTACTATGCATTATAATTCTTTTATCTGTATATCTTATCCTTAAAGGAAAATCTATTTATGATATGAGATATGTTTTTATATATGCAGGCATTGCTTTGATCACATCATATGTACTTATCCTAACAGCGGTTCCAATGGATAGAGCTCTTTTCGGAGGAGGGATACTCCTTATTATAGCGAGTGTGCAAGCCGTAGTTTATATTCCGAACGAAGATATATATATGAATTCAATAAAATATAGTTTGATGATTATTGCTGTACTATATCTGTCATTTGAGTATTTGTCATGTGGAGCGGATTTGATGCGTATAATCCGTGAATTGGATGAGAGACAGCAGATTGTTGATGATGAGAAATGTTCCGGTAATTATGATCTTGAATTACCAATGCTTACTGAAGAGTGGAACAACAGATTCACGTATATATATCACTATAATGATATAACTGAAGAAACTGATTCTTATGGAAATGAAATATACAAGGTGTACTATGATTTAAACAGTGTACGAGGTG
>JAEEGL012477341.1_pt1 | contig 12365 bp, 8 predicted proteins | sample 9134231 | NCBI WGS metagenome assembly JAEEGL01 (sample SAMN16246548, study PRJNA631951) | gut metagenome | biome: gut microbiome; feature: rumen; material: fiber-attached | host: Bos | place: Iran: Karaj | collected 2018-10 | reverse complement strand
GGTTTTTTTTAAGTCCGCTTAGCGGAACATAACTGACCTAAATAGCGCCGTAACTATGTCACTCCATCCATACAGCATGTGTCTTTTTGCCATCTGGGGTTTTTATGCATTAGGTTTCCTGCCGAGAAACCTTTGGTTTCCTGCCGAGAAACCGATGGTTTCTCGGCAGGAAACTTTTAAAACCCATGCTGCCTTGAAACTGCAGGATTCTCACATGGGTTGAAATCCATAGAAAGGCCGGAAGTTTTGCACTTTCGGCTTTTTTGCTTACTTTTGCATCGTCAAGGAGTTGTGCAGATGGAGAATAACGTAAGGAAATATTTGTTTCGCAGGTCTCTGTACACTTTTAATATAGGACAAGAAATTATTGGGGCTCATCGTTTTTTGAAAGAATTATTTGGATTTTTCTTCCTCATTTCGTAACTTTGCAGTCTAATCAGAATATTCTCTTCTAATGGGCGGTTTTTTTGGAACTATCAGCACTCGTGACTGCGTAAACGATTTGTTTTACGGCACCGACTACAACTCACATCTTGGCACGCGCCGCGCCGGCCTCGTCACCTTCGACCCGGAGAAAGGCTTCACACGCAGCATCCACTCGTTGGAGCGCGACTACTTCCGCTCGAAGTTTGAAGACGAGCTCAACGACTTCCGCGGCCATCAGGGCTTAGGCGTCATCAGCGACACCGACCCGCAGCCCATCATCATCAACTCACACCTGGGGCGCTATGCCGTGGTGACGGTGGCAAAGATCAACAACCTCCGCGAGATAGCCGACGAGCTGCTGGCCCTGCGTATGCACCTCAGCGAGCAGAGCGCCAACAAGCTGAACCAGACCGAGGTGGTGGCCCTGCTCATCAACATGGGCAACACCTTCGTCGACGGCATCAACCGTGTGTACCAGAAGATAAAAGGCTCCTGCTCGATGCTCATCCTGACCGAGGACGGCATCATCGCCGCACGCGACTTCCTGGGCCGCACGCCCATCGTCATCGGCCGCAAGGAGGTGCACCAGCTGTCGCCCATAGGCACCGACGACTGCGTGAAGGCCTACGGTGTGTCGAGCGAGTCGACCAGCTTCCCTAACTTAGACTATAAGATGGTGCGCGACGTGGGGCCTGGCGAGATTGTCCGCCTGAAGGCCGACGGCATCGAGGTGCTGCAGGCTCCGTTCAAGCGCTGTCAGATATGCTCGTTCCTCTGGGTCTACTACGGTTTCCCAGCCTCCTGCTACGAAGGCATCAACGCCGAGGCCGTGCGCGAGAAGAACGGACGCATGATGGGCGAGAAAGACGACGTGGAGGCCGACATGGTGTGCGGCATTCCCGACTCGGGCGTCGGCATGGCCGTGGGCTACTCCGAGGGCTCCGGCATCCCCTACAAGCGTGCCGTGCTGAAATACACGCCCACGTGGCCCCGCTCCTTCACCCCCAGCGATCAGAGCCGCCGCCGCCTGGTGGCCAAGATGAAGCTCATACCCAACGAGGCCATGCTGCGCGGCCAGCGCGTGGTGTTCTGCGACGACTCCATTGTGCGTGGCACGCAGCTGCGCGACAATGTGAGGGAGTTCATCGACAACGGAGCCAGCGAGATACATGTGCGCATCTCCTGCCCGCCGCTGGTCTATGGATGTCCGTTCATCGGTTTCACCGACTCGAAGACCGACCTGGAATACATCACGCGCCAGATTATCCGTGACTTTGAGGGCGACGACAAGACAAACCTGGAAAAATACTCTGACAGCAACACACCCGAATATCAGCGGATGGTGGACGAGATAGCCCGCCGCTTAGGTCTGACGTCGCTGAAGTTTGCCCGCTTGGAAGACCTTGTCGAGAGCATCGGCCTGCCCAAGGATCGCGTCTGCACCCATTGTTTCGACGGCAGCAGCTACGACCAGCAGCCGGGTGACGGCGAGTTCTTCGGATAAAGGAGATGTTTTTTTTAGGAGTTAAAGGAGTTAAAGGAGTTGAGGATGTGAGGAGTTAAAGGAGTTAAAGGAGTTAAAGGAGTTAAAGACATATGACTATACATAGAAAAACTTTTCTCTGGGTTGAAATCCATAGCAGAGTATTGTCTTTAACTCCTTTAACTCCTTTAACTCCTTTAACTCCAAAACACCCTCAACTCCCTCTTCTCCTTTAACTCCTAAAATATCCATTGCAAAGCTAATGTCTTTAACTCCTTTAACTCCTTTAACTCCTTTAACTCCTCACATCCTCAACTCCTTTGAAAGAAAGAAAAAAACATGAAAAAACTACTGATCTGCACCTGTCTGGCTCTTTGGGCAGGCATTCAAGCTGGAGCCGCACTGACGGCCGACAAAGAGTACTACATCTGGTTGAATATCTATGAGAAGCTGCTTGGCTCCAACGAGGCAGGCAGCGGTCCGGCCCTCTCGGCATACGGCACGAAGGGCGACGGCTATGTCTTCGTGGCCGAGAACAGCGGCAAGAGCGGCTATGTGCTGCTGCGACAGAAGAGCTCGGGCAAATATCTGGCGGCCAGCAGCGCCAACGCATGGAGCGTCACCCTGGAAAACAAGTCGACCGACGACCGCTTCTGTTGGAAGACCGACGAGGGCACCTACGTGTACATTATTAATAAAAAGAGCGGCAAATACCTGGGCATCGACGGTGCCAACAAAGGCAGCAACTACGTCAGCGTGTTCTACGACAAGGCGAAGGGCAGCCACTCGCAGTATTCCATCATACCCGCCACGGGCCGCGACTGGGACGAGGCACGCCGCGCCTACGTGTCGGCCGTCTATACCAACGCACAGGGCGTTAGGGAGATAGACTATTGCCAGCTGAGCGACAAGACCGTCAGCCGCAGCGATGCCATCGACATCCATATCACCGCCAACGACCATCCCATCCTCGGCAGCAGTACCGTCAACCTGGGCAGCGACCGCACCTGGCTCGTCATCGACAATGTGGTGCCCAGCCAGGTGGTCAGCAGCTATCTGAAGTACGTCACCATCAACGGTGCCCCGGCACAGAACGGCGTGAACTGCCGCGTGGCTATCTACCTCAACGGTGCTGCCGTCATCCCCCTGCCCGCCACGGCCATGAGCTGTGAGGGCACCGATGGCGCCTTCAGCCTGAACGTGGGCAACAACAACGACCTGGGCGACAGAAACAACACCATGAAGAGCTTCACCCTGCGTCGCGGATACATGGCCACGGTGGCATCGGGAACCAACGGCAGCGGACACAGCCGCGTCTATGTGGCCGATCACAGCGACCTCAACGTCACACTGCCTGAAGCCCTCAGCCTGCGCGTCAGCTCGGTGAACATCAAGAACTGGCAGTATGTCTCGAAGAAAGGGTGGGGCGACAAAAGCGGCGCCACCAAGGGCCCGCAGCTGAGGGCCACATGGTACTGGTCGTGGAGTGCCGGCTACAGCTCTACTGCCGACATGGAGTATGTGCCTTGCCGCCAGCACCTCTACTGGCCCGGCGTCGACGAGGTGAACAGCAAGACGGCCACGGCATCGCTCTCGGTCAACGAGCCGGAGCACTCAGAGCAGCACACCAGCGACAAATGCTCCTGCGGCGGCACCATCAACGAATGGACGGCCTATGGGCTGACAAGCGACTATCAGGCCGGAGGAGGACGCATAGGCTCGCCACAGCCTACAGACTTCAGCTATCTCACCCAATACTTCAAGTATGTAGACGAGAACAACAACCAGACACGCTGCGACTTCGCCGTCACACACGCCTACTGGGACATCGGCTCACGCGATGCAGCCAGCTATGCCAGCTACATGGCCAGCCAGTGCCAGAGCATCTACAACAACACCGGCCGTCCCGTGTGGCTCACTGAGATGGAAGCAGGAGCATCGTGGAACAACTATGCAGCCGCCATCACCAGCTACGACAAGGCACGCCAATATCTGCAGGCGATGCTGGAGAAGCTCGACGACTGTGACTACGTGGAGCGCTATGCCATCTATGCCTTCGACTTCTGGCGCAACTATATGTTCTACGACGACGGAAGCATCACGCCCGCAGGACAGGTCTACCGCGACCACCGTGCCACCTTCGCCTATCATGCCAACTGCACCAAGAACCCGGTGTGGTGGAAGCCCGGCGTGCAGAAGCCTACGCTGCAGTATGAGACGACGGCCGAGGACCTCGTCCTGCTCATCGGCAATCCCAATGGCGACACCTCAGAGAAACTGGTGATAGAGCGCAAGCCTCAAGGCGGCAGCTGGCAGACGCTGGCCACCCTGTCAAAGCGCTCGGAGCTGGACCCCACCACCGTGCGCTATGCCTTGCCTCTGGACATCGTCAACCGTACAGGCGAGACCTTCCGCGTCACCGTCACCACCATCTTTGGAGCAACGGCCACCAGCAGCGAGCTCTCGATAGGCACCTACGTCAGCAACGGAAACATTGTGGCCGACAGCAAGACCAGCATACCGGGGTGGACCTGCCAGCGCAGTGCACAGAACGGATATACCAAGGGCGACAGCGGCGACACCTATCTGGAGGTGTGGAACGCTGCGGCCACCGACATGGCCTTTGACTATTGTCAGCAGGTGGGCGCACTGCCCAAGGGCGTCTACAAGCTCACGGCCGTGTGCTTCAACTCGACCAACGGCGTGGCCGACGCCACGGTCAACGGCAATATGGGCCTCTATGCCCAGGCCGACGGCGTGGAGTATTTCGCACCCGTCACCATTGACTCCGAGATAGACTACAACAGGAAGACCGTCATACCGCAGATACTGGTACGCAACGGCATCATGCGCATAGGCATCAAGAACCAAGGCCCGATGACCGCACGCTGGGCCGGCGCCGACGACTTCGAGCTGACCTATTTAGGCACCGAGGAGGAGGTGCTCGGGCAGGAGGGCGATGCGTTTGCATGGGAGCAGCGCATGGCACGCGACCGCCAGCTGAAAGCACTCTTCACCCCGCTTGCCGGAGGGAAGAGCGACGCTTCGGTGCTGGTGGTCAATGCCGACTGCAACCGTAGTGACTACTACGGATGGACGGTGTCGAACCTGGGAGTCACCAAGGGACAGGCATGGGACGGAAACAGCGACAACACCTATTGGGACAAGTGGAACAGTGGCAGCCTGTCGTCATCGATGGAGCAGACCATCGCCTACCTGCCCGCCGGAGTATATGAGATCAGTGTCCTGCTGCGCTGCACCACAGGACAGACCATCACATTCAGCGCTGTGCACAATGGTGAGACCTACACCCAGACCTTGACAGGCATTGGCGACCAGACGGCAGCCGGCAGCAGCTATCAGCGCGGCTGGCAGCAACTGACGCTGCCCGCCATCACCGCTGCCAGCGGCGACCAGCTCACCTTGAAGGCCTCAATCGATGCACAGGTCACCACATGGTGGAGCGCTGACCACTTCACCCTGACTTGGAAGGAGGATGAAACCACTGTGGGCATCAGAGAAGACCTGCAACGCAATGGCACGGAAAGAAAGGACTGCTACTATGACCTCCAGGGACGTCGGCTGACTGCCCCCGCCAAGAGCGGCGTCTATATACACAACGGCAAAAAGCTTGTCAAACCATAGCGCAAACACAGCCATAGACGCAGATTGGGCTGATTCTCACAGGGTGTTCTATAGAAGAATCTGAGAGAATCGGCCCAATCTCTCTTTTTGCTTCTTTTCTTGACATATGTCAACAAAACGGCGCTGTGCGCGCACAAAACCATCACGTCCTGACTCTTAACTCCAAACTCTTTCGTACCTTTGCACACGTTTTCAGGATAACCCGCATCTTCTCGCGATGAGAATAGCGGAAGAAAGCATAGAAAACAGAGGGCCTTGGCAAAGCCCCATAAATAACATAATAACATGAAAAGATTAGTGAAGAAAGTATGTCTGAGCTTGTCGATTCTTACCCTGATGCCCTTATATGCCGGGGCAACCAATGAGGACGAAGACTCAGAACAGTTTGACTGGAATCCCGTGATGGAAGCCATCATTCTGGTAGAGAGCGAAGGAAATCCCAACGCAGTGAGTGGAAATTCAGTGGGCGTTATGCAAATCACTCCCATCCTGGTGCGTGAGTGCAACAACATCCTCAAGGCAAGAGGCAGTGACAAACGCTACACGCTGAGCGACCGCTACAACGTGGAGAAGTCGAAAGAGATGTTCCTTCTGATTCAGTCAGAGCACAACAAGCAGAACAACGTAGAGAAAGCCATCCGTTCATGGAACGGCGGTCCGCGCTACAGCATGCGAGCCACCAACGGCTACTACCAAAAAGTGCTCAGACGCATGAAATAGGCGAATGCTTATTGTCAAATGTTGAGTGCTGAGCGGTGAGCAAACTCACTCAACCGTCAACACTGAACAATAAACACACCGTAAGTCCGGTTGCAGGCTGAAAAAAGCCTTGCGACCGGACTTTTTTCCGAAAAAAACTTAAATACTTTGGCCGTTGCAAACTTTAGCATTATATTTGCATGTCAATAGATAGTATCAACCCTTTAAATAATAGAATTATGACAGCAATTATCATCGTTGTGGCAGTCATCGTACTGCTCGTGTTCATGGTTATCGGTATCTACAACAGTCTGGTCAAGCTGCGCAACAACCGCGAGAATGCCTTTGCCAATATCGACGTGCAGCTGAAACAGCGCCATGACCTCATCCCCCAGCTCGTTGCCACCGTCAAGGGCTATGCCCAGCACGAGAAGGAGTTGCTCACACGTGTCACAGAGGCTCGCGCAGCCGCTATGAGCGCCACAGGCATCAACGACAAGATTCAGGCTGAGAACCAGCTCAGCAGCGCACTGGCAGGGCTGAAGGTGAGCCTCGAGGCTTATCCCGACCTGAAGGCCAATCAGAACTTCCTGCAGCTGCAGGGCGAGATTAGCGACATCGAGAACAAGCTGGCCGCCACACGCCGCTACTTCAACACCGCCACGCGCGAGCTGAACAACAAGGTGCAGACCTTCCCGTCAAACATCCTCGCCGGCATGTTCGGATTCCAGAAGGAGCCCATGTTTGAGGTGCCGAAGGAGGAGCGCGCATCAATGGAGAAAGCACCCGAAATCAAGTTCTAATGAAGCATTAAGCATTAAGCATTGAGCATTAAGCATTGAGCATTAAGCATTGAGCATTAAGCATTAAGCATTAAGCATTGAAAATGAAGTACGTAGGAATGCACTCTGTCATCCAGCGCAACAACACGCTCAGCGTGCTGTTGCTGCTGGGTTTCCCTGCCATCCTGCTCGGAGCCGTCTATCTGTTCTTCGTCATCCTGGGCGACACCAAGCCGTTTATGAATGTGCTGCCCTGGGTGCTGGGCGGCGTGGCTATCTGGTTCGTCATCGCCTATTTCACCAATACGTCGATGATTCGTCATGCCGTGAGAGCCACCCCGCTGGCCCGCCGCGACAATCCGCGCGTATATAACATAGTGGAGAATCTGACGATGGCCTGCGGTATGCCGATGCCTGAGATTAACATCGTCGACGACCCGCAGCTCAACGCCTTCGCCTCGGGCATTAACGAGAAGACCTACACCGTCACCGTCACCACTGGCCTGCTCAACCGCCTCGACGACGACGAGCTGGCTGGCGTCATAGGCCATGAGCTGACGCATATTCGCAACAAGGACACACGGCTGCTCATCACCAGCATCGTCTTTGTGGGCATCATTAGCGTGGTCATGACGCTGTTGGTGCGTATGCTGTGGAATACGTTCCTCTTCGGAGACTCTGGCAGTCGCCGCAGCAGCAACGGCAAAGACAAGGGCGCCAGCATGGCTGTGGTTCTGCTCATCGCCGTGGTGTGTGCCGCCATCGCCTATCTGTTCACCATGCTCACACGCTTTGCCATTTCCAGAAAGCGCGAGTATATGGCCGATGCCGGCGGTGCTGAGCTCTGTGGCAATCCGCTGGCCCTGGCTTCCGCACTGCGCAAGATTTCCAACGACCCTGGTCTGCAGAACGTGGAGCGCGACGACATCGCACAGATGTACATCATTCATCCGCAGGCGCTCACAGGCGGCATCAAGGGTTTTTTCAGCAGTCTCTTCAGCACGCACCCCGACACTAAGGAGCGCATCCGCCTGCTGGAGCAGTATTAAAAAGGCGTTATCACGTCATTTCGCCATCATAAAAAAGAGAGAATTGAGAATCAATTTTTGTCGGCTTTTGGCCATTGTCCTTCTTGTCTTTCTTTGCTGCGACGATGTTGCAGCCCAGCGGCGCCGTACCCGCACCCGCCATCGTGCACGCACCTCCGTGCGCCACAGCGGCAACCACCACCAGCAGCGTATTGCACTGTTTGACCGCGAGGCCAATATCGACAGCACCACCATCGTCATGCTGGGCAACAGTCTCACGGAAAACGGCAAGGACTGGGCACAGCGCTTCGGAACGACGAAGAACGTGGTGAACCGGGGTATCATCGGCGACAACACGGTGAGCATGGCCGCGCGCCTCTATCAGATCACGCCCTTCAAGCCCAAGGCCATCTTCCTCATGGCGGGCATCAACGACATGGTGGGCAACACGACGTATGAGGTGGTGGCGCAGCATGTCATCACGCTCATCGAAACCATTCGCCAGCAGGCGCCGCAGACGCAGCTCTTCGTGCAGAGCATCCTGCCCATCGACGAGAGCGGCGGCCACTGGAAGACGCTGGCGGGGCGCACCGACGACATCCCCTTTGCCAATATGCTCATCAAGGCCTACTGCGAAACCCACGACATTGAGTTCATCGACCTCTTCCACCGCATGACGCGAGGCCGGTCCAACCAGCTGCGCCCGGAACTGAGCGGCGACGGACTGCACCTCACCGAGCAGGGCTACCGCGTCTGGGCCTTCGAGCTGAAGAAGTACATCAACAGACTATAGGTCTTATGGGGCCTATAGGTCTTATGGGACTTATAGGTCTTATAAGTCTTATAGGTCTTATAAGACCCATAAGCCTCAGAAAATCCTATGATAGAGTGTGTTCCTAATTTCAGCGAGGGCCGCGACCCGGCCGTCATCCGCCAGATAACCGACGCCGTGAAGAGCGTGGAGGGCGTGAAGCTGCTGCACGTTGATCCCGGCTATGCCGCCAACCGCACCGTCGTCACCTTTGTTGGCGAACCGGAAGCCGTGACGGAGGCCGCCTTCCGTGCTGCTGCCACGGCGGCCCAGGTCATTGACATGCGGCAGCATCACGGCACGCATCCCCGCATCGGTGCCACCGACGTGCTCCCGCTCATCCCCCTTAGCGGCATGACGCTCGACGAGTGTGCCATCTTGGCGCGCCAGCTGGCACAACGCATGGCCACAGAGGCCAACATCCCCTGCTATTGCTATGAGGCCGCCGCCCTGCGCCCACAGTTCCGCAACTTGGCCGTTTGTCGCCAAGGCGAATATGAGGCGCTCGACCGCAAACTCTCCACACCTGAGTTGCAGCCCGATTTCCTGCCGCCGGTCATGGCGGGCAAGACGGAGATTCCTGAGTGCGTCAGGCGCTCGGGCTGTTCCGTCGTCGGTGCCCGCGAGTTTCTCGTCGCTGTCAACTTCAACCTCAACACGAAGGATGTTGCCATTGCCAAGGCCATCGCGGCCGACGTCCGTCAGAAAGGCCCTGAAGGACGCCCTTACGCCCTGCCTACGGTGAAGGCCATCGGCTGGTATATCGATGAGTACGGCATTGCGCAGGTTTCCACCAATCTTACCGACATCAACACGACGCCGCTGCATGTGGCTTTCGACGTCATCAGCCGCTGTGCGCAGGAGCATGGCGTCCGCGTCACCGGCACCGAGATAGTGGGGCTGATACCGCAGCGCGTGCTGACAGAAGCCGGCGACGAGGCCATCCGCCGTATGCATCTCGACGAGCTGGCTCCCTTCGTACCAGAGCAAAGAGTGCTTGAACTTCTTGCCGCCAAATGAGCTACGCCGACATCATCCTCCCTGTTCCGCTCGACGGCCTTTTCACCTACTCCGTGCCCGAAGCCATGCAGCCGTTGCTGAAGCCGGGCATGCGCGTCCTGGTGCCCTTCGGCCGGAACAAGAGTTATGTCGGCATTGTCGACCGCCTGCACGACAACAAGCCTGAAGGCTACGCCGTGAAGCCCATTGCGCAGCTGATGGACCAGCAGCCCATCCTGCAGGATGCCCAGTTGAAGCTGTGGCACTGGATAGCCGAATACTACATGTCGCCCATTGGCGACGTGATGAAGGCGGCGCTGCCCGCAGGTCTGAAGGCCGAGGAGGGCTACCGTCCGCGCACCGAGACCTATATCCGGCTGACGCCCGCCTACCAGAACGAGACGACGCTGCATGTGGCCCTCAACATTCTGGCGCGCGCACCGAAGCAGCAGCAGGCGTTCATCAGCTATTTGCAGCTGTCGGGATGGGACATGATTGCCAGTGAAGAGGGGAGAACACCAAGCCCCGTTACTCGCGAGGAGCTGATGAACCAGAGCGGCGCCACCCTGCCCACGCTCAATCTGCTGGTGAAGCGCGGGATGCTGGAGACCTACGAGGTGGAGGTGAGCCGGCTGAACAAGAACGGCGAACCGCATCCGGAGCTGATCAAGAAGATGAGTGCGCCGCAGCAGGACGCCTACAACCAGATTCTCTTCTCCTTCCTGAAGAAGTCGGTCACCCTGTTGCACGGCGTGACCAGCAGCGGCAAGACCGAGATTTACATCCACCTCATTCAGCGTGAGATAGAGCAGCACCGCCAGGTGCTCTATCTCTTGCCCGAGATAGCCCTGACGGTGCAGATGATGGAGCGCCTGCAGCGTGTCTTCGGCAACCGCCTGGGCATCTATCACTCGAAGTACAGCGATGCTGAGCGCGTGGAGATCTGGCAGAAGCAGCTTTCGCCCCATCCTTACGATGTGATTCTCGGCGCCCGCTCAGCCGTGTTCCTCCCTTTCCAGCGCCTCGGCCTCGTCATCGTCGACGAGGAGCATGAGACCAGCTTCAAGCAGCAGGACCCCGCGCCCCGCTATCATGCAAGGAGCGTGGCGATTATGATGGCTTCTACCTATTCACTATCCACTATCAACTATTCACTACAACCAAAAGTGATACTCGGCACTGCCACCCCTTCGCTTGAGACCTATTACAACGCGATGAACGCCAAATTCGGCTTGGTGGAGCTGAAGCAGCGCTATCAGGACATCGAGATGCCCGAGGTGCAGGTGGTGAACATCCAGGAGTTGCAGCGCAAGAAGATGATGCACGGCCCTTTCTCACCTCTTTTATTAGCGCGTGTGCGCGAGGCTTTGGAGGGCGGCCGTCAGGCCATCCTGTTCCAGAACCGCCGCGGCTGGGCGCCGATGGTGGAGTGCCGTCAGTGTGGCTGGGTGCCGCGCTGCGAGCACTGCGACGTCTCGCTGACGCTGCACCGCTCGATGAACCAGCTGACGTGCCATTACTGCGGCAACACCTATCGCGTGCCTGCGGAGTGTCCGGCCTGCGGCTCGAAGGATCTGCAGGGCAAGGGCTATGGCACAGAGAAGATAGAAGACCAGATACGCGACATCTTCCCCACGGCCCGCATCGCACGCATGGACCTCGACACCACCCGCACGCGTCAGGCCTACGAGCACCTCATCAGCGACTTCTCCGCCGGGCGCACCAACCTGCTCATCGGCACGCAGATGGTGACCAAGGGCTTGGACTTCGACAAGGTGAGCGTTGTGGGCATCCTAAACGCCGACTCGATGCTCAACATTCCCGACTTCCGCGCCTACGAGCATGCTTACATGATGATGGCTCAGGTGAGCGGTCGCGCAGGGCGCAAGGGGCAGCGCGGTCTCGTCATCCTGCAGACCAAGCAGCCCGACCTGCCACTCATCGACTATGTGGTGCGCAACGACTATCAGGCTTTCTTCCGCTCGCTGCTGGCCGAGCGCCAGGCCTTTCGCTATCCGCCTTACTACCGCATCATCTATGTTTTCCTCAAGCATCAGAAAGACCAAGTGGTTGAGACAGCCGGCTTAGAGCTGGGTGCCCGTCTGCGCCAGTGGTTCGGTGTCCGTGTCCTCGGTCCCGACAAGCCCGCCGTGGCGCGTATCAAGACGCTGAGCATCCGCAAGCTCGTGCTCAAGCTGGAGCTGGGCATCGACATGGCGAAGGTGCGCCAATACTTGCGGCTGGCCCAAACACAAATGTTGCAGGACAAGCGTTACGCCAGCCTGCAACTGTATTACGACGTTGATCCGCTTTAACTCCAAACTTTACTCCTTTAACTCCTGAAAAAAAACTTAGGCAATGATATAGCAGTTGACCCTTTGCAGAAAGGATTTATGCGCAGCCATCCCCTCTTGAACCCTGCCCTTACGGGGAGGGGCAGGGGTGGGGTCTGTAATGTCAGTAATGTTCTTTGCTGCCACTCCTTCGCTGCC
>JAEEGL011741566.1_pt1 | contig 12365 bp, 9 predicted proteins | sample 9134231 | NCBI WGS metagenome assembly JAEEGL01 (sample SAMN16246548, study PRJNA631951) | gut metagenome | biome: gut microbiome; feature: rumen; material: fiber-attached | host: Bos | place: Iran: Karaj | collected 2018-10 | reverse complement strand
ATGGTGGTGAGGCTGCTGGCCCCGATCTCCGGTATGCCCTTGCTCAGGGCCTGGATCACCGCCTCCCGCAGGGGCAGGGTCTGATGCTCCTCCTTGAAGCGGTTGCAGAGGATCACCGCGTAGTCCAGGGACAGGGCAAGCTGGAGGATGCTGGTGACGGAATTGGAGACGAAGGAGATCTTCCCCAGGAGGAAGTTGGAGCCCATGTTCATGAGCATGGCGCTGACGAAGGTGAGGAGCAGCACGGGGATCTCCGCCCAGGTCTGGCTGGTGAGGGCCAGCACGGCGACGACGATGGCCGCCACGATCACCATGATCACGTTCACCTCGCTCTGGATGATCTCCGCCAGCTGGTTTCCCAGGGAGGTATCCAGGTAGGTGTCATACGCGGAATACCGCTCCAGCACCCGGTTCAGGGCGTCCAGAGCGGCAGGGTCTTCCTCCGGATAATCGAAGGTGATGTCGTAGAGGGCGGAAACGTTGCTGTAGTGGTCCGAGGTATCGTCAAAGGCCACCCCCTGGACCCCCTCCATGGCCCGGATCTCCTCCGCGATCTCCGCGGCCCGGGCGTAGGAGATGCTGGAGAACATGAGCTTGGCGGAGCCGAAGGTGGTGAATTCCCGCTCCATCACGTCCAGACCCTGGCGGGTCTCGGACTGCTGGGGCAGATAGGCCGTCAAATCGTTCTCCACCTTCACCCAGCTCCGGGAGAACAGGGAGAAGAGCAGGAGGATGGCGATGAGGAGGAAAATGAGGTTGCGCTTGTCCACAATGAAGGTTGCGAGCTTGACCATGGCTCAAAAATCATCTCTTTACCTGTTTTGCTGTCCGCCGCGGGTCCGTGGGCTGCGGCGGAGAAAAGTCACCGATAGCGCCGAAAGACCTGTTGAACGGCCTCCATGTTTTCGCACACCACCAGGGTGACGGTGAGCCCGTCCCGCCGGACGGCGCCCGCCCTAATGACGGGGAGCTGTTCGGTGAGGTAGTTCTTCGCGGCCTCTTCCTTCCGGGCAAGGCGTTTTTCCAAACGCTGCCGCGCCGCCTCGGCGGCCTCCTCCCCGGCGCAGCGCACCACGATCAGCTCGTCGGGAGCGGTGGAGTTTTCAGGCAGGTAGTACACCGCGCTGAGGTAATCCTCCGGGGAAAGGCCGGTGTTCTCCTGGAGAAAGTCGGCGGGCATGGCGGCCATCTCCGGTCCCGCCGCGGCCTCCAGCAGCTCCGCCGCCAGGGCCTGGGGCTCCGGCAGCTCCGGCTTTGCCTTACCGCAGCCCATGAGGGCCAGGAGGGCCAGAAGCAGGATCGCCGTATGGCGAAGGCTCCGCGTTTTCATCTATATGTACCTCCGTATCAACCTTATGCGCCCTTGTCCCCCGCCCACTGGTACAGGGCGTCCACCACCGCCCGGCGGCCCGCGTTGCTCAGATGGATGAAGCCGTCGCTGCAATACCCTTCCGGCAGGGCTCCGTCCTCGCCGCTCATGACCGTGTGGATGTCGATCACCGGGACGCTTCGCTCAGCGCATGCCTGCTTCACGCTCTCCACAAATTCGTCGATGAGCTGGTTGCCGAAATGACGGTTTTCCGTATAATCCGGCAGCCAGGCGGAGGCCGTTTTCGGCGGGATGGTCATGACGTACAGTTCCACCCCGGGCTGCCATTCCTCCAGCAGATCCATGAGCCGCAGATAGCGGGAGGTGATCAGAGGCACGTCCGCCGGGTCCTCGGCCACCAGATCGTTCAGACCCAGAAACAGGAATATCCGCCCGGGCTGTACCGCTTCCACAATATCCCGCAGGGGCGTCTCCGCGCCCTGCCAAACGTAGTACCTGCCCAGGTCCCGGTCCCCCACCAGGTCACAGATGCCGATCCCGTTCACGCTGGTGAGGAAGCGGGCGTCCCCCAGCACCGTGTAGCCGCTGCCCCGCAGCCCGTTCACATAGATGCGCACCCCCTCCAGGATGGAGTCGCCGATGAACAAGCTGCCGGTGAAGAAAGCATCGTTCTTCACGGGCTCCGGCGTGGGAACGGGCGTGGGCTCCGGTGTGGGTTCGGGCGTAGGTTCGGGCGTAGGTTCGGGCGTGGGTGTGGGCTCAGGCGTGGGCAGAGGCTTCGGCGTGGGTGAGGGTGTAGGCTTCGGCGTAGGAGCAGGCGTGGGTTTGGGTGTGGGAGCAGGTGTAGGCTCCGGCGTGGGCTCCGGGGAAGGGGTGGCTGCCGGAGTGGATACGGGCGCTTTGGTCTCCGCCGCGGTTGTGGGCACGGGGGGCGTTTGCTGCGGCCCGCCGCAGCCCGTCAGCAGGCAGAAGGCCAGGATCAGCGCCGGCCAGGCAGGTCTGATTCGCTTCATCCTCGCTCCTCCAATCTCTTTCTCTGATCCTTGGAATACCGCCGCCGGACGGGCTCAGCGCTTCATCTGCTTTGCCTTCTCCGTGATGCCCTTCTCCCGCCAATGGCTGAAGAAGAACAGCGGGAGGATGATGAGCATGCCCATGAGCATACTGATGCCCCAGGCCTGGAATACGCCGATGTAGTGCTCCATGCCCACCCCGGCGGCGGCAGCCGCCTCCCGGGTGAGGTACGTTCCCGCTGCCAGGGCGGCGTCCAGATCCCGGTCCAGGGGCCAGGCGGTGAGAGCCCAGGTGATGGGCACCTTCAGAATGGTGGAGCAGATGACGCACAGGGAGGCGCTGAGGGCCGCCCCAGCGCCCCGAAGGGTGCCCGCCAGGATGTTCTGCACCCCGTAGAAGAAGTAGAAGAAGCACACGAAGCGGATGCCCTGGGCCGCCATGTGCCGGGCATTCTCGCTGGAGCCGAAGATCAGGGTGATGGCGGGGCAGAAGAAGTACAGGATCACGGAGAGCACCAGGGTGACGCCGCAGGTCACCAGAAGGGTGGTGCGCACGCCCTTATTGGTGCGGTCCATGTCCCCGGCCCCCACGTTCTGTCCCACATAGGTGGTGACAGCGGTGGAGAAGCCCATCATGGGCAGGAGCACGAAGCCGTCGATCTTCATGAGCATGGAGTTCGCGGCGATGAACTCCGTGCCGAAGCGGAAGGAAAAGCTCTGGGTGATGAGGCAGCCCCCGGCGAAGCACATGCTCTGGAGGGCGGAGGGGAGGCCCAGGCGGAGGATCTGCCTGGTGATGGCCCCGTCCATCCGCAGGTTTTTGAAGTCGATCTTCGCCTCATACACCCCGGAGGCCTGCCGCCGGAGCATGAGCAGTCCGCTGAGCACGTGGGCCATGATGGTGGCCACGGCCACGCCCAACACGTCCCAGTGGAACACGCAGACGAAGAGCAGGTCCAGGGCGATGTTCGTCAGGCTGGAGACGATGAGGGCGTACATGGGCCACTTGGCGTCCCCCAGGCCCTGGACCATGCCGTTCATGTTGTTGTACAGCACGTTCCCGCAGGTGCCCAGGAAGATGATGCGGATGTACAGGGTGGCGTCCTCCAGAATGTCCGCTGGGGTGCCCAGAAGCACCAGCAGGGGCCTGGCGCAGAGGAAGCCCGCCGCGGTGATGAAGAGCCCCGCCAGCATGCTCAGGAGGAAGGTGGTGGTCATGGCCTTCTCCAGCATCCGGGTGTCCTTGGCGCCCCGGTACTGGGAGATAACGATGTTCGCCCCCATGCTCACCCCCATGTACAGGGCGTTGAACACCAGCATGATGGCAAAGCTGGCGTTCACCGCGGCCAGGCAGTGGGTGCCGTCCCGGGCGAAGTTTCCCACCACCACGCTGTCCACCACGTTGTACAGCTGTTGGAACAGGTTCCCCAGGATGATGGGCAGGGAGAAGAGAATGATTTTTTTGGTGATGGGGCCCTGGGTCAGGTCCCGCCGGTCAGCCGCCCGAAGCAGCCGTTCTTCCTTTGTCACGCTATCTCAGTCCTTTTGCTCGCAGCGCCGCTGCGATCATTTCATAGGTGGGGAGGCTTATGCCCAGCTCCCGTCCCCGTTCCGGGACCCGGAAAATGAGGCCCTCCAGTTCCGAGGGGCCGCCCTTTTCCACATCCCGCTGGAGGGAGGTGGTCATGGAGGGGTCCACCCCGTCCAGAATGGCCAGGTTCCGCTCTGTAAGGTCAGCGCCCAGATCCACGCCCTCCCCCCGGGCCAGGAGGCGGATCTCCTCCGTGAGGGCGGCGAAGCAGTCCCGCTCCCGCCCGGGCCTCTGCATGGCCCCGGCAGCGACGCCGTAATACAGGCCGCAGGCCCCCTGGGGGGAGACGTAGGAAAATTTCGTGAGACAGTCCCGCCGGATGCTGGGGGAGAGTACCGCATCCACCCCGCAGGCGGCCAGGTCCGAACGGACCCGCTCCAGAACGGGAGGCCTTTCCCCGTCGGGGAGGCCGAAGAGCACCCGGAGGATGCTGCCCCGCATGAGGATGTGCCCGGGGGCGGAGACCTCCGAGGCGATATAGATGCAGCCGGAGGCCGTCAAAGTATCCGGCAGCCGTTTCCGCAGGTAATCCCCCGTATCCGGCAGGTTCAGCAGGGGGATGATCGCCGTGCCCTTCCCGGCGGCACGCCGGAGGAAGGGCACGGTTTCCTCCAGGGAGTAGCCCTTCACGCAGAGGAACACCACATCCGCCTCGCCGGACCAGGTCGCCGTATCCCAGGCCCGCACGGGCCCCAGGGAGAAGGTCTCCCCGGGCTTTTCCAGGGTCAGGCCCTCCCGGGTCAGGGCCTCCAGCTGCCGTCCCCGGGCGATGAAGGACACCTCCAGCCCGCCCCGGAGCAGGTGGGCCCCAAGGGCTCCGCCGATGCCCCCGGCCCCCAGGATCAGATACCGCAGGCTCACGGGGTCAGCCGGAAGGAAGCGCGGTATTCCGCCTCCGTATCCAGGCCCGGGTCCCCCAGGGCGAGGATGGGGCGCATGCCCCCGGCCTCCGCCGCCAGGCAGAAGTGGCACATGGCGATGCCCAGGTCGATTTTCTGCAGGTCCCCGGTGGCGTCCCCGGAAAGCCCCTTGTCGTGCTTTACGTAGAAATGCACCGTGTCCCCGGAAACCACCGCCCGCCAGGGCTGCTTGTTCACCGCCGAGGGGGCGAGACGCACCGCCTCCAGGGGCTCCCCCAGCCCGCCGGCGTCCTCCCGGCGCAGGGGATGGGCAAAATCCCCGGCGAAGAACAGGGAGGGGAAGGGGAGACGGGTATCCGCCTTGATGCCCTTCCGCATGAGGCTGTCCCGTATGGCGGGCTTCTTCGCCGGATAGCCCAGGGGACTGGCGCAGGGCATGAACTCCCCGGGGGCCAGCTCCATGGCCCGGTGAAAGGCGTCCCGGTTCAGGGTGCCCCCCAGCCATACCGTGCCCAGGCCCAGGCTCCAGGCATACAGCACCAGGTGCTCAAAGGCGTACCCCAGGGCCTCCTCGGCGTGCTCTCCCCTGGGGAGGGCGGCGGCGAAGTACAGGCTCTCCCCCGTGACCACGGGGCTTTTCAGCCCGTACCCCTCCGCCTCCAGGAGGCGGAACCGGGGGGTGATGCCCCAGGGGGTGGGGATGCTCTCCATAAAGGCGGCCAGGGCCTCCCGATGCTCGGGCTTTACCGGCACGCCGTCGTATGTACGCACGCTTTTCCGGGTGCGGACGAGCTCCATGAGGTTTTCCATCATTCCCTGGCTCCTTTCTTCCGCAAAATGAGCAGCACCAGGATGAGCAGGACGAAGGTCAGGGGGGCGGAAAGCCAGGCCGCCAGGCTGCTGCCCCGGGAGCCCAGAACCCCCGCCAGGATGTACCCGGGCACGCATACCGCCGCCGCGGTGAGGGCGTAGGGCAGCTGGGTGGAAACGTGGTTGATGTGGTCGCATTTCGCTCCCGCGGAGGACATGATGGTGGTGTCGGAGATGGGCGAGCAATGGTCCCCGCACACCGCCCCCGCCAGGCAGGCGGCGATGGCGATCACCAGCATTTCGGACTCCGCCGGGAACACGGCGCACACGATGGGAATGAGGATGGTGAAGGTGCCCCAGCTGGTGCCCGTGGCAAAGGCCAGGAACACGGAGATCACGAAGGCGATCACCGGGATGAACATCCGCACCGCCTCGGCGGAGGAGGCCATGATCCCGTGGATGAAATCCGCCGCCCCCAGGAGGCCAGTCACCCCGGAGAGGTTCCAGGAGAGAATGAGGATGATCATGGGGGCGCACATGGAGCGGAAGCCCGCGGCGAAGCAGCCCATGAAGTCCTTGAAGCCCATGACCCCCCGGCGCAGGTACAGCCAGAAGGTGACGATGGCGGTGATGAGGCTCCCCATCACCAGGCCCCGGGCGGAGTCCGCGTTGGCAAAGGCGTCGATGAGGCTCTCCCCGGCGAAGAAGCCGCCGGTGTACACCATGCCCAGAAGGCAGGTGAGGATGAGCACCACCACGGGGATCACCAGGTTGGAGATCTGCCCCTTGGAGGAGACCTCTTCCGCCTCCTCATAGGGCTGCTCCCCGGAGGTGAACAAATCCCCCCGCTCCGCGTTTTTCTCGTGGAGGCGCATGGGGCCGTAGTCCGCCTTCAGCAGCACCACCAGGAAGAGCATCAGCAGGGTGGCCAGGGCGTAGAGGTTGTAGGGAATGGTGCGGATGAACATCCGGAAGCCGTTGATCTCCATGCTCTCCGGCACCGCGTAGCTCACGGCGGCAGCCCAGCAGGAGATGGGGGCGATGATGCACACCGGAGCGGCGGTGGAGTCCAGCAGCCAGGCCAGCTTGGCCCGGGAGACCCGGTGCCCGTCCGTAATGGGCCGCATGACGCTCCCCACGGTCATGCAGTTGAAGCCGTCGTCCACGAAGATCAGGAGCCCCATGAGGATGGTGACGAGCTGGGCCCCCACCCGGCCCTTGATGCGCCTTTGGGCCCACCGGCCGAAGGCCGCGGCGCCGCCGGACCGGTTCATGAGCACCACCAGGGTGCCCAGGATGGTGACGAACACCAGGATGCAGGCGTGGGAGGAATTGGCGATCCCGGAGACCAGCCCCGCCTCCTCATGGAAGAGCAGGGTGTTCAGGGCCAGCTCCCCATTGCCCCCCGCGTACAGGAAGGCTCCCGCAACCACGCCCACGAAGAGGGCGCTGTACACCTCCTTGGTGATGAGGGCCAGGGTGATGGCGATCACCGGGGGGAGCAGGGAGAGAATGGTGGCGTACACCGCCGGACTGTACCCCTCCGGCGTCTCTCCGGAGGTGAGGCAGAGGCCCAGGATGATGAGGGCCAGAACCACCAGGGCCGCAAGGTCAAACATCAGCCGTTTGCTTTTTTTCATAACATCACGCCTTTCCGTGTGTGGGTTCGCTGTTATCCGTCATCTGTCGTTGGTCGCGTCCCCGCTGCCGCTCAGGGGGATGGCCTCGCCGAGATACGCGGAGGCGGGGAGGAACAGGCATTTGAAGAAGTCCTTGTCCCGGGCCAGGACCTCCCGCACATCCCGGTTGAACTGGCCTGCGTACCGGCGGGTATCGCAGGCCGCCCCCACCGCCTCCATCCCCAGGGCCCTGGCGATGTACAGCGCCCGGGGCAGGTGGTAGGCCTGGGTGACGATCACCAGCCGCTGTGCCCCGAAGATTTCCCGCGCCCGGTACAGGCTGTCGTAGGTGTTGATGCCCGCGTGGTCCATGAAGATGTCCGCCGAGGGGACCCCCGCCGCCATGGCGGCGTCCTTCATGGCGTTCACCTCGTCGTGGTCCTCCCGGGTGTGGTCCCCGCTCATGAGGAGCTTCGGCGCGGCTCCGGCCTTGTACAGCTGTACCCCGGTGCTGATGCGCTCCGCGAGCATGAGGTTGGGGCTGCCGTCCGGCAGGAGTCCCGCCCCCAGCACCAGGATGCAGTCCCCCCGGTCCGTCCCCAGGTCCTCCGGGGCCAGGATGGAGCCCCGGGCGCCCAGAAGCATCACGGCGTTGGGCCCCAGGCCCGCCAGGAGTGCCAGAATCAGAAGGGGAATGAGGATGCGCAGTACGCGCTTTTTCTTTTGCTTCTTCATAACCAAACTATTATACGCGAAATTCCGGAAAGATACAATACAGGGTATTGCTTCCCGGGGCGGAAAAGCATATGATTTTTTCAGCAGAAAGAGAAGGAGGGAAGGGACAAGTGGGAAACCGACTGGAGCTGGCCCTGTACGGCAAGGGCGGCATCGGCAAGTCCACCGTCTGCGCGAATCTCTCCGCCGCCCTGGCGGCGGCGGGCAGCCGGGTACTGCAAATCGGCTGCGACCCCAAGCACGACTCCACCCGCCTGCTCCTGGGGGGCGGAAATCTGCCCACGGTGCTGGACTACCTCCGCACGACGCCCAAGGGCGGTGAACGGTTGGAGGCGGTGCTGAAGCCGGGATACCTGGGGATCGGCTGCGTGGAGGCCGGGGGGCCCAAGCCCGGAGTGGGCTGCGCGGGCCGGGGCATCATCACCGCCTTTGAGTTCCTGGAGCGGCACCGGGCCAAGGAGCCCTACGACGCGGTCCTGTACGACGTGCTGGGGGATGTGGTCTGCGGCGGCTTCGCCGTGCCCATCCGCCGGGAATACGCGAACGCCGTGTTCCTGGTGACCAGCGGGGAGTTCATGGCCCTGTACGCCGCCAACAACATCCTCCGGGGCATTCGGAGCTTCGACGGTTCCGACTGCCGCCGGGCGGCGGGCATCCTCTTCAACCAGCGCCGCCTGGAGGGGGAGACGGAGCGGGTGGAACGCTTCGCCCGGGCCGTGGGCCTGCCCATCCTGGCCCGGGTGCCCAGGAGCGAGGCCTTCTCCCGGGCGGAGGAACAGGGGGTCCCCCTCATGGCCCTGGAGGGCTTTGGGGAGGAAAAGGCCGTATTCACCCGGCTGGCGGAGCAGATACGCAGCGGCCTGACACTGTACGAAGCCCGGCCCCTGGAGGACGAGGCCCTGGAGGACGTGGTGCTCCGGGGCGGAAACGGCGTGGTCAAGCCCAAGGCCGTACCGGTACAAAAACCCGCGGAGGAAGGGCCCAAGCCCGCCTCCGGCCCTGCCCGGGAGGGAAGCCGCATGCCCCTGTACGGCTGCGCCTTCAACGGGGCCGCCACCACGGCGGTACACCTGACGGACGCAGTGATCATCGCCCATTCCCCCCGGTCCTGCGCCTTTTACACCTGGCAGAACATCAGCTCCCCGGGGCGGCGGAACCTGTTCAACCGGGGCATCCTCATGCCCTCCGCCATCAGTCCCAGCTTCGAGACCTCGGAGATGGGCCACGCCGAGGCGGTGTTCGGGGGCCTGGAGAAGCTGAAGGCCCAGGTGGAGCGGGCCCTGGAGCGGAAGCCCGGGGCGGTGGTGGTGATCAGCTCCTGCGTCAGCGGCATCATCGGGGACGACATCGCCGCCCTGGAGCGCCTTTCCACCCCGGAGACCCCGGTGATCGCGGTGAAGGCGGACGGGGTCATGGGCGGGGATTACATGGAGGGCATCCGCCTCTGCCTCCACCGGCTGGCGGAACGGCTGGTGCGCCGGGACGCCCCGGTAAGACCCCGCACCGTGAACCTCATCGGGGAGGTGGGAGTGAGCAACTATACGGAATCGGACTACCGCACCCTCCGGCGGCTCCTGGGGGACATGGGCATCACCATCGGCTGCCGTTTCCTGGGGGACTGCACGGCGGAGGAGCTGCGCGGCCTCCTGTCCGCGCCCCTGAACCTCCTGGCTACGGACAGTCAGGACAACCTGGACCTGCAGGCCTGGCTGGAAGGGGAATACAGCTGCCGCTTCCACCCCGGCACCCTGCCCATCGGCTTCCGGGCCACCCGGGATTTCCTCCTGTCCCTGGGGGACTTCTTCGGCTGCCGGGCCCAGGCGGAGGCCCTCATTGCCCGTGAGGAGGCGGACTACCGCCGGGAGATCGAAGCCCTGCGCCCCCTGCTCAAGGGGAAGCGGGTGCTCATGACCACCATCAACGCCAATCTGGACTGGCTCCTGGACGCGGCGGAGGACTGCGGCATGGAATTCGTGTGGATCGGAGTGCTGAACTATCTGCACCGGGACCTCCATGTGACGGACCGGCCGGAACGGTTTTCCGCCATTGAGGAGATCACCGGCGGGGAGATCGTGGAACAGCGCATCCGGGAGCGGAAGCCGGACATGGTGCTGGGGAACTACACCGCCCGACTTGCCGGCGGGGACTATCTCACGGACACCCTGCCCATGACCCAGCCCATCGGCTTTGGCTCCGGCCTGGCTGTGCTCCGGCGCTGGGCCCAGCTGAACAAAAACGCGAGAGAGGGGGCGTGGCAGAATGACGAAGCCTGGTTCCAGACCTATTTTGCCTGACAGCACCACCGGGGCCATCTTCGCCCTGGAGGGGATACGAAACGCCGTGGTGCTGCTGAATGGCCCCATGGGCTGCCGGTTTTACCACAGCACCACCTCCCGGTTCCTCACCATCCGGCCCCTGCTCCGGCTCCCGGAGCGGGAGGGGGAGGAACCCAGGCCGGTGGACTACAACACCCTGAACAACTGGTTCTTCCGCCAGGAGCGGGTCCCTTGCACCTGGCTGGACGGGGAGGATTACGTTTACGGCACCAAAGAGAAGGTGCTGGAAGCCCTGGCCTATATCCGGGACCATGTGGCCCTGGACCTCCTGGCCATCGTGGATTCCCCGGGGGCCGCCCTCATCGGGGACGCTCTCCTGGAACCCGCCCGGGCCATCCTGGGGGACCGGGTCGTGCTTCTGGAGTCCCCGGGCTGGTCCGCCTCCTTCGAGGATGGGGCGGCCTACGCCGCCCTGGAGGTGCTGCGCCAGGGGGTGAAGCTCCGGCCTTCCATGGATAAGAAGCCCGGCAAGCGGGTGAACCTCCTGGGCCTGAATCTGTGGCAGCGGTATCAGGAGGGGGATATCCTGGAGCTGAAACGCCTTCTGGGCCTCTGCGGCATCCAGACGGGGGCCGTGCTCCTGGCGGACTGCTCCCTGGCGGAACTGGAGCGGCTGCCGGAGGCGGACCTGAATCTGGTGCTGTACCCGGAGCTGGGGCTGGAGGCCGCCGGGTATCTGGAGGAGGCTGCGGGGATGCCCTATTACCTCTGTCCCATGCTCCCCGTGGGCTTCTCCGCCACGGAGGACCTGCTTACGGAGGTCTGCCGCCGCCTGGACGCGGACCCCGCCCCCGCCCTGGAGGACAGCCGCCGGGCCAGGGCTCTGGCCTGGTACAAGCTCCGGGAGATCGACCAGAGCTACGGTAGGCCCCGGGGGGTGAAGTTCCATGTGGACATCGGCCCCAGCGCGGACAAGGCCTATACCGCCTTCCTCAGGGACTACCTGGCCATGGAGCCCGCAACCCCAGAAGAGGCGGAGCTGGTGTTCTCCGACGCCAACGTGATCGCGGCGCTGATGCTGGAGAACCGGCACTTCTGCGGCATTGAGGCCCGTATGCCCGGCATGGGCTATACGGATCTGGTGCCCAAGACCCATTTGGGGGTGCAGGGAGCCCTGTTCCTCATCGAGCAGGTGCTGAACGGCCTCATGAGCAAAATCTAGTTGCGAAAGACGGGCGGCGGGTATACAATACCGGTGAATTAGCATAGGCTTACAAAGGAGTACGACCATGATTCCATTTGACGAGAACTTCTGCCTGGATACCTTCCGCCGCCTCCTGGCGGTGGACAGCACCACCGGCCAGTATGAAGAGATACAGAAGCTCCTGTGCGGCATCCTGGAGGAATTGGGCTATCCCTGTACCCAAATCCGCAAGGGGGGCGTCATTGCCGGTCTGGGGGGCGAGGGGAATCCCCTGTGCCTCACGGCCCATGTGGACGATATCGGCCTCATGGTGCGCCACGTGAACCCGGACGGCACCCTGAACGTCTGCCCCGTGGGGGGCCTGCACGAATTCTACTGCGTCATGGAAAACGTGCGGGTCTATACCCGGGAGGGGAGGGTGTTCACCGGCACCGTCTGCCGCACCCCCAACTCCATCCACGTGACGGAGGAGGAGCTGCGCGCCAAGCTGCCGGACTACCGCACCAACGTGTGCGTGGTGCTGGATGAGGACGTGCATACCGCGGCGGAGACCAGGGCCCTGGGCATCGACACCGGGGACATCATCGCCCTGGAGCCCCGGCTGACCCTTTCCGGGGGCTACGTCAAAAGCCGCTTCATCGACGATAAGGCCTGCGCCGCCCTGCTCCTGACCCTGATGAAGGGGATGAAGGGCAGACCCCTTTCCCGGAAGGTGTACGCCTACTTCGCCATGTACGAGGAGATCGGCCACGGCACCGTGGTCCTGCCGGAGGACGTGGCGGACATGATCGCCGTGGACATTGCCCCCACGGGGCCGGACCAGAATTCCGACGAGCGGAAGGTCTCCATCTTCGCCAAGGATTCCCGGTTCCCCTACCATTGGGGGCTCACCAACGAGCTGCGCGCAGCGGCGGTGAAAGCGGGCAT
>JAEEGL010716486.1_pt1 | contig 12365 bp, 8 predicted proteins | sample 9134231 | NCBI WGS metagenome assembly JAEEGL01 (sample SAMN16246548, study PRJNA631951) | gut metagenome | biome: gut microbiome; feature: rumen; material: fiber-attached | host: Bos | place: Iran: Karaj | collected 2018-10 | reverse complement strand
TGCCGAGCTCCAGAGCACTTTTGATACTGAAAATACAAAATATAGTCAGATTAGGGAAGAATTAAAAAAAATAGAGTCCGCTAATTCAGATAAGGAAAACCTTCGTCGTAAGCTTGTGGCCTTTAAGGGCTTTATTGATACTGGAAATCCATATAACGTTCTTCCTGAGGATTTTTCTTCAATTTTGCAGAAGGAGCTTTCTGGGGTAAGGGGCCTTGCGGAAAAAAAAGGTATAACAATTCCCGAAAATTTTATTTTAGCACATTCTCTTGTGACAACAGACTTAAAAAAGCTTTCTGAGAATTTGAAAAATGCAGGTGGTTCTACTAATGTTGATTCAGAATTTGAAAACTTGAGTGCTCAGATTGATCTTGTAAGAAAGCAGCTTTCTGAAGCAGCTGAGGACGGAAATGATGCCCTTAGTAAGTCAAAGAAAAAAGAATTGGATGATCTGAAACTAAAACGAGACAAGCTCTCAAATTCAGGTGGAATAGAATTATCCTCAGAGGTTCGAAAAGCCTTTGCTGCAGAATTACAGGACAAATGCAAAAGTGACAAGGCCGCTGTAAGAAGTCTGCTCGAAGAACTTTGCAAGAAATGGGAAAACGCAATTTCTTCTTCGCTGACAAAAATACAGCAATTAATTCAGTCTAACACGTCAGAAGAAATGAAAGCTCTTGTGGAATCAAAAAACTCACTTGAAGGAAAAATAAAAGTTCTTAATCAGGAGCTTGATGATAAACAGAAGCAGCGAAAGGCTAAGTCCAGTCAAATTCGCGAGCTTTGTTCTCGCTATGAGCTTTCTGAAGATACAAGCAATATAGACCTTTCAAACGCAATAAAGTCACGTTTAAAGGAGTTGAAGGCAGAGCAGAAAAAATCTAATCTTCTACATACAACATTCGGCGATACAATGCAGAAATTCTGTCAGAAGCTGGATGATGTAAACACATATCAATATGACAATGAATATTTTCTGGAATCCTATATTAATTCTTGCAATGTAGTTGGTATTTCTTGTACAAACAACATGAAAAACCTTTCAGATAAAGGCTTTGATAATTTTGATGTTGTTATTATTGATGAGGTAAGTAAGGCTACTCCTCCAGAATTGCTTATTCCTCTTATGAAGGCCGGAAAGGTAATTCTTGTTGGAGACCACCGTCAGCTTCCGCCAATGTTTGAGGAACACGAAAAATCCTATAAGGAAATGATTGATGATTTAAGCGAGGAGGAAGAAGACTTAAGAGAGGTTCTTAACGAGGAAAATTTTAAGAAATATAAAAATATGGTAACTGCCTCACTCTTTAAGGCTTACTTTGAGCAGGCAGATGCAAAGATAAAGCATTCGCTTTTGACCCAATACCGTATGCATTCTGATATTATGAATGTTATTAACCGCTTTTATGACGGCAGACTGCAGAACGGTAATTCTCCTGAAGTTGAAAAAAGAGAAAAAGCTCATAATCTTTTAATAGAAGGTAGAGACGGTACTTCCTTCATTCAGCCTAAAAATCACGTTTACTGGCTTGATTCTTCTGCTTTACCTGGTGGTACTCGTATTTATGAAACCTTCCGTCAGAATAGTACTTCTGCCTGCAACATTCTGGAAAAGCATCTGATAATTGAACTTTTAAAAAAGATTGCAACAGAGTATAAGAAGCAGGGCCTTGGAAAAAAGGATGCGGTTTCAGTTGGTGTAATCAGCTTTTATCAGCGTCAGGTAAATGAAATTCGTGCCGAAGTCAAAAAGCTTCGTAACTCAAAAGAATACAAGGATATCTTCGAAGCTATTGATATTGATGTAAATACGGTAGACCGTTTTCAGGGTAAGGAAAAGAACATAATTATAACAAGTCTTGTTCGTAATAATAAGCAAGGTAATGCTTCAAAGCATGTTGTAACTTATGAACGTATTAACGTTGCCTTTTCGCGAGCTCAAAATCTTCTCTTTATTGTTGGCGCAGAGCATACTTACAAGCGGCTTGAAATTACTATTCCAAAAATGGATTCAGAAGGTGAACTTACACTGCCTGTTTATGCAAATATCATTGATGATTTGAAGCGACATGGCTGCTTTGCGGACTCTAAAAAACTTATTTCTCCAGAAGTGGAAAAAAACATTATAAAAGAATATAACGAAACACGTTAAGGCCAGGAGTCTATAAATGGAAGTTTGTGAAGAAATAATATCATACCCTTATTTGAAATATACAGTTAATGTTTCGCATCTTACTCCTCGTAAGTCTACGGCTTTTGAATGGCTTTTTCTCGAGGCTCTTATAAAGTCCGAAGGAACTGAAATCCAAAATGAAAATCTTGAAGATGTTTTTAAAAATTATTTTCTGATTGATAATCCTGAAAAGCTCATTAAGCCTGTTTTGAAAACCCTTTACGATTTAAGGGCTGTAACTTGTGAGGACTTAACAGATGATACTAGGCTTTCCCAGCTTAAGCTTAGCGACATAAAAGTTGAGCCTCTAGGAAAAGAAATGCAGCAGAAGGGCTTTTTGCCGGCAGAAGAGCAAAGGGCTGTAGTGGAGCTTGTATATGATGTTTTAAATAAAAAATTGATTACCGATAAAAGTAATTTTTCTTCAGAGGCTAAAGGTAATTATATATCTCTTGATGAAGAGGATAATGAAAATTATTTTCCAGAAAAACAAATTCGAAATTATTTGGAAGCGCAAAAAGCTGGAGTTGAAAGTCAGGACAATGGCGGGCAGGCAGATAATATGTCTGATGAAGAGCTTGTAAAAGCAATGCTGACTAAAAATAGGACAGAAATAGAAGATAATAAAAAGAAAAATAAAAAAGCTAAGAAAAAGAAAATTGACTGGCTCAAGGCTGATACCGAAATTAGTGCAGTGTCTCCAAGAAAAAATGAAGTTTGCTATGAAAACAGTAAGCATAAGGTACAGTTAAAAGATAACCTTATCTGGAAGCTTGAAGGTAATAAGTCTGTCGAACTGGAGGAAGTGAGCCTTGAAAACTTTGAAAATAATCTTCCTCAAGGTCTGGAAGCTTTCCCTGTAACTTCGATTACAAAGCCTGATTCACAGCTCCAGGAGTTATTGTTGTTCTCAAGCGATACGATAAGTAATTTTGAACATTCCACTAGAAATGTTCAGTATCGTATAAATCATGATACTGGTAATAATAATTGTAAAACCTTTGTAGTTGACAACACTTTCTTCGATAAGAAAAGTTTTTTTAAGAAAAATAATGAAGAAAAAAAAGAGAATAAAAATAAAGCTGTAAAGTCTGTTATTGTATTCAATGCTGCTCAATTATCAGTAATTGTAGAAAACTCAAAGCTTATTGTTACAATACCTTCAGCACCTGATAATATAATTAAATCAAGATGTATTTATGCAAACAATCTTATTTGCATAAAGGCAGAAAGCTTTCCCGTAAAAGCGGGAGATGTTTCAAGAGAACTGGTCTTTGCCTATATTCCAAAGAATAATGAAATAAATGTAAGAGACTGTATTATTTCAGTAGTTGAGCAGTATTATAAAAGTCAACCGGATATTCTGCTTTTATTAAATGAAGAGAATGGCTTTAAAAATGAATTTACAACCTATTTAGATAAGCTTGGAGCTAACGCTTCTGCAAGTGAAAAAGAAAAAATTATAAGCAGATTGAATCAGTTAAGTTTTGAATTGAAAGGAAATAAGCTGCTTTCAAATGAAGCTCTAGTAGATTCCCTGATAGATAAAAATCAGATAAAGCAGGCTGTAAAGGATTTCGCTTCTGCAAGAAAAGTTATAGAAGAATATTCAATGAATCCCGCTATAAAAAATCAGGTTCTGGCAGAACTCTTAAAAGCTGTTATTACTTGTTTGCAGCCAACAGATTCTCAGGAAGATATCTGGACTCTTATTGAGCTTGTTAAACAGAAATCGCCTAGCTCCTATGGTTATTTGAATAAGCAGGGAAGCTGGGGAAAGCTTTATTCTGAAAAAGCAAAAAATGACTATTTCGAAAAAGTCTTTACAGGAAAAACAAAAGTTATACATTGTGATTTTGACGAAAGAGTTTATAAGTTGTATGAGCTTTGTATCAAAATAAATACAGAAACAGATAAGAAGAAGTTGAATGATTCTTTAAATTCCTGGAGAAGTAATCTGCAGAATCTCCAAAAATTATACGGAAATCTAAAGGCTGCAGATCAATACAATCAGGTATTTGAAGCAAAAATGAATGTAAATAAAAAGAAAAAATAAATAACGGAGGAAAGAAAAATGAGTCATGAATATGATGCAAGATATGAGTTAGAGCGAAAGAGAAAACAAGAACTGGAGCGTAAGCGAGCAGCCGATTATTCTGAGCAAGCTATTAAAGAAATTTCTGCTCGTTTTGAAGAAATGAAAAACCAGGAATACGATTCCTACGTTCCTGATGAAATGAAAAGACTTGCACGAAATATAAAAGATATTAGTTCGATGATACAAAGTGATCCTTTTGCGGCTCGCAATTTATGTTATCAAGCCCAGCATGATTTGAATAGTATGGCTTTCCTTGTTCGTTCCGCTAAAGAAGAGTTTGCCCGACAGGAACGACTTCGTTATGAAGAAATACAGAGAAAAAAAGCTGAAGCTAAATCGAAGCTAGAGGAAACTTTTTATTCAAAATTAAGCGAAATCAAGAATCCTGCTCTTGCAAATTTTGGACTTCAGGATTTAGAAGAAATTAAAACAAAAATTCAAAAAGAAGAAATTACAGCAGAAGCAGAGCTTGTAAAGCAAATTGAAAAAGCTACTGAAAACGCTGAAAAAAAAGCAGCAGAATGGAAAGCACAAAAGCTTGAAAAAGCAAAGCTTGAAATTATGACTAATCAGATTAATGAGGCAATAAAAACTGTTGAGAATGAAAAATTTGAGATAGAGGAAAATAGGACTAAACTTATTAATGAAATGTCACAACTAAAAGAAAAGCTTTCTAAGGATAATACTACAGAAGAGATTACAGAAAAGCTTAATGCAATCCGTGCTGAGGTTGATAATTCTCTTATTAATGAAGAGGTGCGCAAAGAGACAGTAAGAGCAATTGTAAAGGAGTTGAAGTCTCAAGGATTTGAAGTGGAAACCGTAAAGCCTGTTGGTGAAGGAATTAACTCCTATGTCCTTATAAAAGCAAAAAAGCCGTCTGGTAAGCAGGCAACCTGTAAAATCAATCTCCAGGGGAAACTCAATTATCGCTTTGATAAATATGAGGGTATGACCTGTCTTAAGGATATTGAAAAATTTAATGTTGATCTGGAAAAAATCTATTCTGTAAAATTTTCAGATGAGCGGGTAATCTGGGAAAATCCAGACCGTCTTTCACGAACTCAGAGTGTTTCCAGTGATTCTAAAAGGGGGAATATGTAAATGTCAGAAAACAAAATGGCTTGGCTTGAACGTTTTAATCGCGATGCGGGAATTAAATCATCAATTATTCTTTTTGGTAATACAGATGATATTTATTTTGATTCGTTGAATAACGGAAAGTATGATAGTCTTATAGAGCTTGTTATAAGAAACCTGAAAAAGAAGGGCTACGAGAAGGTTGTAAAATGGGATAGGGTAAGTGGAATAGATTCTAAGCTATCAGATAAGCTTGAACTTTCAACTTCTACAGACACTTCTCAGGCAGGTGGGAAAAAATATGAGTATGATTTTGAAGATGACTCGGATGACAACTCTTCTACCGCTGATGAAAACACAAATACTTATACAGATCCTGCAGAGTTTTTCCCATATATGCTACAGGAAATAAACGGTGGTAGTGGAAAAACCGCTATCATTCTTGACTATTCTGATTTTATCTTTGGAAATGCAAATTCTCTCTCTGAAGCAGAAAGGCAGTATCTTACAGTTCTGGGAAAAACTCTCAAGGATTCTCAGTCTTATGATATGCTTTCTACAAATTTTGATGCGGTAGGAAATATTGTTATTCTTGTTACAAAAAACAATGCAATGCTGCCTCCTGCATATTATCTGAATAATCCTCTGGTAAGCTCTGTAAATATTCCTCAGCCAACCAGAAGTGAGCGCGAAAGCTTTATTTCTGAAAATAAGGTGTGTCTTAAGATCTCTCAGAATATTGATGATAAAAAAGTATTTGATGATTTGCTTGATGCACTTGATGGATTTACTTTGAAAGAAATTGTCCAGCTTATGAAGCTTTCCCGACAGAATTCAGAAACAATGACTTTTGAAAAGCTGATTAATCTCTATAAATATGGAGAAAAGGTTAGCCCATGGGAGGAGCTTTCAAAAGAAAAGTTAGCGGAAATTGAAGAAAGACTTTCGGCCCGAGTAAAGGGCCAGCCTGAGGCAATTGAAAAGGTAAAGGAAGTAATTATCCGTGCCTATACAGGCTTCTCTGGCTTGCAGCATTCTGCAAAGCAGAAAAAGCCAAAGGGAACTTTGTTCTTTGTTGGACCTACTGGAGTTGGTAAAACAGAGCTCGCAAAAGCCCTTGCGGAATTTGTATTTGGTGATGAAAATGCCTGCATTCGTTTTGATATGTCCGAGTACAATCATGAGCAGAGTGACCAGAGACTTGTTGGAGCACCTCCGGGATATGTAGGCTACGAGGCTGGAGGTCAACTTACGAATGCTGTAAAAGAAAAGCCTTTCTGTGTAATTTTGTTTGATGAAATAGAAAAGGCTCATGGTCGTATTCTCGATAAGTTCCTGCAGATTCTGGAAGACGGTCGTCTTACCGACGGAAAAGGAGAGACAGTTTCTTTTGCGGAAACAATTATCATCTTTACTTCGAACATTGGTGCAGCAGATGTAAATCCAGGTGGAATGGATGAAAAGCAAATTCGCGATACTTTTGTTTCAAAAGTAAAAGATCATTTTGTGAAAGAATTAAAACGTCCTGAACTTTTGAACCGAATAGGTGATAATATTGTAGCCTTCAATTTCATCAGTGATAAGAATGTGTTTATTCAGATTGCAAAAGCAAAATTTGTTGCAGTTGAAAATTTTGTAAAAGAGAAGTACAAGGCAAGTCTGGTATTTGATAACGAAGATGATGCTTTCAATTTCATTGCTCAAAAAGCCGGAATCGCAAATGGTGGCCGCGGTCTTTTGAATACAATCGAAACCTATATTGTGAATCCGCTTGCAGAATGGATTTTTATGCGTTCCGAAGATGTAACAGGAAGACAAATAAAGATTACTCTTACAAAACCATTTTTCGAATTTGATTTTGTGTGATTTCTAATTATGGCAAAGTATTTAAATCTTGCAGCAGTCAGACTTTGTACTGAATCCGAAGGGCCCGGAAAGCGTTTTGCTTTGTGGGTTCAAGGTTGTAAACAAAGGTGTCCTGACTGCTGCAATCAGAAAATGCAGGAATTTACTCAGGCCCATGTTGTAGAGCTATCTGACTTTACAAAGCTAATAGAAAAGGCAAAGAAGAAGTATAAAATTGAAGGTGTCTCATTCATTGGAGGTGAACCCTTACTCCAGGCTGAAGGCTTAAGCTTTCTTGCCCAGTGGTGCAAAGAAAACAAGCTTTCTGTTCTTGTCTTTACAGGCTTTTTATATGAAGCTCTCTTAAAGAGTCCTGACCCTTTCGTACAAAAATTGCTTGCCAATACAGATATCCTTGTTGATGGGCTCTATGATAAGACGCAACCCGATTCAGAAAGAGACTGGGTAGGCTCAAAAAATCAAAAGGTTATTTTTTTATCTGATAGATATAAAAAGGGAATTGAATACGAAAAAAACGAACATTCAATGGAAATATTGATTTCAGAAAAAGAGATTTTAAGTAACGGCTGGCCCTTTTAAAAAAATGAAGGGAGACGAACGTATCCTCTCCCTCAAACAGGCTCCCGAAGGAATCCTGCTTCAATTCATTTATTAATATACTGTAAAAGTCCTGAAAAATCAAGAGACATATTTAAGCATTGCAGCAACAACAGCTGCATCCTGGGAACCAAAAATCTTTATGCTTGTATTAGCTGGAAGTCGCTTTAGCATGTTCTGAAGTTTTACGTACTCGTTTATAAAACTCTTTGCCCTGCGGTTTTCTCCCATCTGTTTAAGAAGAAAAATAATCAATGCAATGTAAGATACAATATAATTAAAATCAATTTGATTTATTTTCAACTCATTTTCTATAAGCCTTTTTATTCTGTTTGGAACTTTGCTCGTTGCAAAACGGGTATCAAAGATAATTCCGTTATGTGCAATAGAATTACGTAAATCTTTAAGAGAAAAAATGATTTCTTTGAGCAGGAAACTATCACTATTAAGATTAGTAGGTAAGTTCAACAAACTTGAAACATTATTTCTGATAGTTTTGTTTGAGCAGGCAAAGAAAGTTCCAAACTCACCAAGTGTAAGACTTTCAAAAGCGGCCCAGATAGGAATCTCTTTATCTTGATTGTAAAAATGAACTTCAATTGCTTTATCAGACATATAGTCGCGAATCAGGGCATTTGAAATTTTCATTTCAAGTTCCATACGTCGCTTAAATTCTTTTTTATAGGGAGGTGTTCCTGCAGAAAACTCAGAATAAAATGTAAGTCCCTTTTTATACACGTCATTGAGTTTTTCACTTTGGCATTCGGCAAGAGTTGCTTCAAGAACATAACTTTTCAATGCATTTTCTATGAACATAAGGTTTGGGTAGAATAAACCTTTTAACTGCATGTCAAAATTATTCAGATCAACAATCTGCCCAAATGCTGTAAAGTTAATAAGATTTCCCGCTTTGCGTATAAAGCGGTAGCCCTTGTAGCCGTGATAATAGCCTATGTTTCGTAAATCTTGAATTTGGTTATTTTGCACGGGAAGATTATGTTTGTTTTTCAAATGTACCGCTAAATCATTAAGGCTATACATAATATAAGTTTACAAAGAAAAGACAGCACTGTCAATGAATTTTTATGGAAACTGTTATCTTTAATGAACTTTTAAGGAACCGAATTATGCATCTGTAATCTTTTTAATATCATTTCCGTCTTCGGGAGAAAGCTTGTAGGTTTCGACAAATCTTTGATAATCCTTGTAGACGGAATGATAATTTAATCCAAATTCTTTGCAGACAAGTTGAATTACCTCAGGTCCCTTTCCTTTCTTTTCAGTACCAGTTTTGCCGGTGGTAAAGTCGTGAGTAATAAAATAATCATACCAGATTTTCTTAACGATAAAAGTGAACTCTTCGTGAAGATGAAATAATTCTTCACTTGAAACACCGTAGGAGTGTCCTTCAAAAGAGTTCAGGAAATCTGCTGTCGCAAAAACTCGTCTTTTGAAATAATTATTTTTTTTGAGAGGTCTTTCTTTATCGAAGGCTTCCTGAACCTTGCTTAGATATTCTCTGTAATATTCAAGATCAAGAAATCTCTCAACATCTGTAATCTGCGTTCTTTCTTTTACACTAAGAGAAGAAATATCAGTTTCCAGATAAGAGTTGCCTTCTTCATCCTGTTTATATAAAGAAACTTCGTTTTCGTCTTCTCTCTCTAATTTTTCTTCCTCTGTATTGATATTATTTTTTAATGCGGTAAGAAGGTAATTCGAAAAATCACCTTTAGAACTATCGTAAGTAGATTCTTCAGAAAGTAATTCTCCGACAGTATCAATGATTATATCCGGGTGTTTAGACCAGTAATCATTACGATGTTCTCTTAAAATTTCATCGATTAATGCCTGAACAGCATGCTGCTTATCGATGTGGTTAGTTTCTTCGATATAGTTTTTATAATGAGTATTTATATTTTTAAAAAATGTTTTCTTGTCTTCTGCTGCCATAAGATTCCGCCGGGAAAACTATAAAGAGAAAAATCTTTTTAATGATTCCATTGCCTTATCAACAGAGTCTGGCTGCATATTGTAGGTGAGGGAATTTAAGTAGTGCAGGGAAGTAATGTCGAAAAGCTGAGGTTCAGCCGGTGTATTATTAATCCATTTTACCTGACCATAAACAATCTTTCGAACATTTACATTATAAAACTTTTCTGCAAAAGCAAAGGCACAGAGCATTTCCATAGGGACTGTTCTAGGCCCAAAAGTTATATCACCATAAAGCTCGGCGCCTTCTTCCATCTGCTCGAGAATTGTCATGATTCGCTTTTCATGATTTTCTTTGAGTTCGTTATAATCTGCATTGACTTCTTTATATTCGATTTTTGCATTGATTGTTTCGTTGATATGGTTGAGTTCAGTTATGAATTTCTTTGTATTTTCTTTTACACAGTTTTGTTCGCGTTCATCTTCTTTATCTATGGTCTGAATCAGAACAACTTTTACGTCGTCGTCTTTTTTCAGCTTATCTGCAAGAATTGCGTTGATTGGGTAATATACTTCTTCTGCATAATTGCTGCCTGCATTACCTGTTCCTTTGTAGCAGGCTTTGTGAAAAGCTTTTTCATCTCTCATACAGATATCAACGAATACAATTTTTTTCATATAAGAAATCCTCGGTTATGGAAAAATCAATAAATATATTTTATCATACTATTATATCAGCGGGCAATAAGAAAAGCAGACAGCCTTTAAACTAACTACCATTCATTAATTTCGACTAACTATCATTCATTATTTTTCGTTTGCATTATTTTTCTTCCTATGTTATACTTAATTAAATTTAGTATAAATTTCTTTAAAATTCGTTCACGGGAGGGGTCAGATGAACGAATGGCTTAAAAAGGTTACCGAGTCGGCCAAAAAGATGTGGGCTAACTGGAAACCGATTCAAAAAGTCATATTATTTGGCATAATTGTAATAGTAATAGTTGTCATAATTGCGTCAGTGAAGCTTTCTGCTAAGCCTTCTACTGTCCGTCTTTTTAATGCTCCTGTAACAGATCAAACCGCGTTAACTCAAATCTTAGACCGCCTTTCTCAGGAAAATGTAAATGCTTATACCAACGATGCGGGCTATATTTCTGTTGATGATGATAAAACTGCCCGCCGTATGCGCGAGATTTTGATTTCTGAAAATCTTGTTCCTTCTTCAGTTGATCCCTGGCAAGGTTTTTATGACAGAAGCTGGTCTACAACCGATGCAGACCAGAACGTAAAACTAAAAAATACAATCCAGAAACAGCTTAAACAGCATATTGAAGCTATTGCCGATGTTCAGTTGGCAGATGTAAATATTGTTTTGCCGGAAAATCAGCTTTTTGCTGCAGATCAGAATCCTGTTTCTGCAAGTGTTATTCTTAAAACTACCCCTCAGAGTAACCTTTTGCAGGACAGAAAGCGAATCCTTGGTATTCAGCGCCTCATTCTCTCTGCTGTTGAAGGCCTTCGCGAAGAAAACCTTATAATCACTGATGTTGATGGAAATCAGATTAATGATTTTGAAGGCATGGCAGAAAGCGACCGTGTAAGCATTATCGAAAAGCAGCAGAAGCTTATCCGTAAACAGGAAGTTGAGCTTCGTGCAAAGATTCTTAAAGCTCTTCAGAGAACCTTTAGTGAAGACCGCTGCCGAGACATGAACGTTGCAATCGAAATGGACATGTCTCAGAAAACAAGCGAATCTACTGTTTATTCTCCAATCGAAATTAAGGCAGATAACCCTGATACACCTTTTGATGATTCTGAGTACCGCGATTATCTTCCTATCAGTTCTCAGACAGTTACAAAAGAATGGCATGGAACCGGTTACAATCCGGAAGGACCTGCTGGTACCGAAGGTCAGACTCCTCCTGTTTATTCTGATATGTCAAATGTAATCGGTAAGTCTACTGAAACTGGTGTAAATCAGAATAACGTAATTAATACAAAGCAGACTTCAGAAATTTCTTCTCCGAAAATCGATAAGATTTCGGTTTCTGTCAACCTGGACGGAAAATGGAGAAAAGTTAAAGATAATAATGGTAATGTAATAATTGAAGATGGAGCAATTAAACGTGAATATACACCTGTTCCTGCCGAAGAAATGGCTGAAGCAGTAAGACTTATTCAGGGTGCTATCGGTTACAACAGAACCCGAGGTGACCTGGTTGAAGTAACAAATATTCCGTATTATAGAGATGACGAATTTGCAGCAGAAGATGCAGAATACTTTGCTGCAATTCAGCGCCGCAGAACAATCCTGCTTATTCTCATTGCAATTGTTGTTGTTCTTGTCGGCTTTATTCTCTTCCGTATTATCAGCAAGGAAATGGAACGCCGCCGCCGCGAACGCGAAGCAAGACTTCTTGCAGAACAGCAGGCAGCCCGCGAGCGCGCTCTCTGGGAAGCAAAGGACGACGGTATGGAAGTTACAATGTCTGTCGAAGAGACAAGACGTATGGAACTTCAGGAAAATGCAATCTCAATGGCAAAGGAACATCCGGAAGATGTTGCAATGCTCATAAGAACATGGTTGATGGAGGAATAGTTTATGTCAGACGAAGC
>JAEEGL010558147.1_pt1 | contig 12365 bp, 18 predicted proteins | sample 9134231 | NCBI WGS metagenome assembly JAEEGL01 (sample SAMN16246548, study PRJNA631951) | gut metagenome | biome: gut microbiome; feature: rumen; material: fiber-attached | host: Bos | place: Iran: Karaj | collected 2018-10 | reverse complement strand
ATTCTTCCTAACTTTACCCACATAATAGCACGAACCACATAGATATTCAATCTATTTTTTACCACTTTTTTTAGATTTCTTAGGTTTCTTTTCATTCAAATCCACCGTAAACCAATAGTCATCAATATTAACTGCCAATAAGTATCTTAAATTATCATCTTTGAGCACAGGTGTAAGACGACCCAAACTTGTTTTTGAAAACTCCACCCCAAGTCTATATTGTCTTAACTTTCTTTCAAGAATACTACCAGTATTTTCTAAAATTATATCTTTATATTCTTCGTCCACTTTAGGGTGATTATGTTCGTATATTAAAAAATCATACCAGTATCTTATATCCATAGGTAACTGCTCGTAACTTATACCACTTGAGAATAACTCATCAAAAAATCCCATAATATCTTCATATACTCTAAAATCATACGATGACTTGTAAGAACATAGACCATATAATTCATAAGAGTAATACATAGTAGGATTTGCAAGTCCCCAGTTGCATATCATTTTTGATTTATTTTTTGAAACAGTCTTTCCCATAAACAACCACTCTCCACAGTTTTATATTATAGGGTATATAAATTATTATACCACATATTAAAATTGAGAGCAAAAACAGGTGATGAATATTGATTAAAAATTAAGTAAAAGTCAATACAAAATTAAGTAAGATTTAAGCAAGTTTTAAGCAAGAAAAAAGGGTCAAAAATACGAACAAAAATTAGGTACACGAACATTTGTTTGGTAAACGGTAAAAAACCTAGTCAATACAATACTATACTATAAGTGTAGTATAATACACTAAACTTTGTAAAATTACCGTTGTCCGTTTACCTTTCCGTTTACCACTTCCGTTGCCGATTTTTTCCCGTAATTACGTTATTTTTTATTATTTAGTAAACGGTGAACGGTAAATATATAAAAATGGAATAAATAATAATAATAAGTAATATATAGGTAAGTATAGGGGAGGGGTTTCTCCGTTGCACCGTTGCAGGGGTTATTTTTTGTTCGTGTTTTTATGTTAGATTTTTAGTTAAAATTTTAAGTTGTGTGAGTTAGGCGAGCTGGAGTGATTTATAACAAAAAAAAAGTACAAGTATTTGAAACTTGTACCACATATATTTTTATGAGTTATGAGTTATATGAGTTATATGAGTTGATTACATCTTTCTTGAGTTTTCACAAAATAGTGAGATGATTGCATAGATAATTGCAAAAAAGAATATTATTATTTCAAATGGACCATAGTGTGGTTCATAAGATTTCTTTTTAGTGTTGTACTTGTAATATTTGTTGTCATATTTATTTGGGTTTTGATTTTGACCTTGGTTTTGAGTGTTGGAATTGTGTAGTTGTGTGTTCTTTTGGGCGATGAGATTTAGTTCTTCATTGGTACTATCGACAAACATTTGTTCGCTTTTTTCCCAACTTTGCCAAAAATCATAGTATCCGTCATATCCATAATTTTGACCACTATTTTTTACCGTTTTTGCCATTTTTTATCTCCTTTCTTCACTATAAAAATACCACTTTTTATGTTGAAAGTCAATACATTTGCTAATTTTAACTACTTTTTACTTGTATATTTAAGTATAAATACCCCTTAATTACCACTTTAAATCAATTTTGAGACCACTTTATACCAAAACAGGATAAACTATACCCTCTAAGGGTAAAAATCTCTTAAATCGCTTAAAAATACCCTTTAAAGCGAAATCGGTATTTTAGAGCAGTTTTAATAATAACATTGTTTGGTTCTATACCACATTTTAATTATCAAATATCAACTGAGTTAGTAGTGATCCAGATGCTGGATTTATATCCAGATCCAGATCACCGTTGAGTTGCAACTCAGTTAGGAGCATCTTAATATAAAATATATAAATATATATTTATATATTTTTATTAAACCACATTAAGTCAAAAAAAAAAATACATATTATATATTTATATATAATATGTATCTTAAATTACCACGATGATGAATATTCCACATCATATTCGTCAAAGTCTAACTCAGTTAGTAACTTGTTGATACCATCACGGGTATATTTAACGGATTCGTAATAATAGTCATCATAATTAGTTGAACCGAAGAAGAATCCATCTTGAGTTGGTAAGAGTTCTTCACATAGTAAGTCATCACTTACAATCATTTCAGGTTCGTCTACTTCTTTTCCTAAGTTAATATCCCATACTTTATATGTTCTACCTGTTGGAATCAGCTTCACGCTGTTTAGAATCTTGTTACAAGTGTCTCTAAGTTCTATCAACTTAGACTTAGATACCGTGTAATATCCACAGTCGTCATTATTATCTTGGACATTATCTACGAACCACTTATGAATATGATTGGCTTTTCTCCAGTACATTAGTTGACGGGACTTCCAACTTTCATAAGACTCCTCCTCGTAATTTATTTTAACCCCTTTTTTCTTTTTCATTAAGTACATATCTAGACCCATTATTCTTCACCACTTTCCATAAATCTTTCTTCATCTTCTTTATTATGACACTTAACTACAATACAAGTGAAGTATTGTTCGTCTTCATAGATTTCATCTAAATCAACTAGAGTCATTAGTTGTAAGTCAGTGCAACTACCACTGTATATTCTGTTACCAGAAGCATCTGTATTTAACCAGCCTATCTCAACTGTTTTACCGTTAGATAGACGAAGACTCATATTATAAAATCCTAAAGTAAGTGCATACCCAAGTGTAAATTTACCACTTTTAATATCTTCAAGATATTTGTCTCTTAATTCGTTTGCTTCTATTTGCTTTTCCCATAATAGTTCCATTATAGATTACCCCCTAACTTTAATATAAAATATGCAATAGCAATACCTAGCACTGTGCAAGCAAATGATAGTGTGAACACATCAATTAGTTCAAATAAGTATAATTTTTTATATTTCACTTTATAAAAACCTTGTTTCATTCTTTTCTTCATAAATTATTTCCCTTTCTTTGTTAATTTTTCTATTTCCTTTTTATTCTCTTTGATGATTTGTAATTTCTCTACCACTGACCGTTTTGTCTTATAGTCAGTTGTAAGTAGTTGAGTAAGAGAATCCACCAGATCCTGATGCTTTTGTACATCAGGTGATGGATTTTCTAACTCGGTTCTATCTCCTGCGATGATCAATCTCCTCCTTCCATCTTTGAGTTACAACTCTAATCAGTGACTCTATAATAATATTCACAGGCTTCTTCGTTATCTTCAAATAACTTGAAGAACTCATTCTCAGCCATCTTCCATAGAGTGTCATACTCAATAGCAAGTACATCGTTAACTTGATACCACTCCCAAATTTTGTGATTTAAGACTAATACTAATTCAGTGAACACTTTGTAATCAGTCTTTGCATACTCAAGTGCACTCTTGTAAGTCTCTCCAACTGGGTCTTTCTCAACCCCGATGAATCTATCAGCGATGCTGAAGTCTTGCCAAAATGTTGTAATAGGTTCATAACCTATTTCTTCAAAAATATTTCTCATATTACTCTTTCTCCTTTTCTTACTATATTATACTACATTATTGAATCAGAGTCAATACCAAATAACTCTAAAAGTTCACTTGGTGCTAGTTCTAACTCTTGACTCAACGCTGTTAGCATCTTGATTGTGATGTTACTGTATTCACCTGCTGCTAACTTGTAGACATAAGGTGTACTTATACCAACATTATGTTCTTCACATTGTTTAGCAAAAGCATAAACTGAACCAAATCTATCAATAAGGTAGTCTCTAAATGTTACAGATGACTTTTTCATAGCTTGACTCCTTTCTAGTTGGCAGGAGTTAGATATCCTAACTCCATCAACGCTTGTACATCAGGCTTAATTTTATCTTCGTCCACTTCAATTGTTAACTCACCATTACAATTATAAATGTATCCATTTACACATTGTGGGATTATGATTTTAACTGGGTCTACATTCCATAACTCAATAAATCTTAGTGGACAGGATTTATCCCAGATTTCACGCAAGTCTTCAACTGGGTGTATCTCATACCCGTAGGACTTAGCTTCTTCCACTTCGTCTTCGTTGCAAGTTATATAAATCTTGTGGCAAGTATCCCAGGCGATTAACGCATCTGGGATATTTAAGTTGTAACTCGCATTAACACATTTTAGCTTAGCTTGCACACTATTCATCTCCTTTCATTGTGTTCATTAGTGTTTCTACCACTGTTGGTCTAAACTCAGGGTCTAAGACATTAACTGCTGCGTTATACATTTCTTTACCACCCTTACAGAATAATAATGATAGTTGAGTTGAGTTAAGGTCTGCTACCATCTCTTTAGATATCATATGACATCTATAAGCTCCTAGTGTTAAGTTAGCAAAAGTTGCTATTACATTGTAGTCTTCTTCAGTGAAATTGATATCACCATTTTCTAACATCATTTTTTCTAACTCTTTTGTTTTGTTAATTATGTAGTCTAGTACCTTTTGACCACCTTCACCACCTTTACTTTTTACAACTTGTTCCATTGCCCAAGTTGCAAATTCCTTTTCATTCATTTCAATAATATTTTTTGCCATAATTTTCTTTTCTCCTTCTTTTTTAATATTTTAATCTTCGTCCCACATATTATGGTCTTCCCATTGTTCTTCTTCGTAGGACATTCTACCATCTTCGTAGTATTCGTCATATGAACCAAGTAATCTTCCAAGTTCGTCTTGAACTTCTTCCAAGTCCGACTCAGCGTAAGATATCTCAAGTTCCAACTTGTGAATCATTTCTTCGTCTTCAGGATCAGTGTCTGCATATTCTTCTTTCAAGTCGTCCAACTTGTTCTCAAGTCTACTTTCTCGTTCTTCTAGTTGTTCTTTGTATTGATAATAATAATCTCTATCCATAAATTTAACCACCTATTCTATAAGTCTAAGAGCAACGAACTAATCTTCGTTACTCTTGCTTGATAAGAATGTTACCTTTTCAGCAACTACCGATAACTTAATATCACCAACTGCTTCAGGCATACATTCAAGTCTACCCTTAACTCCTACTAAGTCGCCTTTTTTGCAATACTCAGCAGTGTTTGTAGCAATAGCACCTTTTAATGTAACTGGGATTAAGTCAGTTTCATAAATCCCTTCTTCATTTTTGTAAGGTCTTGGAATTGCAATAGTTGTTTCAACTATTGGTTCACCACCTACTTCAAAAACGTTTGGATTACTAACAAGTCTTCCAACTAAAATCATTTGGTTCAACATATTTATTCACACTCCTTCAAACTTTTTATCGTGAGTTACCACGAGTTGAACTTGAGATATTCTTTAGTGTCTACACCTCTAAAAGACAATTATAATATACCATATAATATACTATAATGCAATAGTAAATTATACTATTTATTATAAAATTATAGGGAAAATAACTTTCCCCTATAATCCCATAATTCATAATGTTTCAAGTGTAGCATATCGTTGATAAAATCACGCATCTCACTTTCACTATTGTGTCCGTGTCCATAACCACCACCAATCCAATCTTTAAATAGTCGTTCCTTAACTCTAAAGTCTATTCTTCTAAGCATAGAACTTGAAACAAGTGGGAAACATAACTTTTTAATGTTAAGTGTTTCTCTATCAGTTTTCAACTTGATTAAGTAACCATAACCCCTATCGTTATCGTTATAGTTCATAACATATAAGTTAACTCTATAACCATCTTTTTCTAACTGGATTATATTCTTCATTAACTCAGTTGTAGTCTTCATTATATCTTTTTGGTCTACACAAGCAGGCACACTCAATTGATATATAAATGTAACTATCTTGTTATTTATAGTCTTCTTTTGATTAAGCATACAAGTTGGAACTCCTTGCAAGTATAATGGAACTACTGGTGTGTAACCTACCACATCTAAGTAGTGCTTAGGCATATCTTTAGTACCATTAGTTTTATATTTGCTTAAGCCAGTGTGTAGTCCTTCATATTCGTGACCAAACTCTAACCATTCGTGTGCTTCTTCATAACTGCGAGTATCACACCAACTCGATCCAGGTCCACCATCGTGGTCTTCACTGGCATTCTCACGTCCAGGAATTGGACTTGATTCGTCCAACTCCCTTAGCAACTCACTAATTGAATTAAATAATAATTTGTTTGAACTTCTCATATTTATCAACTCCTATTCTAACTTTCAAAGTCCACAAACTTAAATGCTTTATACCATTCGTTTGAACTATCTAAGTCGTTCTTAATGATTTTTATATCGTCTTCACCAAGTCCTTTAATTATTGCATCTTGTACGATATCTTCCATAGGAATATCATTAACAAACATATCATAAGCGTTTGTTAGGCATCTCATACCAAACACTGCATTTATATGGTTCTTTTTAGCACTCTTACGTATATCATATATAAACGATTTTAATGAATCGTTAGGACATAAGTGACTTTCAAGATTTTTATCATAGTTCATTTTTACCACTATAAATCTATCAAGTGTAGCAGCATCTAACACATTACGAGATACATATAAGGCATCGGCACCAGTACCAAAAGTGTTAGCACCACATATGAACTTGACGTTCTTAGGTGCGTGGATACATTTACCATCAGCAAAGTTCATATATCTATTTGCTAGTAGTGAGTTAGCAAGAGTTGCTACTTCACTTGACGATGTATCAAACTCGTCTAGCATTAAGATTACATTCTCGTCTAAATGTTGGTTAGCATAATCAAGTGCATCTCTTACTGGTGTTGAATGGTATTTACCATTTGCATCTTCATAACCTGTTAGTTTATATTCTAAAGTAAGTGAGTTGGTATAGAAGAACTTACCACCTAGTGCATTAGCAATTTGCTCACACATATAGTTCTTACCTGTTCCAGCAGGTCCAACTAACATTATGTTTTTACCCATATTTACATATTTAAGTACTTTAGGGAATATCTTGTGAGTGTGTCCTTCAATTCTCTTTGTTTCAGTATCACTCACTCTTATATCGTAAGTTACTGGCAACTTACCATAAGTCTTTTCTATAAATTGCTTAGCATATTCTTCAACCTTTTGCTCAGCAAATTCGATCTTGTGCATATCACTTATACCTTCAATAGCACTTATTAACTTAGTTAAACTTTCATTATTCATTAAACTCATTCCTTCACTTTCATTATTAGTTGGAGTTGTAACTCCGTTTACTGCGTCTTCAAATTGAGACCACCAGTAAGTGTGTGTTATTCTTTCAAATAACTCAGGGTCAGTTCCCTTTAATTCTTTAAGCACCTTTACTTTTGTAGGTGTTCTTAGGTAGGTCTTTTGTCTACCACTTGCTTCTTCTAAGCATTCTAAATTACGAATCGCATCGTATCTCTTACCATCTATAGTAAGAATAGTTCCATCAATTTTTTCAATCATATTACTCATAACTCCTTCTTTTTAATATTGATGTATATAATATAACATACTATACTACTAATGTAAATAGTAAATTATGTTATATGTAAAAGAGTAGTGATTATTCACCACTACTCAAATTACCACTTATTGCTTGCAATAATATTGGACTACATAACTTGTCAAATAATTTGACACCTAAGTGTTTAGGTTTACCAAGCACTCCATTTATTGCATAGAATAGGTCTTGTCTTAAGTCGTCTATTTGTTCAGCATCAAATACACCACTTTCAATTCCTATTGTTATTATATTAAAGCAGTGGCATAGCACTTTAAGATCGTTCTCAGTTGAATCCATACCACTTGTCTCTAATTTATCATTATAATACTTAACCATTTTTGTGAAAGCACCTAGCAATTCTTCACTAGGTGTTTCACTTGTGTTAATCACTTTACTTGTTTTTATTAAAAAATCTTGTTCATTTATTAAAATATTCTTATTCATATTAAAACTCCTTATCTTCTCTTACCACTTATTGTGTAAGCATATTCATTATTCTTGTTAAATTGTTTAGCTAGTGATTTTAAATCACCATCTATTTTATTCTTAGTTGCATTATCTAATTGTTGTTTTAAAGTGATATACTTTTTAAGTATTACCACTTGTTCGTTTCTAACGAACTCTAACATAGCATTATTCATATTACTCATTACTCCCTTCTAATACTACTTTTTAGTTATAGTTGTCACATATTGTGGACCTACAACTTTTTCCTTTAGACATTCAGCAAGTCTACCACATTCAGTTAGAACGATTCTAGCAACCTTAGTGTCTAGTTCTTCTTTAGTGTATCCAGCACGTTCATCAATGGCACCAAGTCCGTTGACCGTTTCACCTTTCACACCACGTTTGCGTAACTCAGCATATGCTGCTTCATTTTGTGCAGTCATTTCCTTTGCTGAGATCTTGTTTGCTATTACCACTCTAGCAATTTGTTTGTTTGTCATTTTTGAAAAATCCATATTATCACACTCCATTCTCTATTTTTGGATTTTTGAGTAGGTTAACAACGTCTACTCATTAAGCGATTCACCTAAGTCAATCACTTAATGAGTAGGTCAATTGAGCGTATAGTTTCAATTGACAATGTTATTATTTTTGAGATAAAAAGCATACTCATTTTGTTGTGTTCCACTTAGGTTTATCTTTACAATTCCTTTGAGACTTTTAACATATAAGTAGCAATAGCATTACTTAATAGTTATGTTAGTAGGTTAGTCCAACAATTTACTAACCAATTTTTCTAACACTCAAGTTTTCAGTTCTAAATAGTAAATGCAACGCATTACTTATTTAGTGTTATTCTTATACAAGTGGTAATTATATCAACTAATAACTATTGTTGTTACTTGCCTAGTGCTATCTAAGTGTAACCAATAACTAATAGCAATATAAATAGTAGCACTTGCTAAGACTTAACTAACTATATAACTAAGACCTAACTAAGTGTAATAATAACCTAAAGTTCAGTAGCACCAAGTATTCCAAAGTGGTAAACCTAGAAGGTTCAAGGGTTGCACCAATGCGGGGGTATTTCCCACTAAGACCGCACCAATTACTCTATAGAAGAATAATTGTTGATTTCCTCTACCGCTATAAATAACTAAATAATTTTTATCAATATATCACGTCCCTTCGGTAATAGTATAGCATACTATACTATTTAAATGCAACATTTTTTATACTAACTCTATTTTTAAATTATTATAATTTCTTTTTTGTAATTTAACTATAATTTCATTTAAGTTTTTTTCTAGTGCGTAAGTGATTATTTCACCACTTGCAACATTAACGATTCTAAATCTTTTTTGTTTTTGTTGTTGGTGAATAATAGAATGTTTTTTTCTTCTATTAAATGCACTTAACATTTTAGACTTATCTAAAACGTCGCCAGTCTTTAGATGCTTTTTATTGTTGTTGTATCCAACGTTACAATAATTAAGTTGTTTATTAACTGAATATCTAAGACTAACATCTTTACTAAATGAAATATCATTAACCATATATAACACGTCCCTTCAGTAATAGTATATCATACTATACTATAAAATCAACAAAAACTTTTAAAAACTTAACAAAAAATAACAAAAAATAACATTTCTTTTTAAAGTACTCTATAATCAATTTTAAAGCACTTTTAATATAAATAATATAAATATATTAAGAATAGAAAAAAGTCGCTTAAAACGTCTAAAAATAGGTAATAAAAGCAAGTTAAAAATAAGTAATAGAAAAAAGAAGAAGAAAAAGAAGAAAAACTGAAGAAAAAACTGAAAAACAATAATAATTTATCGAAAAAAAGTAAAAGTTTATCGGGATCCGATATATAATTATCGAAAAACGATAAAAAGATCCGTATGGGGGAACCCTAGTGGTGGAGTGAAACCCACCCCCGATTTTAAGTGCTCAAGCAAATTTTTAATTTTTTCAAACTATTCTACTATCCTACACTACTTCACTTTACTTTATGTTACACTACATTCATATAAACATAGGGGGTGTTTTATTTATATCCCAAAAAGATTTTTTAATTTTTCTAAAAGTTGCACTGCCTAAATATATGTGCTATGATTTTTATAGGATGATGGTTCATCCAAGTTGGAATTAGGGTACCAATATATCGTTAATATTAATGATACATTGTACAGTTCAAAGTGGCTCTTAAAAGCCACTCTTTTTGTTATTTTAATTTTGTGGTATAATATATAATGCTAAGGAGGCGTAAGATGGACAAAACATTAAGAAAACAACTTGAGGAACGAGAAGTTGATGCAAGACATCTTAAAGAAGTTACGGAAGTTGCAAAAGCAAGAGCTCTTTTAAAGAAAGTTAAAGACCCTGAGTTTATGGAGTTCAATAGGACCCTTCGTGAACACGGTTTTAAGACTACTTTGGAAAATAAAGAAAATGGTGGATTACCTGGTGTTAAAGAACTTGGAGAAGATATGGAAAAGTATTTTGAATTGTGTGAGGAATACGATCAAATACCTAGTTTAAAAAGTTTAGCACTATATCTTGGTATTTCAACACCTATGTATATGAATTATGTTAATAATCCTAATTCAGAGTACTCGGCATTATTAAGGGGTGCACTTGATTATGTACATAGTATCCTTGAAAACAGGGCTCTTAATAATAAAGTGAACTCGGCAGTGTATATGTTTACGGCTCAAAACTTTTATGGTATGGATAATGTTAAAAAGGTTGATATTCATACAAATGTTACGGCAGAGATAAACACTGCGAATGCACAAGAGACTTTAAAAGCTCTTAGGGAAGAACTTATTGAGGAAAGAAAAAAGAAGATGGCGAAAGTCAAGTTCGTTAAGTCTACGGATACGGTTGTGATTGATGATGAACGAGGATAATAAGAAAAGAATACAAGAGTTAGAACAAGTTTTAAATGAGTTAAGTTATAAAAAATCGCTTGTATATGTTAAAGGTGTAAGTGCACTTTTACACGAATATGAGGATATTAAAGACCCTGAAAATGAACTTAAGTGGGCACGAATACTTGTGGATTCAATTATGGACCCTGAGTTTAAATACGATGATAAGGATTTTGATATCGTTAATGAAATGCTTGTATATGGATATGACGAACTTGCACGAAATGGGGATTTTAGGGCATTTTGTATTGCATTAGAGTTTAATAGACCTGTGAATAAGAAGTATTTTATTCCAAGAATGAAACTTTTGGAGCATCACGGGATATTATCGGCGTTTCAAGATATGGCGGATGATAAACTTGATTTGTTGGTACTTAATATGCCGCCTCGTACTGGTAAGTCTACGATTTCATTATTCTTCCTTGTATTTATGGCGGGGCTTTACCCCGATAGAAGTATCTTGGGTACAGGACACTCTACGATGCTTGTAAATTCGTTCTTTAGGGAACTTTTGGAGATTATGACTTCGGATGAGTATCGTTATAAAGAAATATTTAAGAATACAAATCTTGTGGATAAGAATAATGAATATACATATCTTGATTTAGGTCGTAAAAAGAGATTTCATACAATTTCGTTTCGTTCGGTAGACGCTGGTACTACAGGTGCTGTTGAGGCATCAAACTTGTTGTATTGTGATGACTTGGTTAAGGATGCGGAACAAGCAAATAGTAAAGATAGACTTGATACTTTGTATGCACAATATACTTCAAGTATTAAAGATAGAAAGGTACAAAGACTTTGTAAGGACGGAGTTTATAGACCTTGTCCTGAGTTACACGTTAATACACCTTGGAGTGTTAATGATGTTACAAATAGAATTATTCGCCAAGAGGCTGATAAAGGTAATGATAGAGTTCGTGTTATTTCAGTTCCTTGTTGGGATGAAAATCATAAGAGTAATTTCTTGTATGATTACGGTAAAGGTTTTGATGTTGGATATTATGAAGATATGATGCTTGCGGAAGACCCTGTAATATTTAGTGCAAAATACCTTATGAAGTGTATTGAAAGAGATGGTCGTCCTTTTGAAAGAGATAATTTAACATATTATAGAGAACTTCCTAGTGGTACACCTGATAGAGTTGTTTCATATAATGACGTTTCACACGGTGGTAAAGACTATATGAGTATGCCTATTGGATATGTGTACGGTGATGAAGTTTATATTGAAGATGTTTTATTTATTCACGAGTTTGGGGGAGACCAAGCATCACGCCCTCTTGTATGTGATAAGATTATAAATAATAATGTATCACGAGGTGGATTTGAAAAGAATAATGGTGGAGACTTTTATGCAACAATGATTGACCAAGACTTGAAGGCTCGTGGTTATCGCTGTAATATTACTTCACATAGTGTTAATACCCGTCAAAGGAAGATGGATAGAATATTGTCCTGTCAAACGGAGATTAAGGGGTTGCCAAACCCTGGTGGAATTAGAATATACTTTAAAGACCCTGCACTCTTACCTAAGGGCTCTGAGTATTT
>JAEEGL016828690.1_pt1 | contig 12366 bp, 12 predicted proteins | sample 9134231 | NCBI WGS metagenome assembly JAEEGL01 (sample SAMN16246548, study PRJNA631951) | gut metagenome | biome: gut microbiome; feature: rumen; material: fiber-attached | host: Bos | place: Iran: Karaj | collected 2018-10 | reverse complement strand
ATCAAGTGCCATTAAGATAATAGGCCAATATATCGCATGAAATCTAAAGATATCTTTACCAATTAGTTGTAAATCTGCTGGCCAATACTTTTTAAATTCCTCAGTACAATTATCAACATCATATCCTAAGAAAGTAATATAGTTAATTAAGGCATCAACCCATACATAAATAACATGTTTTTGATCAAAAGGTACTTTAATTCCCCAAGTAAAAGTACTACGAGATACACATAAATCTTGTAATCCTGGTTTAATAAAATTATTAATTAATTCGTTTTTACGAGATTCTGGTACTAAAAAGTCTGGATGACTATCAATATACTCTGTTAAACGTTTTTCATAGTTAGATAATTTTAAGAAATATGCTTCCTCACTAGCTTTCTCTACTGCACGTCCACAATCAGGACATTTACCATCAATAAGTTGTGATTCCGTATAAAAAGACTCACATGGTGTACAATACCATCCTTCATAAACACTTTTATAGATATCACCTTGTTCATATAATTTATTAAAAATATGTTCTACTCTTTTACAATGTTCTGGATCAGTCGTTCTAACTAATCGAGAATAATCAATATTTAAGATATCAAGCATCTTTTTAAAATCAACTGCTATTTTATCAACATATTCTTGAGGAGAAACATTATTTTCTCTAGCTTTATTTTCAATCTTTAATCCATGTTCATCAAGACCAACTTGAAAATAAACATCATAATCATGTTGTTTATAATATCTAGCTATAGCATCAGCTAAAACATCTTCATATACATTACCAATATGACTTTTACCACTAGCATATGGAATAGCACAAGTAATAGTAAATTTTTTCATAAACATCTTCCTTTCAAATAAATCAATTTTTTTTCCTTATTATCAATCATATTATAATACATTAAAATAAACTTATTAATACGATTTTCTAATATACTACACATTCGTTTATCATATTCTTCAATATATTCAATAGAAGGCAGTTTAATAATTCTTTCTTTTAAAATAAAAAGTTTTCTTAAAAAATCATAATTATCTTTATTATTAATAAAAACATATTTCATATTCATCACCGCGCTTAAAAAAACACGATAATTCCTAAGGACGAAATTAGCGTGTTACCACCTTAATTCATAGATCAAATCTATCTCTTATTATAACGCATTTATGCGATTTATCTCCAAAACCATACTTCATTATTTCTCTTTATCTTATTTCACCAAACTAAGACTCTCTAAAAAAGATTGATAACTACTCATTTCTTCATTGATAAATATGGCTTGATTATAACATTTATATACTTAAAATACAAGTATTTATACTAATAATTACTTCACTTTACTGGTAATATCATTAATATTATTAAGATAATCAATATTACTATTATAATTATTAATTAACAGTAAATCTTTTTCATTAAAACTATTTAATAAGTAATCATGAATATCATCATGTTCTTTATTAAGAATATTATTTAATCTACTTCTATTAAACTGATTATCATTATTATCATATTCTTCTTTAATAATATTTATTAAATTATCAATAATAACATTTAATTGTTCTATTAAAACTATATTTTGATTATTGATATTATTTTTAAAATCTTCAAGATTAACTGTTAAATTATTATTAACAAGAAATACTTTTTTATTACTAATTAACAATATTAATTGATTCTTAAAAGATAAAAGTTTAGACTCAATAAAAGATAATATATCTTTATAATTAATATTTGAAGAATCAATTAATATTTCATATATTTCTTGTGAAATAGATTCTTTTTTATTATTCAAATAATTATTTAATAATAATATTGTTGTTTCTAAGTAATTATCTAAATCAACATTAACTTTATTTAAAAATAATTCTTGATTTTTCGATTTAAGTATTTCATTAATATTATCCATATATATCTTACTATCCTTATAATTAAGAATAGCAATATTAATAATAATTGTCAAATTAAGGTCTTTAATAAATCAATTAGATAATAGATATAATGTTTAGGTAAATTATCCTTAATTAAAGTAATAATAAGTCTTTTATGTGTATAACTAAGTTTAAAATTACGGGTTAAAGTATAGGCATCAATAAATAGTTTCTCACCATTAATTTTATTAGAACGTTCTTCACTAAAGACAAGTTCAATACGATTTTTAATTTCCTTAACCGTTACTATTTCTAACAAATCCGCTAGTTTTTCAAAGTATTCTTCATACATATAAACTTTAATATCGTCGTTAATTTTACCAAAACGATCTTCTAATTCTTCTTGAACAACTTTAATTTTCTCTTCCGAATCAATACTATTAATTAAACGGTGAATTTCAATTTTTAAATCATTATCATCAACATACGTATCATCAATATGTGTCGTAATATTTAAAAGATTCTTCATATTATTAGTTTCTTCAACAGGTTCTTCTTCACCTTTAATCTTTTTAATTTCATCATTAAGAATTTTTAAATATAAATCTACACCAACTGAATCAATGAAACCAGCTTGTTCAGACCCAAGGATATCTCCTGCTCCACGAATTGTTAAATCACGGTTCGCTATCTTAAACCCACTACCTAATTCAGTAAACTCTTTAATCGCATTAAGTCTTTTTATTGCACTATCACCTAATATTTTTCCTTTATTATACATCATATAAGCATAAGCTATCTTATTACTACGACCAACACGACCACGAATTTGATAAAGTTGTGATAAACCAAAATGATCTGCATCAAGAATAATTAACGTGTTAACGTTAGGAATATCAATACCCGTTTCAATAATAGTTGTACATAGCATAATATCCGCTTCATTATTAATAAAGGATATCATTTTATCTTCAATTTCATCTTTATTCATCTTGCCATGAGCAACAATAATACGTGCTTCTGGAACTAAATTTTGAATCTCGGCCATTTTATTTAAAATAGTCTCTATATGATTATAAAGGATAAATATTTGCCCATTTCGCGATAGTTCTTTATAAATAGCTTCTTTAATTAATTGTTTATTCTCTTCCACAACATAAGTTTGAATAGGATAACGATTAATTGGCGGCGTTAAGATAAGTGATAAACTACGTATACCAACCAAAGACATTTGTAATGTTCGAGGAATTGGTGTTGCCGTTAATGTTAAAACATCAACATTAGCTTTATACTTTTTAATTTTCTCTTTATGAGAAACTCCAAATCGCTGTTCTTCATCAATAACTAATAATCCTAAATCTTTAGGTTTAATATTATCATTAAGTATTTTATGAGTACCAATTAAAAAATCTACTTTTCCATCATTAAAATCTTTAATTGTCTCATTAACTTCACGAGTAGATATAAAACGATCTAATCTTCTAATTTCTACTGGAAAGTTATGAAAACGATTTATAGCATTATTATATTGTTGCATCGATAAAACTGTAGTTGGACATAAATACATTACTTGTTTACCATCACCAATTGCTTTAAATATTGCTCTAAAAGCAACTTCTGTTTTACCAAAGCCAACATCACCACAAAGTAGTCGATCCATCGGATGAGTTGTTTCCATTTCATCCTTAATTTGCTCAATTGCTGTAATCTGGTCATTAGTTGGCGTAAATTCAAATTCTTGTTCAAACAATTGTTGTAATTCATCATCTTTACTAAACTTAAATCCTTCTTGCGCCTGTCTTTCTGCGTAAAGTCTTATCAATTCACCAGCAATATTATGAACCTTATTACGGATTCTAAGCTTGGTTTTTTGCCACTCAGAAGAACCTAAACTGTTAATTTTAGGAACCATTCCTTCTTTACCACTATACTTGCTAATTAAATCTATTTTCTCAACCGGAATATATAATTTATCATTACCTTTGTAACTAATCTCTACATAATCTTTAATAGCATTATTAATATTTAAAGATTTAATTCCATTATAAACACCAATACCATTAATACTATGAACAATATAATCACCAATCTCTAATTTATTAATATCTTTAATCTTTGTGGAATATTTAAAATTGGTTTTATACTTTTTATGAACAATAACATTAAATAATTCATTACTAGTTATAAAGAAATAATCTTGATAATTAAAACCCGTATTCATTTCAAAATTAACAATATTAATATTATTTTCTATATAATTGTTCAAATCACTAATAACATATGGAACATCAATATTCTTTGTAAAAGAACGAATTTGATTATTATTAAGACAGATAAAAACTTTTTTATTAAGATGATCTCTTAAATATTTTTCAATTAAATCAATATTTTCATGAAAACTAGGTATTTCTTTTACATGATAATCAACAAGTTTAATAGATTTATCTGAAGTAATATTCTCTTTACTAAAATAGTAGTTTTTATATTTATAATCATCAATAATATTAAATTTAAACATGTAATCTTGATCATTATCTTGATCTTTAGAACTACGATATTCAAACATATCATTTTCTAAGTTTAAATAACTATTTTTTAAATCATTATAATCTTTAATAAATAAAGTACAGTCATCAATATAATTAATAATTGAATCAAAATTATTATCAACATAAAAATCATCTTTTGCAGGATAAATAGTTATTTCATCAATAGATTCAACAGACTTTTGAGTATCAGAATCAAAATAACGAATTGATTCTATTTCATCACCAAAGAATTCAACACGAATAGGTTTATTTTCACCAACTGAATAAATATCAATAATAAATCCTCTTACAGCAATATCACCAGTTTTACTAACTAAAATATCCCGATTATAACCAATATCATAGAGTTGTTCTTCTAATACTTTAATATCATAAACATCATTAATATGAAGTTTAATTGTTTTATTAAGATAGTATTCTTTTTTTGGTAAAAAACGTAATAAACCCATTAAATGAGTAATAACAATATGTTTATCACCATCAAGTATTTTATTGATTGTTTCTAGACGATTAACGCGTAATTCTGGACTAATAGCAATAGCTTTACTAGTTAAGAAATCATCCATTGGAAATAATAAAGTATTAGTTTGATAATTAATTAAACTATTATATATTTTATTTGCTTCAAATAAAGAGTTAGTAAGAATAATAATATTCTTTTGATACTTATTAAAGTAATTATTTATATACAATGAAAAAAACTCGTCGTTAACACCAGTTATTCCATTATTATATTCATTATCAATTTTAATTAATTCATCAAAGATTTTCATAATCAATACCATTATATTTACTCATAACTTGTTGAAAAGATAAATGACAACAATCATAAATAATATCACAACAAACTTTATAAGACTTATTAAGTTTTAAAGAATCTTCATCACTAAATTTAGATAAAACATAATCTTTAGTATCAATAGATTTATTATTAGCAATACCTATTTTAATTCTTTTAAATTCTTGAGAACCAAGATTATCTATAATATTCTTAATACCATTATGACCACCACTAGAACCTTTAAATTTAAGTTTAATCTTTGCTAAAGGAAGATCTAAATCATCATGAATAATAAAGATATCATCTAGATTAATATGAAAATAATTAACAAATTTAACTACTACAGTACCAGATAAATTCATAAAAGATTGAGGTTTTAACAAAATAACATCTTCTTCACCAATTTTCGTTTTTAAATATAAACCATTAAATTTACTTTTAAAATCAGAAAGATGATTATTTTGACAAAACAAATCAATAACATTAAAGCCAATGTTATGTCTTGTATTATTATATTCTTTACCAGGATTACCTAATCCAACAAACAATTTCATATTAACCTCTACATTCTTTTAAACATTTTATTAATAACATCACAATAGTCTCCATTATCTTCATGAACAATTAAAGGTTTTTCCACAATCAAACCATTTTTTCCACCTTTAGAAGACTCAATTAAAAACAAATTAGCACTATTATTAATCTTAGGATAAATAAATTGTACTCTTTTAGGAGATAAATGATATTTATTTAATAAATCAATTACTTCAATAAACCTTTCAATACGATGAACCATATATAATTTACCACCATTTTTAAGTAACTTACGACTAATTTTCATAACATCTTCTAAATTCATTAAAAGTTCATGACGAGCTATTGATTTATGAATATCACTATTTTTTTCACTAGACTCTAAATTCTTAAAATAAGGTGGATTACAAGTAATAATATCAAAAGAATCACTATCATATTTATTAGCAAAATCTATAATATTATCATTAACAATCGTAATTTGTTTCTCTAAATGATTAATTTCAACAGTCTCTTTTGCTAATTCATAAATATCTTTTTGAACTTCAACACCAATTATAGGTTTATCAGTCATCGTACTTAACACTAAAGGAATCGGTGCATTACCAGTACATAAATCAAGGATATTATGACAATTAGAATTAATTTTTACAAAATACGGCAAAAGGACTGCTTCAAGTGAAAACTTAAACCAATCATCATTTTGTACAATCTTTAAATTATCAAACCCAACTAAATCATTTATTCTTTTCATCATTTAAATCAACACAAACACGTCCTTTATTTTCGGTTTCAACATATATTTTATTATTTAATATATTTAAATCAACTACTTTTCCATTAACATCTTTACTTTTATAATAATCACCAATATTAGGAAGATTTTCACGTGCTTTTTTATAAGTATCATCTTCATAAGACAAACAACAAAGTAAACGACCACAAACACCATTAATCTTTGTAGGATTTAAAGAAAGATTTTGGTTCTTTGCCATATTTATTGAGACACCAGTAATATCTTTTAAGAAAGTATTACAACATAACATCATACCACAAGGCCCAATTCCACCAACTTCTTTAGCTTTATCACGAATACCAATTTGTCTTAATTCAATACGAGTTTTATATATTTGTGCTAATCTTTTAGCAAGTTCACGAAAATCAACACGATCATCAGAAGTAAAATTAAAAATTAATTGTTCACGATTAAAAGTAAAATTAGCATCAATTAAATGCATTGTTAAACCAAGTTCATCTACTATTTCGCGTGCTTTATTTAATGCTCTTTCTGCATCACGTATATTTTTATCATAAATACTACGATCTCTTTTACCAGCAATACGAATTACATCTCTTAAAGGAAGATTATAATCTTTTTCATTAATTTCTTTAAAATCCGTAACATCAAAGCCATATTGAAGACCTTTTTCCGTTTCTACAATAACTTCATCATTAATTTCTGTCATGATATCATTACATTTAAAATTGTATATCTTACCATTAGGGACAAAACTAATACCAACTATTCTACTCATTATAACCTCCATTCAATTCTATTATATACCTATCAATTAAAAGATTTAAGTTTAAATTATATTTAACTAAAGCTTTAATTTTAATAGTAACTTCTAACATATTAATAAGATAATCTATATCATAATCAAAATTATCCATAACAAGATTCTTATCAAAAGCAATACTTTCTTTTTTATGAACAATATTGTTAAGAATTACTTCATTATTATTTAAAAACTTATAAAAACTCTCTTTATTAAAGTCTTCATCAAATATTTCTTTAACATAAGCTAAAGTATCAAGATGATATTTATTAAAGTATTCAAAGAATTTTATAGATAATTCATAATCATCAATAGAATTATCATATATAAAATTAAGTCTTTGACAACGAGATAAAATAGTCGGTAATATTTTATCTATTTCTTTTGTTAATAAAATACAATATAAATCATCATAAGGTTCTTCAATAAACTTTAATAATTTATTGATATTATCATTAATTATTTTTTCCACACCAACAATTATATATACACGTCTACCATTAGAACGTAATGATTTCGTATTAAAATAATTCATTAAGTTATTAATCTCATCAACTTTAATAATTAAATTATCATTTTTCAAAATATAAAAATCATCAAAAGTTTCATTATCAATCAATTCATTAATTTCATTATTAGAATACACTTTACCATCATTATTTTCATTAATAATACTTTTAGCTAAATATTTTGCATCACTAATTACTTCTTCAAGATTATTCGTATTAATAATGTAAGCATGAGAATAATTATTAATTTTATCAATTAAATCTTCATATTTTTTCATATTAATCTACAGGCTTTCGATTATCAAAAGCTCTTTCCATAGTAATAGCATCAATATAATCAAGATCAGCACCCATCGGAATACCAGAAGCAATTCTTGATACTTTAACATTCATATCATTTAAGACATTATTAATATACATTGATGTTATTTCCCCTTCAATACATTGTTTAAAAGCAATAATAACTTCCTTAATATTCTCTTTTTTTATTCTATCAATTAATTTGTGAAGATTAAAATCAGCAGGATCAATATTATTAAAAGATGAAATTAATCCATCTAATACATGATATTTACCATTAAAAGTACCAAGTTTCTCTAAAAGAAAAACCGTTTTAGGTTCCTCTACAAGACATAAAATCTCATTATTACGGGTTTTATTAGAACAAATAGAACAAATATCCGTATCAGATAAATTATTGCATATAGAACATCTTTTAAGATTCTTTTTAACATTAGATAAAGATTCACATAAAAACTCAATTTGTTTATCATCCATATTTATAACATTAAAAGCAAATCTTTCTGCTGACTTTTCACCTACACCCGGGAAATATTTAAATCCCTCAATTATTTTCTTAATACTATCAGGATACATAATTAAAATAATCCAGGCATACCTTTAGTATATTTACCAAGTTTAGTTTCTGTCATTTTATCAATTTGTTTATTAGCATCATTAATAGCAACAGTTAACATATCTTGTAATAATTCAATATCTTCTTTTTCTAAATTATCTTGATTAATAGTAACTCCAGTAACTTCCCTGTTTCCTTTCATTGTAACTTTAACAAAACCATTTTCCCCAACAAAAGTTGTATTATCAATCTCATCTTTTGCTTTTAACATATCTCTTTGCATAGCTTGAGCTTGTTTTAACATAGCATTCATATTCATAAAAATCACTCCTCTATTTCAACGATATCTTTACCAAAGACATCAATCGCTTTATTTATTATATCATTATTTTCATAATTATAGTTAATTAAATCTAAATTATCTTCAATAAATTGATAACCTTTACTTTTAACTTTACGATATTCATCAGTAATCTGTTTAAATTCATCTTCTGTAATAATAACAATTTTTATATTATTACCCATTTTAGTTGATAAATAATCTTCATATTTAGTAATAGAACTATATATAGAATTAGTTGTACCCAAAGAATTTGTAGACAAAATAATATAATTTGTACCAACAATAGCTGGATTAGTATCAAATAATGCTTGAGCATATTTACGATAATCACTACTTAATAAATCTTCTTCTAAACTTTTCCAAATATCAAGAGCATGCTCTTTAAGTTTTTTATTAGCCGTAGCTAAAGCATTATTAATACGATTCTTTTTAGCAACAGGATTAATAGAAAAATTAACAACATCTAATTTAGGAATATCCATCTCTTGTACTTCTTTTATTTCCCGGGAAATATTTTTTGAAGGATTCTTTTCTTCAATAACATTTACTTTTCCCACAACCGTTTGATTAACAATTTGATTATCAACAGTATTAAGAGAATTACTAATTTCAATTAAACGAATTTGAGTAATTAAATACGGATTTAAACTATCTTTAAGTTCAATTAATAATTTATTAAGATAATTAACAAACTTAATATTATTATTAACATCGAAATCATCATTCTTTTTAACAGTATAATAATTAACAATAGTATCTTTTATATAAATCATTAATCTTTCAACATAATTTTTAAAATCATAACCATTTTCATTAATTTTATCAACAATATTAATAATATTTTTTATATTGCCATCAATTACATGTTGATAACTATTTTTAATATCATCATCAGAAACTAAGTTGTTGATAAGTTTAAAATCATCCATAGTAATTTTAGTTGTAGAAAAAGAATGAAGTTTATCGAGTACACCAATTGCATCACGTAATCCACCATTGGAGAAATGTGCAATTTCTTTTAATACTACATCATCAATCTCAATATTTTCAGAATCAGCAATAAATTTAAGTCTAGTTATTAAATTTTCTTCACTAATTCTTTCAAAATTAAAACATTGACAACGTGAAACAATAGTTTCTGGAACCGAATAGAATTCCGTAGTAGCTAGAATAAAGATCACATAAGCCGGTGGTTCTTCTAAAGTTTTCAACAAAGCATTAAAAGCACTATTTGTAAGCATATGCACTTCATCAATAATATAAACTTTGTATTTCAAATGCGATGGAACAACACTAACATTGTTTTTTAATTCACGAATTTGATCAATACCATTATTACTAGCAGCATCGATTTCAATAATATCCACAGAATTGTTATCAACGTCTAAACAATTATCACATGAACAACATATTTCTTTATTATCTTTAAATTTTAAACAATTAACAGCTTTAGCAATTATTTTAGCTAAAGAAGTTTTTCCAGTACCACGTGGACCAGCAAATAAATATGCATGTGATATATTATCATTCAAAATTGAATTAACTAAAACAGTTTTAATTTTTTCTTGATCAATAACATCCTTAAATAAAGATGGACGATATTTACGATATAAAGCTTGTTTCATATAACCTCTCAAGTAAATATATTATACATGATATTAAAAAAAAATGATATGTTACTTCACATCATTTTCGCTTTTTTTTAAAAAAATCGGTTAAAAGTTTTGCACATTCATCATTATTAAGATAAACAACATTAGTTTGATGATAATAATTAGGATTATTAAAAATATTATTGATTACCTCTCCATTATTAACAATGTTTGATTTAGTACCAATATAGACATTTTTAATACGTGCTTGCAATATTGCTCCTGCACACATCGGACAAGGTTCCATTGTAACATATAAATCACAATTGTTAAGACGCCAATCTTTCTTTTTACTAATAGCTTCATTGATAGCGATTATTTCCGCATGATTAGTAATATTATCTTTCATACTCAAATTATATCCGCGGGAAATAATCTGATTGTTTTCCACAATTACAGCACCAACAGGAATCTCACCAGAATCAAAAGCCTTTTTAGCTTCAACAAGAACATCATCTATAAACATATTTTACTCCATAAAAAATGTGCACATAAAAGTTGAATGTTAAGGCTGCTATCTCTCGATCCTGACCTGGTTCCACGCTTTTATTGCACGAATATATAATACTAGATAAAAAGCTGTTTTGTCAACAAAATATTTTTCACAAACAATTATTTCCCACGAAATAATTATTGCCTGGGAAATAATGTGTAAACAATGTAAAGTGATATTTTCCAAGAAATAAAAAATCCCAGACAACAAATTATTGCCCGGGAAATAATGTGTCAAATATGTAAAACAAACATTTTATAAAGTATGAGTATTTTCCATTCTATCATAAACTGTACTATTAACTTTCGCATCAATCATTTTAGCATTAAGTAAACAATGATTAACAACAGCTTTTCTCAATAAATTTAATATTTTGCTATCTAAAGAAAAACCTCCTAGACCTTTCGCATCATAATTTAATAAATCAATAATATGCTTTACAGCCATTTCTTCGGCAAGATGTTGTGTTGCATAATCACCTTTAACATATTCATTATACATTATAAAATTCCCCCCTTTTTTACTTTGCATATTATACCACAAAAAAAAAAAAGAGTCAAATTGACTCTTTAATTTTCACTTGATTCTGTGTTATTAACATTAGATTCTTCTGTAGAACTATCATCTTGTGAAGAATTATCTTCTTCATCATCTTCTTTATCAACGATAGCTACTGTTGATAAAAATTGATTATCTTTTAAACGAATTAATCTAACACCTTGTGTTGCTCTTCTTAAAACATTTATTTCATTTAATGACATACGTACAATCATACCAGAATCAGTAATTAATAAAACGTTTTCATCACCAGTTACTGTTCTAATAGCGATTAATTCACCATTTTTATCCGTTTCATTAAAGGCTTTAACACCTTTACTTCCACGATGTGTTAAACGGAAATCATCAATTCTTGTTTTCTTACCATAACCATTTTTAGTAACAATTAACAAGCATTTGTCTGTATTCTTTTCCACAACTTCACAACCAATGACATTTTCATCATCATCGATATCAATACCTTTAACACCGGCTGTCTTACGTCCCATTGAACGAATTTCATTAACATCACAATGAACTACTTTACCAGAACTAGATCCAATTAAGACATCTTCATTACCTTGTGTTTTATCAACTTTTAGTAATTCATCATCATCTCTAATAAGAATAGCAATCTTACCAGTTTTACGAATATTATCAAATTCCTCTAAAGGTGTACGTTTAACT
>JAEEGL015979016.1_pt1 | contig 12366 bp, 15 predicted proteins | sample 9134231 | NCBI WGS metagenome assembly JAEEGL01 (sample SAMN16246548, study PRJNA631951) | gut metagenome | biome: gut microbiome; feature: rumen; material: fiber-attached | host: Bos | place: Iran: Karaj | collected 2018-10 | reverse complement strand
GCAGGTTACTCCTCTTCCACGAAGATCATCCTTTGAATTAGAAATACTTGACCTCTTTCTCTTCGAGGGCGCTCAGCAGGTTGTTGGCCATGCGGCTGGCGCCGAAGCGGAAGAATTCCTTGCTCAGCCACTCCTTGCCGAGAATGGTGTCCACGATGCCGTAGTAGAGCGATGCGTCCTCAGCCGATGCGACGCCGCCGGCGGGCTTGAATCCTATCTTGGTGCCGGTGGCTTCGAAGTAAACCTTGATGCATTCGCACATGACGACCGCTGCTTCGGGGGTGGCGGAGACGCCGATCTTGCCCGTTGAGGTCTTGATGAAATCTGCGCCGGCCTCCATTGCCAAAAAGGAAGCTTTCGCCATCTCCTCATAGCTGGAGAGTGCGCCAGTTTCGAGTATCACCTTGAGGTGTGCGGCGGGATTGACGGAGATAATCGCCTGTTTGATGTCGGAGATCTCCTTTGCCGCATCGTCGTAACGTCCGTCACAGAATGAGTTGTGGGCCAGCACGATATCTATCTCGTCGGCACCGTCCTTGACGGCGGCCACGCACTCCGCGATTTTCACCGCTGCAAAAGTCTGGGAAGCGGGGAATCCGCCGCCCACGGCGGTGATGTGGATAGCCTTGCTCTCGCGGGCGTCTGCGATGGTCTTGGCCAGATTTGGATAGACGCAGATGGATGCGGGGGCGGGATACTGCGGGTACGCATTGCCGAATTCATTCACCTTTTCCGTCATGACTGCAATCTTGGTGGGGGTGTCGCTCACGGTGAGCGATGTCAGATCGATCATCCCCAGCGCATTGCGCCATACTTCCTTAGTTTTCCATTCGGAGAGCCGCTCTTTTATGGCGGCAACCTTCTTCTCTATGTCGGAAGGTTTGTAGGAATACTTTTCCAATAGATCCATATAGATGATTTTTACCTTTTCAGTTCTTCCACGTCGGGGAATTCCTCCCTCTGGTGCTTGATAGTGTTCTTGATGACGGTAGTGTCCTGCTTGCGGGCGGCTTTTTCTATCCGCTTCATTATCTTGGCCTGTCGCTTGGTCAGTATGGCCTCCGTCATGTCCAGGATCTTCTGCATGTCGCGGGTGTTCTCCAGATAGTAGTCCACAGATGCGAAATATTGCTCTGCGGTGCAGCCGTAGTAGCGGAACAAAGGCTTGTAGATGGCAACGGTGTCAGAGATACGGCGGATTGCCGGATCGGCCCCTGCATACTGGTCAAAGAGGAACATTTCGGCATTGATTGCGGCTAACTTCCTTTTGGACAATATTCCCCGCGGAGTACAGGCTACAGTGGCCACCAGGAGGGCGAACAAAATAATGGTCCTGAGTTTTTTCATAAAAGCAAATGTAGCTATCTTTGTGACAATAAACAAAGCGATATGTCATTAAAAGTTCTTGTAGTGGGCAGCGGCGGCCGTGAGCACGCCATTGCCTGGAAAATCTCCCAAAGCGAAAGACTCGATGCGCTCTATTGTCTGCCCGGCAATCCCGGCACCGCAGCCATAGCCACCAACATCATTGCCAGCGTGCTCGACTTTGATGCTATTGCGAAGGCTGTGGACGACAATAACATAGATATGGTGGTTGTCGGCCCCGAAAATCCTTTGGTAGAGGGACTTGCAGACTTCCTTAAAGACCGTTTCGACAATCTTATGGTAATCGGTCCCTGCCGCAAAGGCGCCATGCTGGAGGGAAGCAAGGAGTTTGCCAAAGATTTTATGTCCAGGCATGCGATTCCCACCGCGGCATACCGCTCGTTTACAAATGAAACACTCTCTGAGGCCAAGGCATTCCTCGGAACATTGCAGCCCCCGTACGTGCTCAAGGCCGACGGTCTCGCGGCGGGCAAGGGAGTTGTGATTCTGGATTCGCTGAAGGCGGCTGAGAGTGAACTTGAAGTGATGTTCTCCGGCAAGTTCGGAGAGGCTTCGTCCAAGGTGGTCATAGAGCAGTTTTTGAGCGGCATCGAACTCTCGGTGTTCGTGCTGACCGATGGCCGCGACTACCTTATTCTGCCCGAGGCGAAGGACTACAAGCGCATCGGTGACGGCGACACCGGACTCAACACCGGCGGTATGGGTGCGGTTTCTCCCGTGCCGTTTGCCGACGCCGAGTTTATGACCAAGGTTGAGGAGCGCATCGTGAAGCCCACAATCGCCGGTCTCGCTGCCGATGGCATAGATTATAAAGGATTCATTTTCATAGGATTGATGAATTGCGGCGGAGATCCTTACGTGATTGAGTACAATGTGCGCATGGGCGATCCCGAGACCGAATCCGTGATGACCCGCATCGACAGTGACCTGCTCGCCCATTTGGAGGCGGCAGCGAAAGGCACGCTTGCTTCTGAACGGATCAAGGTCAGCAAAGAGGCCGCCGTCACCGTGGTGACAGTCTCCGGCGGCTATCCCGAGAACTACAAGTCGGGTTATCCCATAAGCGGCCTGGCTGCCGCAGCAAAAGGGGCCCATGTGTTCCATATGGGCACCAAACTCTCCGACGGAGAGGTGGTTACCGCCGGCGGCCGCGTACTGGCCGTCACGGCGAATGACCGGGATATCGTCCGCGCCGGAGAAAAAGCCTACAAGTCGGCTGCGCTTATCGACTTCCCGGAAGCTTACCATCGCAGTGACATAACCAAGGATCTTTTGAAGTACCTGTAGAATGAAGCGGCATTTTGACATACGCAGGTATATGTACGTACTGGTGATTGTCACCGTCGTGCTGTATGTCTTGTCCACGTTCGTCTTCTCCAGGAGCAGCCTTACGTTCCTGACGGTTCTGGGTGGGCTGCTGTTCCTTGCGGCAAATGCCGTTCTGGCGTATCTGACGGTGGACTTCTTTGCCGTGAGCATCAATCATGCGGCGCCGTTCGTGTTCTCGATACTGGCGCTGAGCTTCCCGGCGGTGGCGCTTTACGATCCGTCGCTCTGGTGCGCGCTGGCGGCCAATCTGGCATTCTACATAGCGGCCAGGTTCTATGGCGGCGATTCGCGCGACGACTGGGCATTCTGCTACAGCGCGCTGCTGGCGATAGCGTCGCTGGTGTTCCCCCCGATTGCGTGGGTGGCACTTTTCCTGCTGATAATGAATTTCTTCCCGGCACCGGACAAACCTCGGTTCATAGTTGCCTCGATAGCCGGTTTTCTGTTGCCGCTGGTGGTATTCATGGCCTACAAGTTCGCCACCGTCGATGTGCGTCAGCTGGGGCCTGCGGCCGGTGAGTATTTAAAGGCCGTTGTGTCGCCTTATGCGGGACTGGGCGCGAACTCTGCCGCCAGGGTCATCAAGGTGATGACCTTTGTCATCTGCTTTATCATATCGTTGGTTACATTCTTCCGCAGAAATGCGGAATACAGCGTGTCGCACTCCAAGGTGATGATCCTGATCTTCTCCTATTCTGCAATGATTACGCTGCTGCTGGCCCTTTTCAGCTACGGTGCGCTCCAGATGAACATTATGCTGATAATGGTGCCGGTGTCGCTGGCGATCTACGACTATCTGATATGGGGCGCGTCAGACCGTGAATGCCGGATTGCGATCGCCTTCCTGCTTCTGGCGGTCCTGCTGGAATACGCATTCGTCGCCATCAAATAGTTCCGAAACAACGTAACGGCTGTTTCTCTCCCTCTCTTTCTCGAGCACATATCCCTTCCATAACGATGGGTAGCGCTCCGCTGTCTCCTCCGGAAAACGGCTTGTCAGAAAAGCCCAGTCCTCTTCGTCGAACATATAGGGTTCGGTAAGATACCACATTCTGGCACCGAAATGGGTAAGCATGGGAGGCTCCGGCGCCACCTTGCCCATGACGGCCGTCATGCGGGTGCGATCCACGACCCCGTTGTGCAGGTCAATCCCACACTGGGTCATTTTTGCATAAAGTTTCTTCTGGGAGAGTCTGACTCCTCTGTAATAGAGGTTTTCAAGTGACAGCCTGACTATAGTGCCTTGCCTGGTGATGTCAATGCCGCATCTTTCTCTGTAATAAGCCTGCGCCTCTTTATCCTTCAATAAATCTACCATTCCCTTTGCATCTTGGATGCGCGAAGATAATAAAAAACCGCTCACACCGGGTTGGTGTGGCGGTCATAAAAGGTTATCAGGCTCTTTTAAAGCTCGTCAAAATCCACGTCAGAGTAGCTGCCGGCTTCCTTGCGGCCGTCGCCTTCCGGCTTGGGATAGTCATCGCTGTAGGGACGCGCCTCAACAACCGGGCAGCGCTCCTTGATATAGTCGATAACCTCCTTCAAACCTTCTGAAAATTTTTCAAAATCTTCTTTGTAGAGGAAAATTTTATGTTTGTCATAAACATACTTGCCATCCCTCTCGATTTTGCGTTTGCTCTCTGTAATAGTAAGATAATAGTCGTTGCCCTTAGTGGCCTTCACATCAAAAAAGTAAGTACGCTTTCCTGCACGCACAGGCTTGGAGTAAACATCGTCATTTCCGCGCTCCTGGCCCTTTCCGTTTTCATAATCTTCAAAATACATAGCGATCTTTTTTAAAATTCTCCTAACAAAGGTAAATTATTTCTCTAATAAACCTATATTTGTGAAAAATATTTCTCCTTTTATGCTCAACCGCCGGTTAATCCGCATCAAGGTTTTTAAAGTTCTTTATGCAGCTGAAGCTTCTGGTGCGACATCCCTTGCAAACGCAGAGAAAGAGCTGCTGCTTTCCTGTTCAAAAACTCTGGATCTATACTATTTCCTGCTCAACCTGTGCCCTGCGCTCAAGAAGATAGCACAACAGAAGATTGAGACCGGCAAGAGCAAATTCAATCCGACCGAGAGCGAACTCAACGCCAGCACAAAGTTCGTGGACAACCGTTTCACTGCCCTGTTGGAGGAGAACGGCGATTTTGTGAAAACCTGTGCGAAAAAGGGTTTTGGCTGGGAGGAATACGACGTCTTCATCAAGAAGTTGTTCGCTTCGATAACAGCTTCTGATTATTACCAGGAATATATGGCCGATCCCGAAGATTCTCTTAAGAAGGATTGCAGGTTAATCAGCCGTATTTTTGAAGAAGAACTGGAGGATAACGAGATGCTCTGGGATATCCTGGAGGAGACTTCGGTCTATTGGGCCGACGATTTGGGATTTGTCCTGAACGTGATAATCCGCGATTTGGAGGCTGCCTCGGGCGGCGGCAAGCTGCCCGCCCACGAGGTCTTCCTCAAAGATGACGACCGCAGTTTCGCGACGGAGCTTCTGGCTGCCGTGATGATCAATTACGACAAGTATCTCAAGGTGGTTCAGGAGAATGTCCCCAACTGGGATCCCGACCGCATCGTGCGCACCGACGCCCTCCTGGTGGCAATGGGCATAGCCGAGGCGGTCAAATTCCCTTCGATACCCATCAAGGTCACCATCAACGAGTATGTGGATATCTCCAAGTTCTACAGCACACCCAACAGCCACACCTTCGTGAACGGCCTGCTGGATGTGATTTTGCGCCGCATGCAGGAGAGCGGAGAGGTGGTCAAGCAGGGGAGAGGTCTCTTTACGGGCGACACCAAATAGTACAACCAAATAATTCAACGATATGAGATTTATGACATTTTTCTTGCAGGCTGAGGCTCCTGCAGCAGGTCAGGGCGGCGGAAGCTGGTCTTTCCTTATCATGATAGTTCTGATGTTCGTGGTGATGTGGCTCTTCATGATCCGTCCCCAGCAGAAGAAACAGAAAGAGATGGATAAATTCCGCAAGGAATTGCAGAAGGGTGACAAGGTTGTCACCATCGGCGGTATCTACGGCGTTGTCAAGGAGATCCGCGACACCACCGTGGACATCGAGATATCCAACGGCGTCAGCATCAGGGTGGACAAATCTTCCCTGGTAAAGGACTTCAGCGACGCACAACAGGCATAATCTCCCCTTAAGAGCCTGATTTATGGGAAAAGAGGGCCGCAAAAGGGAAAGAAGCAAGCTGGGCAAAGAGTGGGTGGTTCTGCTGCTCTCTCTTATCCTGGCATGCTCTGTCTGGTTCGTTCACGGAATGTCTCTCAAATATGTGGTCCCCATGAAATTCAGGGTGACCGTCGAGACCGATTTGGAGGGATATGCCGGCGAATCCGCAAGCGACGACGTGCTGGTGGTCAGGGCCACCGGCACGGGCTTTTCCATAGTCGGACTCAGGCGTTCGGCCAATGTGGCCCGCAACCTGCGGCTTACTGTTCCAGGCTCCAAGCTGCATTCGGTGGCCGGCCAGCCAAACCTCTTCGAGGTCTATACCCGCGACCTGAGCGAAGAGCTGTATCAGGCGCTGGGCTCCAACATCACCATCAACAGCTTTGACACGGAGCGGCTTACGTTCAAGCTCACCCCGCGTACCCACAAGAAGGTGCCGGTAGTAGTGCTGCAGGACGTCAGCTGCAAGAGCCAGTATATGATTGCCTCTGACATAGAGGTGATTCCCGATTCGGTGGCGGTCTATGGCGATGTCTCGATTCTGGACGGGATAACCCATGTCGAGACCGACAAGGTCTCCTTTGCGAATGCCGACGCCCCCCTGGACGGCAAGGCCCGCATAAAGCCTGTACGCGGCGCGGAACTCTCTGCCACAGAGGTGGATTATCACATAGATGTGGTGCGCTACATCGAACTTTCCAGCGAGGTGGAATTCTCCCTGGTGGGCAAGCCCTCCGGTGTGAAGATGATGATCAATCCCGCCTCCGGAGTGGTGCGCTACCGCATCCCTTATGCACTTGCCGGCGGCGGTGCGGAAGACAATCCTCCCACATTCGTGGTCTATTACAGCGATTTCACCGCCTCCCGCTCGGGAACGGTGGTGCCCAGGCTCTACAACGCTCCTGCCGAGATGATATCCTACGAGCTTGATCCCGCCTCTGTAGAGTGCGTCGTGTTGGAGATGTAATGGAGAGGCGCGTCATAGGTTGCACCGGCGGTATCGGCAGCGGCAAGTCTGCCGTGGTGGCCGCTTTCGCCGCTTTGGGTATTCCCGCATACGATTGTGACAGCCGCGCCAAAGCGCTTTATGACGAAGATCCGGAACTCTGCCGCAAAGTGGCCGATCTGCTTGGCGACGACGTTCTGCGCAAAGACGGCCGTCTGGACCGCAAGGCCATGGCCGCAAGGCTTTTTGCCGACCGCGCGCTGTTGAAAAAGCTGGAGGCGATAGTCCATCCGGCGGTGGCGGAAGACTTCTTGAAATGGGCCGGCAGGCAATCCTCCGACATAGTCGTACTGGAGTCGGCAATCTTGCTGGAAACCCCATTTTTTGATAATTTTGCAGACTGCACGATAGCGGTGTCGGCCCCCGAAGAGGTCCGCATCGCAAGGGTGATGCGCCGCGACGGCCTCACCCCCGCTCAGGTGAAAGAGCGCATGGCTAACCAGTGGAGCGATGCGCAGCGGGAGGCCAAAGCCGATTTGGTGCTGACCACCGACGACTGCACTCCACTGTTGCCGCAAATTTTGGAACTAATAGAAAAACTGAAATAATAACATCTTATGGCACTTGATCTTAAGAAAGTACTTGCAATCTCGGGACAGCCCGGTTTGTTTGAATATATCGCACAGGCCCGCAACGGATTCGTGGTAGAGTCCATGGAGACCAAGAAGCGCAGCAGCGTGCCCGCTTCGGCCAAACTTACCACTCTGGCCGATGTCTCCATCTATGCCGACGACAGCGAAGTGGAACTAAAGAAGGTACTCGAGGATATGCACGCATCCCTGGGCGAGGAACTGGCACCGAGCAGCAAGTCGGATCCCAAACAAATCAAGGAGTTCTTCGACAAGGTTCTCCCCGGCTACGACCGTGACCGTTTCTACGTGTCCCATATGAAGAAAGTCCTCGACTGGTACAACTGCCTGGCCCGCTTCGGAAGCCTCGAGTTTATCGAAGAAGAGGAGGAGAAAAAAGAAGAATCCGCCGAATAGGTTTTGAAGGTTCAGGTTATCACTCTTGGCTGTTCCAAGAACAGGGTCGATTCTGAGCATCTGATGTCTCAGATGGAGGCTTCGGGCATCGAAATATGTCCCGAAGAGGCCCCTCTTGGCAGCGCGGAAGTGGTGATGCTGAACACCTGCGGCTTCATTGCCGACGCCAAGCAGGAGTCGGTGGAGGCCATCCTGCATGCGGTAAAGGCCAAGAATGACGGCCTTATAGAGCGCATCTATGTTTTCGGATGCTTATCGCAACGCTATCATGACGAGCTTGTGGCGGAGATTCCCGAGGTGGACGGCTTTTTCGGTGCGGACGATGCAAGTAATCTGCTCGCCGCCCTCGGCCTTAAGTATTCGCCGGCGCTGCAAACCCGCCGCCACCTGACCACCCCGCGCCACTTCGCGTACCTCAAAATATCCGAGGGATGCGACCGCAAGTGCGCCTATTGCGCCATTCCGGGCATCCGCGGGCCTCATGTCTCGGTGGACATGGACACCCTGACAGAGGAGGCCGCGACTTTGGCCGCCGGCGGTGTGAAGGAGCTGATAGTCATCGCCCAGGACACGACCTATTACGGCCTGGACCTCTACCGCAGGCGGATGATCGCCCCTTTGATGGAGCGTCTGGCCGAGATTGAGGGAATCGAGTGGATCAGGCTCCATTACAGCTATCCCGAAGCATTCCCGGAAGATCTGCTGGACGTGATGTCTGCCAATAAGAAGATTTGCAACTACATCGATATCCCGCTGCAGCACTGCTGCGAGAAGGTTCTGGAAGCGATGCGCCGCCCCGGCGACGAGGTTCACATGCGCGCCCTGATAGAGAAGTTCCGGGAAAAAGTGCCCGGCGTGGCGCTGCGTACCACCATGATCGTGGGGCATCCGGGCGAGACGGAGCGCGAATTCAAGAAACTGCTTGGTTTCGTCGAAGATATGCGTTTCGAGCGTCTCGGCGCTTTCACATATAGCGAAGAGGAGGGGACCTACGGCGCCCTGAACTATAAGGATTCGGTGCCGCAGCGCATCAAGCAGGAGCGCTACGACCGCCTGATGGAGCTCCAGAGCGGCATTTCGCTCGACTATAACGCATCCCGCGTGGGCAGCGTCGAGCGCGTGATTGTGGATTCTTTCGCCGACGGCGCCCTTTACTGCCGTTCGCAGAAAGAGTCGCCAGAGGTGGACGGCCAGATCATCGTCCCGATGAAAGCCGCTCCCGCCTCGTTGATCGGTAATTTTATTAATGTCAAAATAACCGGTGCGGATTGTTACGATCTCACCGCAGAAATTGTTTAGTATCATGTTTTTAGAAGGACAAACCGCATTGATTACGGGCGCTGCCCGCGGAATAGGCAAGGCCATCGCGCTCAAATTCGCAGCCGAAGGCGCCAACATTGCATTTTGTGATATCGTCATCGATGAAGTGGCGCTTGCCACCAAGGCAGAACTGGAGGCCCTCGGGGCCAAAGTTCTGGCCATCCAGAGCGACGTCTCCGATTTTGAGGCAGCCGCAAGCGTGGTGAATCAGACCGTGGAGGCGTTCGGCCGCCTGGACATCCTTGTAAACAACGCCGGCATCACCCGCGACGGTCTTCTGGTCCGCATGGACGAGAAGGCGTGGGACGATGTGCTGCGCATCAATCTCAAGAGCGTCTACAACTACTGTCATGCCGCCGTTCCGGTCATGATGAAGGCCCGCAAGGGTTGCATCATCAATGTCAGCAGTGTGGCAGGCCTGAGGGGCAACGCCGGACAGTGCAACTACTCCGCCTCCAAGGGCGCCATTGTGGCTTTCACCCGCACCCTGGCCAAGGAGGTCGGCCCGCGCAACATACGCGTCAACGCCATCGCTCCCGGCTTCATCCTGACCGATATGACCAAAAAGCTGCCCGAAGATCTTCTCAAACAGTGGATTGACAACATTCCTCTGCGTCGCGGCGGTACCCCTGAAGACATCGCGAATGTCTGCTGCTTCCTGGCCAGCGAACTGGCAGGCTACGTGTCGGGACAGGTCATTACCATCGACGGCGCGATGACCGTTTAGCGTCGGGTATGCCATTTTGTCGCATCTTGAGCCTTGGCAAACAATTTGCCGTAAGGGAGAGTCGTTAAAAAAGGCTTACTATGAAACACAATAAGGACTACAAAAAGAATCATGACCCCGAAGAGGATCTGAAACAGACGGCGGCTGCCGAGGCTGCGGAGCAGGAGCCTGTGGCCGAAGAGGCCGCGGAGGCTATGGAAGATGCCGGAGAGGATGCTTTGGCAGAAGCTGAAAAACGCGCCGCGGAGGCTCAGGACAAGTACCTGCGTCTGGCAGCGGAGTTTGACAACTTCCGCCGCCGCACGGCCAAGGAGAAACTGGATCTGGTGAAAAGTGCCGGAGAGGATATCCTCAAGGGAATGCTTCCTGTGCTGGACGACTGCGAACGCGCCATCAAGCAGCTTGAGCAGACCGAGGCAAGTACCTTTGAGAAAGAAGGTACCGTGCTTATTTACAACAAGTTGCTCTCTTATATGAAGTCTTGTGGACTGGAAGAGATCCCGGTTCTTGACCAGGAGTTCGACACCGACTTTGCAGAGGCAGTGGCCCAGCTGCCGGTGGACGATCCTGCCAAGAAGGGCAAGGTGCTCGAGGTTATCCAGAAGGGTTATACACTTGGCGGCAAGGTCATCAGATTTGCCAGGGTTGTCGTAGGACTTTAAAGGGAGGCGACCGTTATTATGGCAGAGAAAAGAGACTATTACGAAGTGCTGGGCGTCGAGCGCACCGCCACCGAAGAGGAGATAAAGAAGGCCTACCGCAAGAAGGCCATCCAGTATCACCCCGACAAGAACCCTGGCGACAAGGATGCCGAGGAGAAGTTCAAGGAGGCGGCGGAGGCTTATGACGTGCTCAGCAATCCCGACAAGCGTGCGCGCTATGACCGGTTCGGTCATGCCGGAATGGCCGGCGCCGCCGGTAGCAGTGCGGGCGGATTCTCCATGGAGGATATCTTCTCGCAGTTCGGCGATATCTTCTCCGATGCCTTCGGAGGCGGTTTTGGCGGGGCATTCTCCAATTTCGGATTCGGCAGCAGCCGCTCCGGCGCCCGCCGTGTGGCACGCGGCACCGACATCCGCATCCGCGTCAAACTGCCGCTCAAGGACATCGTCCACGGCGTCGAAAAGACCGTCAAGATAAACAAGATGGTGCAGTGCCCCGAATGTCACGGGCGCGGCGCCGTCACCGAGGCTGACATCAAGACCTGCCCCGACTGCAACGGTACAGGTATGGTCACCCGCGTCAAGAACACCATCCTGGGCGCGATGCAGACCACTACGACCTGCCCCAAATGCGGCGGCGAGGGCAAGATTGTGACCACCCCCTGCAAGCATTGCAACGGTTCTGGTCTGGTCAAGAAATCCGAGGAAATTACCTTCAAGATTCCCGCCGGCGTGCAGGAGGGGATGCAGCTCACCGTGCAGGGCAAGGGCAACGCGGCCAAGGCAGGCGGCGTGAACGGCAATCTGCTGGTGGTCATCGAAGAGGAGAAAGATCCTGTTCTGGAGCGTGACGGCAACGATCTGATTTACTCCCTGTTCATCTCGGTGGCCGAAGCCATTAACGGCTGTGAAGCCGAGATACCTTCGGTGGACGGCAAGCTCAAGATCAAAATAGAGCCTGGCACACAGCCTGGCAAAACCCTCCGCCTGCGCGGCAAGGGCGTTCCCGATGTGGACGGCTACGGCACCGGCGATTTGCTGGTTGTGGTTCAGGTCTGGATCCCCAAGAAGATTTCCAAAGAAGAGAAGGCCATGGTGGAGAAACTTGGCGAGAGCGATAATTTCAAGGCCAGACCTACGCAGGACGAGCGCAGTTTCTTCAACCGCATCAGAAACATGTTCAAATAGAGATGAGACGCTTGCTCCCGGTTGTGTGTGCCCTGCTTTTGTCTGTGGCGGCCCTGGCTCAGAATAAAGGCTATGGCTGGCCGATGGATCTCAAGCCGGCATCCTTCTCCAGCACCTACGGGGAGTTGCGCCGCAATCACTTCCACGCCGGACTTGACTGGCGCACCGGAGGTCATTCCGGAGAGAAACTCTACGCCATCAAGGAGGGCTATGTGTGCCGTATTTCCGTTTCTCCCGTCGGCTACGGCAATGCCTTGTATATCCAGCATCCCGACGGCACAATGTCGGTCTATGGCCATATGGACCGTTTCCGCGATGATATCGCCCGCCGCGTCAGGGCCGAGCAATATAAGAACAAGAGCTATCGCGTCTATTTTGAACCGGGTGAGCGAGAGTTTCCCGTGGAGAAGGGCGAATTCATAGGCTATTCCGGCAATACCGGATCTTCCGGCGGCCCGCACCTGCACATGGAGATCCGCACCGATGGCGACAATCTCCCCCTGAACTATCTTGCCGACGGCACTTATACGGTCAAGGACTCCAAGCCTCCGGTTAT
>JAEEGL015614769.1_pt1 | contig 12366 bp, 12 predicted proteins | sample 9134231 | NCBI WGS metagenome assembly JAEEGL01 (sample SAMN16246548, study PRJNA631951) | gut metagenome | biome: gut microbiome; feature: rumen; material: fiber-attached | host: Bos | place: Iran: Karaj | collected 2018-10 | reverse complement strand
GAGAGAATCCCCTGGATCCTTTTCGGAATCTTAATGATGAAGGAAAGCAGAAAGTCCTGGATTATATCAATCTACTAGAGAAGTCCGGGGAATATGAAAAGAAGAATGCCGAGATCATCGACATCACGCCTCGGCTTATGAAGATCGCCCTGGTTCCCGCATCAGCAGGGGACGGCAACTTCCTGGACGATGAGAATTTCGAAACTGTAGAAATAAAGAAGCCAGTTCCTAAGAAGGCTGACTTTGGAGTATATCTTGACGGTAACAGCATGGAACCGCAGTTTCACGATGAAGAGCTTGTATGGATCGAGCAAACCGAATGCCTCAATCCCGGCGACATCGGGCTCTTCTTCCTGGACGGAATGACATATTTTAAAAAATACGTGGTAAGTAAAACCGGGACATTTCTGGTATCCCTAAATCCCGATTATGCACCGAAGCCGGTAAGCGAATATAGCACTTTTAAAATTTTTGGCAAGCTTGCCGTTGATTGAGTCCGTTTATTTGGACAGCCTCTGTATTATGATGGTACTTGTCAGAGAATCTATCAGATAAGGAGGATAACGTTTTGAACGAATTGATTTATTCCAACAATGTTTACACTCTTCGCAAAGAGTATGGTATAAGCCAAGACAAAATGGCTGCAGACCTTGAGATCAGCAGACGATCCATCAGCAAGATTGAAAATGGAGACCAAAACCTTTCGCTTGAAATGGCCTATCGAATCGCGTCCTACTTTAATCGTTCAATAACAAATGTCTTTCCACTTCACGAAATAACCAACTTACGTGTATGCAATATGCATAAATATAATAGAGATAATATTATCACATGAGCACATCATTTTATTGTTATCACAAAAACTAACAAAGCTAGCAATCTCTATTTAGCTCATTGCGATACCAATAGATGAATCAAAATTGTAATTCGTCCTCGCTTATTTGATTTATAAACCGTTTATACTCATCTTCAGATAACGAATGATCAAATGACATCAACATTAATTCCTTCTGTGGAATTTCATTTATCTGAATTGGTTCATAAAAAAATATACATTTCTTAAATCCATTTTTTTCATAAAAGGCATCAACATTCTCACGAATGTCTACCTCAACAACTATGCATTTGTTGCAAGTCTTAATTGCATTTATAATCTGCCTTCCTAATCCCTGATGTCGATATTCCTCTTTTATAAGCAGATATTCTATAAAAGCAAATTCCTTAAAACTCCACCAAAGACACATTCCTTGTGACCCTACATATGTGACTTGATAGTCTTTATGTCTAAACGCCAAAAGCTGACTGTCCATAGTTCTGAGAAAAGATATATCAAATGTCCCTAATAGTATTTCATAAAGTTTTCTCTGTTCTGACTCAGAAAGATTCGCAGTGCTTTTTGTTACAACCCTTTTATCCATTTTACAATTCTCTCGCTTACTTCTGTTTCTACTCCAACTATGTCATGATCCGCGCACAAATCATTAGCGATTTCCGCATTTAGAAAAGATTTCCTTAAGAAATCAATCCATATAGATTGATCATGCATTTGAAGACCATCGCGAGTGCCACTAAAAATGAATGTTGGTGTTTTGATTTGAAATGGTGTTCCACACTCAATATTCAAATATTCAAATGCACTCCCCTTCAAGATTGACAGTAAAGCGCTTTTAGTAATTGGAATTTGGTAAACCCACTCATCAGTATCGCCACGGGCCCCGTATTCGTTCGACGGCAACCACTCAAAATCCGCCTTCCCCCATCCTTCGTCACAGCTTTTAAAATTACCTTGTAATCTTCCAATCTGTTCAGCAACAGTTTCTGGTTTAATCCAATCACTTTGAACTTTATAGCTGTCTACCGGAGATAAAAGTATTAGAGGATTATCAGCTTGCTTTTCCAAGGTATACTGTGTTATCTTATCACATCCCAAACTATGTCCTTGTAAGATAATATTCTTATATCCTAGATTTTGCGCAAATTTAATCGCAGCATCTATATCTTTTTGAGAATCATCGTAATTAGATACAGCTCCACCAGTATATTTTAAGTCTCTACCATAATATCCCTCTGCCAAGCCATCATGAGAAGACAGATTAATTGTCAAAAAATCGATTCTATTATTGACATAAATCTCTGACATAACCCATAAAAACTTATTCTGATAAAAATTACCAAAATTCCCGTGTATATGAATTACTATATCATCCTTTTTCACATCATGATAACAGTAGTACATTCCAATGATTTCAAAATCATCAACCGTCCGTATTGCCACTAACCTCCCTAGGTTGCTCTTCATTTTCATCAATCTCCTTCACCCTCTCAGTCTCAGGGTTCTTCTCGTTCTCTATAACATTAGAAACATCAATAACACTTTTTTCATCCGTGCACTGTTTCTGCAGATTGCCTTCCTTATTCTCCTGCTTGGATTGCAAACAATCTGTTTCTGGATTCCCACTTAAGTCACCTTGAGATAATTCATTAAATAATTTGATTACCCCCATGGGCTCTACCGGCTCATTTGAAACTCCAGTCTCAGGCAAATCATGTGTTAATGAAGCAAAGTTCCACATTTCATCAAACAATTTCCTATATCTATGGACTTCCGCCTCATTTTTGGTATATATACCCTTATAGGGTTCATATGACTCCACTTTAAACATCATGCGAGGACCATATATGCCAAAATCAATCTGTGAACTCGAAATCATATTGCTTTCGCAGGCTTTAGCAAAATCAGCTTTACTTATATACTTACCTTCAAAGCCTTGATTTGTATCATAAAACTTGCATAACGCTTTTAGTCGATAGTCATGTATAAAATCATCATCGCCTAAAATCAAAAGCACTTTTATCATCTTCACGACACCAAGCTGAACCATCTTATATGCCGTTTCAAAAAATTTCTTGTCCTCAGCAGTTCTTAAAATACCGTCCTTCAATTGATCGATGGGAAACGTTAATTCAACAACCTTCTCATCGCTTACATTTAAAGCATCAAATACACCGTCTGAATTAACAATGTAATCAGATGAAATTTCGATTTTTTCATCTCGAGCCGCTAATTGTAAAACATAATGCAAATTATCAATATTCTTCTTACACGATGTAATGAATAAATCTTGCGAGCCATGACTGTTCTCAATAATCGACTTACAATACTCATTCATCTCATACAGTTTGCCCGTCCAATCATTTGCTTGTTCCACAAGAGAATAATTCTTTTTTGCGCTAAAATACCTTGATTTTACAATAAATGAATGTCCTATATACTCAGCACACAGGAAGCTCAACATAGTTGTTGCGACTGTTTGAAATACATCAAATGCACCTAATATTGATAGCAAAGCCGTGATTATAGCCACTATGAGAGATGAAAGGATTATTATTCCGTCTATAAAACGACTAGCCGCTGAGGGGTTTTCATCTGATATATTTCTCTTCATTTTTTTTGTATTCTTTATACTTTTTTTCATGCACTTCCCCCTTGCCAATTAATATGCCATAACCCACCATTGTTTAAAATATTTACATTCTCCAGCCAAATTGAAATGCACTTCATACGTTCCGTCCATCTCATATACATTATCATCACGAGTATCTTGATATTTTAGATACCAATGCATAGCACATTTTCCGTCTTCAAAAGAAATCAAATCAATATCGAGCTTCTCTATACTTTGATACTTAGTTTCCTCCCACAAGTTTTTTATGTCCTCGCGAGACGAAACTGGTGCAGAGAATGGTCCTTCAAAATACTCATCAATCTTGTCAAACAAGCACACAACACCATCTATGTTATGGCTTTCCCAATCCAACTTTAACTTTACCATCCACTCGATTACTTTTTCTTTTAACTCGCTCATGTTAATCCTCCTTACTTTATGCAAAAATACTGTTTTGTCCTATGATAATATGGGCTATTAGTATCTTCATCACAATAAAACTCAAAGTGTGAATAATGCTTCACATACTCAGGTTCCAACTCCTGCCATGCTTTTCCATAGCTCCATACAAACCCCTCTGGTGTTATCATATGCGCGGCCTCAGCTAAAAACTTAATTTTTTCAGAAAAATCGCCTTCACGTATATACTTATAAAAAACAGTACTGTCAACAATATCATTTTTCTTTACCAGCTCACTGCAGAAAAGAACTTCTGAGGAAAAATCATTAATGGTCCGAAGATTAATTGGCATTTTCTCATACTTGTCAAACAATTCCTCAAGAGTTGGTATAGGAAAATCAAAGGCCAACACCTTATCTATAAATACGCCTTTCGACGAAATGGAGTTTGCCAGATTTTTATAAAAATCATCTCTCTCATTGTATGGTATATTCCCCATAGTCAAATCAGAAAGAACAACTTTAAAAAAACCAGAAAAGGTTCCAAGAGTTTTTGTCCATTCATCATTTATAAATATCTCTTCAGATTTGATTAATTCCGGGATTAGTTTTCCCATTCGCAAGTAAAAATCTTTACTTTTATCGATTATGTATCGCTTTCTAAATCCTAGTCTAAATAGCAATTCTCTAAACTCTGGCGTGCTTCCCAAAACAGCAACCGGCTCTTCTCTATTAACAGCCTTAATATAAGATTCTATTCTATTAAGTTCATTAATTGTTGGTCTTGAGGGAGGCAATACTGTATACCACTGATCCATATTCTTCCAATCAGACATTTATCATCCTCCCATATATTTCTAAAGCTTCATTAACATCAACCCCGTCAAATATTATTGCTTTTATTCCCTCAATAAATGCCCCTATATTTTTTTGATTGAAGACATTTCTTCCATAACTAATTCCAGCCCCCCCTGCTTTCATTACTGCTGAAGCTATTTCGTATGACTTTTCAACCTCGATCAACGGTCCTCCTGCTACAATTACAGGTCTACCAAAAGCCGAGTCAACAACTCTCTTAAATGATTCGCAAGAGCCTGTATATCGCGTCTTTATTATATCTGCCCCCAACTCAGCGGATGCTCGTGTACAGTGGCAAATTAAGTTTGTAAAATCTTGTTCACTTAAGTCATCAAAATTATAGTCTTTTCCATCTACACTTTTACGAGGATAGGAAATTGCCAATACTGGAAGTCCATACTGTCCAGCTTCTTCAGCTACAGATCCTAGCTGACGTAACATTTGATTCTCATACTCACATGAATAGTTTACATGTACAGCAACGCAATCTGCATCCATCTTGATCACTTCAGAAACAGAACTTGTTATAACTTTTAAAATGTGATTCCCCATTGTTGTACTAGCGGTTATATTTATAATTATGGGAGTACTTGCCAATTTTACTTCCATAACACTGCCTTTAAAACCCAGTATTGCATTTGGCTGTGATCTTTCTATTTCACCTATAGTTCTACGGATATTAAACAATCCTTTATACGGTCCAGATATCAAACTGTCATCCACAGGAACAACTAGCATTTTCCCGTCCCTTAATAAATGTGCCATTCTTCTTTGTTTACCATATTCTGATGATGTCATTTTTGTACCCCTTTTTAATTGTTAACGTTTAGCGGAAGATAACTCATTCTTCGTCTAAGCGATATACCTATAATCTAGATATTACTTGATCTATCGACAGAGAAATCCTTCTCCAGATTTCAGGTTTTATAATAAACCCCTTGGAAGTATTATGCGCCCGTTCTCTTACTAAAACTGCCCCATCGATTTGCTCTCCCCCAATCAAACGATCATAATAACCAACCAGCTCTTGTCGTTCAAATATCACATATTCATCCATAGTCCCAAACAAATAGAACCGTGTATTATCATTCTTAAGGATACCACTATCCACCCACGCACCAGTATTACGCATTCTTTCCTGATATTCGATATAATAATTATGTGTATCCCTTGATTTTATGTCATATTTAATTTCAATTCCCGCTTCTGACTCACCAGCATATTGTAAATCTCTACCATAATAGAGCCCTATATCTACACCTCGCGCTTTAAACTGTTTATCTATAAACACTTCAAAAGAATGTGATGACTCGAGTTGTTCTATGAAATATTCTGTGTGAGATCTGTCTTTCCAAATCACCGGCTTCTCATAATTCCAGGGAGAATTATTAAAGCTATTTATGAAGGTTATATAGTCCGGATGTGCAAGCACGGTCGATTCTAAATTTACTTTTCTGACTAAAGGCAAACTATTATATCTATCTATAAGTTCTTCATAGATATGAAAGTTACCATATGAAACTGTCATTCTGTTTACTTCCATATAATAGACATATAAGTAAAAGTGTTCTTCCGCCGACAATCTCTTTTCACAATCAATATAATTAATCATTCAACCTATTCTCCATTCTTGTAAAGTCATCATTAATTTCTTTCATTCTCTGTTCTTCATTATAGAAATGAACACCCCATATTCTATATTGATTATCATCTACAAACTTGATTACTGGAACTCCTTCATTTTCTATTTGCAGAAGAAAAGTTTCCTTCCAAGCATCCTTCTCGATAAGTTGTCCACCTTTAGGTTCAGCAAATACTTGAACTTGTTCATAACCAGTAGCTTTCTTCTTTCTAAGAAAAATTACATAGTCAGGCTCAAATCGCTCTCCCCCGTCAAAGGAATACAAATGGAACTGTCGCTCATTTCTTACCAGATACACCGAATCATATACTGCCTTCAGTTTTTCATAATGGCGCTTGAAATATGAAACAAAGGCTTTCTCTTCCGAAGTTCCATAGTTATCTTCATACGCGAACCATTCTTCACTGCTTAGGTCTAATCGCCATTTTGCAGGAACTGAAGCATCACTTTGTGAAACACCAATACCGCCATCATGCGGATCTGTATAGTTACACTCTTTACTAGTAAAAATGTCTCTAATATATTGCGCTTGGAACTCTCTTGTACCTTCGTATGTCTCTTGGATATTTGATATAGAGTCACTGTATTTCTTAACAACAATATTGACGGCATTATTTAATACAGATACCGGGAGCGTTGAATACTTACTTTTTATAATCAGCCGTATCCCACCAAAATAGTCGTCACTAGTAATAAATTCCCTCATTGAAGTCAAATTAGGATACATTTCTTTTAATGCCGCAAACCTGTAAGACGGATACTTAGCTAGCGCTTTGTTGATTATTGCATAATTCAACCCTGCTACTTCTTTAAACGTAATCTCGGTGGTATATGTACTACCTTTTTCTTCTCTCGGAGACTCATCTTCCATAACCAAGTCTTCTCCTGACAAGCCGGTTGCCAAGGAGAGGTAGTGCAAACTTCCCTTAATCGAAGGCAGTACACCATTGATGCGGGATTTCGGCTTTCGATCATTTATAAATACATAACCCTCTTTATACAAAGGAGTCTTTACAAAGGAGTCTTTAAGCACATTTTTTCTGGTAACCACATTATCCGCATCTATACCTATCTCTTTTAATGCATTATGCAATTCTCCGATATATCTGCTGTCATTTTGACAATGATAATATAGTTCCTCACAGATTCGTAATTCATTGCCTAAATCATTATCAAATTTTCTCTGATAACGTGGCTGCCTTTTATCTAAAGCGAACGGACAGTATCTAGCTCCACGTCCTATTAACTGAGCTTCGGACACTGTAGCTGCCGAAATAGATTTACCACCGGACTGTCGAGTCTCATACAATCTTACGATGTCAAACAAGTTTAACACGTCCCAGCCTTCATCCAATTTCCTAACCTCAAAGATTGCTCTGTATGGGTTATCATAATCTTCTAACGAATTTAACAATAACTGCTTTTCTTCTAGGTCTGTCTCCTCGTTTACAGATACACAGTGCTCGCTCGCAAAATCCGATTTTAGCTCCTCCGCCAACATATCAAATGTAATGCCTTCGTTTTCAAAGAAAGCATATGCCACATTCATAGTCGGATTATCAATCAATTCAGAAATGCGTTCCAACTCAGCACCAGACAACCTACTAATCTTCTCAAGAAATGCAGTCATAAACGTTTTACTGTCCACTACTTTTGCAGCCTTAAACAGCACAATAGGTTTCATTCCTATTCTGTACTTCTGAAAAATTTTCAACCTATACTGACTCAAAACAATAGCTTGTAAAGCTCTGTCCATTATGTCCATATCCGAACGTAATGTTACAATCTCTTTTGAATACAGATCCTGTCTAAACTTCTTTAAAGGATAATCAAATACAATTTTATTCTCATAAGAAGCTTTAATTAGCTGGTTACCCAAATCACATGTAGCCGTAAATTCCAAGAGGATATTATCTTTACTACAGTCAAAAATGTTTTTTACTGTATCTTCCCACGAATGATAACTTTCTTCTTCATCCTTATTCATCTTCTTTGTAGATGCATTTAGATGATGCGCTTCATCAGAAATCAATACGACATTAATATTCTCAAAGTCTTCGAAACTTATGCCATTTTCCTTGGTCATCCACATATCGGAGTGAAGTCCCTGAGTCGTTGTAAAACATATATTAATAGCATCTGGGTCGGAGCTTTGAAAATTCCTAACTTCTTTAACCTGAACATGTTCCCCATCTATCAATAATGTGTCATTAAATAAGTATTTACTTGAAGCAGCATTCAAAAAATTGTCCTTCGTCTTTTGAACGATATTTGCCAAGTTTACGAAGAAAAGGAAATTTCTATATCCCTTCTTGTAAAGATATATCATTAACCCTGCCATTATTAAAGTTTTCCCGCTACCCGTAGCCATATGAAACAGTGTTTGAGTCGGTTTTCTCCTCAGGCTATCGTTCTCAAAATATGTTATGAAATTTCGAAATGCGTCAATCTGATATGGACGTAATTCAAACTTTTGATTTAAGTTCTCCTGAATATAAGTAGGAAATTCCTTATACTGGCCATAATGCTTAGCTTCATTAATTTGCTCATATAAAAACATAATTAGGCCTCCATATTATAAAAACTTCTTGAAAAAGCTTTCTCCACATCGGTTACAGCAAATTCAGCATCATCAATATCATCCATGTTTACATACAGGAGATTTGCGTCAATTAATGACATAATAAATTCCCTTTTCTGATCCGTAGATAAACCGTCAAAATCGGTAATGTTAGCCTCAATCTCCTTGGGATTTACCTGACATGAAATATATCCTGTCTTTATAACGTCGTTTAAAATGTCTTTTAATTCGCTATCGCTTTCCGCTTTTTTTGCCCTATCAATAAAGGTCTGATTTTGCTTTTTTAGTTCAAAATAAAGGAAAGATCCGCCGCCGGAATACTCATATTCTGTCAGAGTATCATTTTCCTCTCCTTTCACCACGCCAAGCAAGCGAGCCCTAGTTGTGTCCTCGATATAATCCATCTGCTCGCATAAAACAAACCGTCTATTTAGTTTAATAGCAACTGCCCCAGTGGTTCCTGATCCAGCAAATGCATCAAGTACATAATCACCTTCACTAGTGAAGATTTCCATTAAGAATGCTATAAGATCTTCCGGTTTTTTTCCGTTTCGAAATTCTACAACCCCCTCATCGTTTACAGTATTATAGCTTTGAACAAAATCAATAAAATTAGGATAAGGCTTGTATGTCTTGTTTGTTGACGTGGGCATTCCCTGTAAGTACGCTCCGTTCTTATTACCTTCCGGCGGTAAATAGAAATACCTATAGTCATACATATCGTCGCCTATATTATCAACTTTAAATAAAGTCTTTGAAGGATATTGGGTTTCTAAAGGTTGTAAATATTTTACATAAAAGCGCCCCGAAGACACTTTCTCTTTTATGGAGCCTCGGACCGTTACAATCTTAAAATTCTCTTTCGCCGGCTCACCCTTTATCAATTCATATTCGTCAGGCTCAAAAACCCTTCCTTTTCTTCCTTCAAACTCTATTTCCTTTCCCTCCGTTAATTCTTTGACAGTCCATTGATAATCATCAACAGTTTTGTCTTCAGCAATCTTAGGCATCTTAAATGAGGGTGACTTAGAATAAACTAAAACATACTCTACTACATCGTTATACTCCTTATCAGCTGTCAGCGTTCTTTCAGGATGCCTTACCAAAACATTAAAGGTCATAACATAATTTCCGACAATTTCATCCAATAACACTTTCAAATAAGCGTAATGATGAAAACTACACTGAATTAATAACACTCCACTGATTGGATCAAGCAATGGCATAACTTGCTCAACTCTATTTTTAATAAAAACAAGCCATGAGCTTCTCGAAAACTTATCATTATATTTAAAACTATCTGAGCCGGTGTTATATGGAACATCCCAATATGCCATTCTAATTTTGTTTCCAAATCTACGCTTTAGAGAAGATAGCGATAACAGGTTATTGCCCTTCACTAAAATATTTTCATCATCTTTCATCTCAGTTATAGTTTTCAATCCTTCAGCGGAGCACCTAGTAGGATTAGTTAATACTTTAGGCAAAAACATCTTGTCTATCTCATCAGGCGCAAGAACAGTATTGAAGAATTTTTCATCTCTACTCTGATCTTCTTTTGTTTGCCCTCCCTCAAGAACACAATCCTTATATGGAAATGACAAAACAACATCAGAGGTCGCAGAAATCATATCTCCCATGTGATCTGATAATCCAATTTTATTTTTAAATCTTGTAAAACTATCTGGTAAAAACTCTCGATTATTAACAACCCAGCCAAAACTCGTTTTATCAAAGACTTCGACACCATCAATATTTACAAAAAAAGCCTTTTTCAAATCTTCATTCTTAAGTAGCGCTTTCAGTAAATCTGTATCATTTTTATTAGCAGCTTCTGCTATTTTATTCTTTAATAATTTGCCTTCAGCAGAACAGAACTTTTCATTTCCTGATAAGACAGTCGTAAGAATTGTAAAAATATTAGACATAACTATTTCCTTTCTTCGCCTTTTTTATTATTCTTTTTTCTTCCATCAAGGGGTTTTTGTGCTCCTTCTGGTATTAGCCACATGCTGCCTTTCTGAATAGCCCCTTCGATGCGTCCTTCATCGCAAAGAACAACCACTCTCCTTCGGCTAATCCCCCACTTCTCACTAATTTCCGTCGTTGTTAAAAAATCCATATAAAGTCCTCCATATGATCTCAAACAATACGTCACTTTTATTTTATTCTTTTCGAGGAACAATAGCAAGATAAACTATTCATTTTAAAGTAACTATTTTTTTAATTTTCGCAAGCAGTGCCTCGGTATATACCGACGCTCCTTGCTTGTTGGCTGGCTCTGCCCCCAATCCCCCAGGAACCTCGTTTCACTCGGAGCTACGCATCGGCTTGCCGACGCTGAATACATTTCGAATGAAAGTTCTGATTGCCAGATTTTTTCTTTTCTGATAAGATGTGATTCGCTACAAAATTCAGAGCCAAGTTCTGGCAATTTTCCCATCACCTTAGTTTTTACTTAACACAGAACAAAGGAGGTATTATGTTTTCACCCAAAGAACTGAATATCGATTCTCGGTATTTCGAGATCATTGGCCGTTCTGCTTTTTGCGTTACTATCCGAAGTAGAAACACCGGTCATTATTGGCATATTGTAAATGCCGATGGTCGCAACTATCGAAGTTGCCAAATCTATCACCGCCATAAAAGCCAAGGCGAGTATCATCTTCACGGCCACGCCGGAACACTAAGTAAGTGTATTTCAGACATCAAGAGTCACGACATTTTCCAATTAAACGGCAGAAAAAGAGTAACAAAAAAAGAGGGAGACCTCATCGGATTGCTCCAATAAAATCTCCCTGATTACTACAATGTTTCTTCTCTCTTTTTTAGTTTTTCAGCCTGCTGTTCCTGTTCCTCCTTTTTAAGGAACTGATCCACGTTGTACTTCGCAGTCTGATAATCTTTCATTTCCTGCCTTGCCTTTCGGTACTCGGCATAGGTCTTTTTCTTCTCCTGAAGAACCTGCTCAAATTCCTGATTCAATTCCCGGATAGTCGGTAGCTTTCCATGAATCTTCGAAAAAGCTTCCTTGGCAGCTTTGTGAAGTGTTATTTCCTCGCGATGCTCCTCAAAGAACTTTTTGCTATATCCGCTTTGGCGATACTGAACATAAACTTCTTTCGTCTTAGAATAGTTAATGATATGCTTTTTGAGTTCGGTAATCTCAGCAAGACGTGCTTCTAGCCTTTTTTGCCTTTCAGATATTTCGCCAAATATTGCTGAGACATCCTTGGCTTTGGCAGCAAGTTCGTCATAATCCCTGAGATTATGTTCTTCCAAAAAGAGAAGTGTCTGAGCCATCTGCTTGATGTTATGAACCTTGGCCCAGCGTTCGTAACCGGGTCCTTTGCCCTTTGCAATCATCCTCTGAATATCAAGAAGCATATCGAGTTTCGGTTCCGTTTTTTCAAAATCAGGAATAGGCTTTTGTACCGTTT
>JAEEGL015567934.1_pt1 | contig 12366 bp, 8 predicted proteins | sample 9134231 | NCBI WGS metagenome assembly JAEEGL01 (sample SAMN16246548, study PRJNA631951) | gut metagenome | biome: gut microbiome; feature: rumen; material: fiber-attached | host: Bos | place: Iran: Karaj | collected 2018-10 | reverse complement strand
CATCAAAGATCTCGCACGTGAGGTGGCGGCGCAAACCAGTGAGGCCTTGCGCTTTAATAATAATATAGTTTCGCAAAACCAAGCCTTCAAACAGTTCGGCGCGGGAAATGTTCGCCGTTGGGTGAAAGAGGGGCTTCTCGCGCCTATCAGCAAGCGCCCTGGCAAGATAGAGTATAATATCTTTGACCTTAAGAGGTTGCAAGAAAGGCAGCAAGATTATTTCTTATAATATAAATAAGGTATAATATGAAAACAATGTATAACTTTTAATTCAATGTATACAACAATGAACAAGATTATTCTATGTGCAAATGTGAAAGGTGGTGTAGGCAAAACCTGCCTATGTGCCCTCTTGGCCAACTATTTGATAGTCAAAGACTATCATGTACTGGTGTGTGATAGTGATTTTCAGGCATCACTCTACCGTCACCGCGAACGTGAGGCTGAAGCAAACCCTGATGTACCTATTCCGTGGGAGATACGGATTTTGGACACTTCCAACCGTCAGTCATTGATTAATGAAATAGCAAAGATACGACAATACCAAGGGATAGTGATTATTGACACTCCTGGAACACTTAATGCTGTCAATCTTGATGTCGTATATGATGCTGCAGACTTACTCGTGATTCCTATGTCGTATGATTTTGACACTGTAGACGCTACTGGTCTATTTATTAAAGTCATCAGAAAAGTATACCACGGTAAGTTAGTATTTGTGCCCAACAGGATTAACACCTCAGAGGGAAAAAGTGAGGAACTTAAGCAGCGAGAACAGACTATTAGTCTTCTGGGACGCATAGGGGTTGTGACCCCTAGAATAAAACAGAGTGTTGTTATCAAGCGCTACTCTACCCTTTTCGGACTGGATAAGTATCAGCATGCAGCCATTGAGCATGCTTTCGAAAGAATCATAGATGAATTAAACAAATAATATGAACATGAGCAAGAAATACGGACAAGTAAGAAACCCACTTGATGGGAAAAATTTTAGTGAAGAAATAAGGGAACAGACTCTTCACAACAATAATCCTCCAAAAGAGAATACTCCAAACGAGAAAAAGGTTGAAAACAAAACCACAGATTGGCAGCGGTTTTCTGTTATTTGTGACAAAAAACTCATTGTCAAATTGCGCCTCATAGCTAAGAAGGAACATTTCACCATTCGGGAGGTCCTAGAATATTGGATGCGAACAGGTATCAACAAGTATGAGAATGAATACGGTGAAATTAATGAGGATAGTCACATTAGAGTGATTACTGATGTATTCAAGTGAGGATATCTAAATTCATGTATATTATGTATCTACAATTATGCACAGATGTATACATCTTAAATCATTCACCACCATGCACTCGAATATCAAATTATTTTTCTTTACAATTTTAAAGACGATAAAGAATGTTTTTATTTATAAAAACCAACAGAAGAATCCACAAATGAATACGCAGAATTTTAAGCACGCTGAAGACAGCTTTTCACAGTCCTCCAACCAGCCACCGAAGATGACTGTCTCGACGGACTATGACCTGTGGAACATGCTGTTCAAGGACAGCAGCTCACAAGGCTCACATAAACTGTCAAAGGCCGAAGCATACTTCGACCTGGTAAGACGTCATCGTCTGGCAATGTTAACAAAGAATGACTGCTATCTGGGCGGTGGCATCCTTTACCTTGCTAAAGCATGGCGGTGGGATCGTGGCACCGTGAAGAAATTCATCGACTCGCTATGTGCCATAGGAGCCGCGACCATCGAGAAGGTCTGGAACAAGACCGTTATATCTATCACAAACGTCACTTATCTTCCCCAAGATGATTCAGACGCGTAACGTAACACCCTTCCGGTGCCGTCTCACAGCTACTACACCTTCCTGGTGGCCTCCTACGAGGCGAAGCCTCTCAGAGACGCTACGGCGTCCTTTCCGGACGTTCCACGGACGTTTTTTCGAAACGCCCCATAGTGCGCTTGCGCACCCTGGTTGTTTCACAACCGTAAAGCCTAATATACGTTTTTCGTTCCGAACAAACGTAACGCCCCTTTCCTACGGGGAGCAAGCTCAGGGGCTTATTAGGCTCAGGGTTACACCCCAAGAACCAGACGTTGAACAAAAAAATCAAAAACATGGCAAAGCAAGTATTTGATCTTCACGCAGGAAAAGGCATGTCAGCCGGGCAGAGTACGGAGCATCTCCGTAACTATAAAGTTGTTGACCCCGATTACAAAAAATATGGGTACTATGACCCGACCAGGGTGAACCTGAATTTCGAAGTTGGACGCGGTGGGGTTATCAAGCCCGTCAACAAGCAGTATTCCATTGTTCAACGTTTTAAGGATAATCTTCGCAATAGAGGAATAGAAGACCCTAATGAAATCAAACGGAAAAAGGGGCTTGAACCGAACCGAAACACGGTGGCGAATATTATTCTCGGAGGCTCACGCGACCAGATGCACAAACTCGCATTCGGTGACCAGCAGATTGACCTTGCCAAAGGTGCCGACAACAGACATGTCATCAGACACCCTGAAATAGAAAAATGGGCGCAGGATATGTACAATTACATCGCCAGACGTTTCGGCGAAGAAAACATCATAGCTTTCATCATACATCTGGATGAGAAAAATCCTCACATTCACTGCACACTCGTACCTGTCAATGAAAAGAATAAAATATCTTTCAGAGATGTTTTTGGAGATAGTAAAAAAGCAAAGGATGTTTTCAAGAGGCTTCATGATGAAGTAGCAGAAATCAATAAGCAATACGGCCTCGAGAGAGGAACGGATATCAACACCACGGGAGCTAAGCACAGGACATCTGAGGAGTACTGGCAATGGCTCAAAGACAGGTGCAGTGAGATGGAGAATAACCTACAGGGAAAGAAGGAAGAACTGGACTTCCTCGACAAGGAGTATCGACGGACGGATATCAAGGTAAAAGGTCTGTCGAAAATGCTGGAGAATATGAAGGTGAGCAGGAACGACATCCAGGAGGAAATCAGACAGCTTGAAGAGGATGTCAAAGAGAGTCGCTCCAACAGTGATGATATCCGTCAGCAGATACAGCAGTTCAATAAGGAGTTGGAGGATGTCGATAAGAAGATGAAGGACAAGAAAGAGAAGCTTGACCAGGCCAGCCAACAGCTGGAAATAATCCTCGACCAGAAAGCGGATGCCCAACATAAATATGATGACCTGCGACGTGCCATCAACAGGGAACAACAGACACTCAATGAAATGAGCGGCACGAGAATCATTGAAGAGTCTCAGGCACAAGGGTGGCGAGAGTTTGCAACTGACATTCAACAGCGCTTTGATAATCTTAGCGACTACCGTAGTTCATTGTCCGACGAAAAGAAAGAAATATATGACAACATTTATAATGAAATATTTGACTGCTCCATTATCGAGGATGCAGCTCAGCGTGGAGCAGAAATCATTGCCGTGACAGCGGCACTCTATATGGATTCGATAGAGCAGGCAATATACTTCGCACAGTCAAGAGGAGGCGGTGGAAGCATTCCTGACAATGGATGGGGTAGACGGCCTAACGAGGATGATGATTCATTCCGAGGACGATGCTTCCACATGGCCAGAATGATGATGCGGCCACAACGACAAAGAAAAAATCAGATGCATCGATAAAAGCCCACCCGTTACTACGAATTCACTTATGCCATTACAAGAGCGAATTCATCATCTGACGATATAATTTTATTGCATCCTGCATTATGTCATAATGGTCAAATGCGAGATGTGGCAAATCAAACAATGGCCACCATTCTGCTTTGACTGCATCATCCTGACCAATGACACCAATAGGCTCATCGATGATTGCCAAGTATACCACAGTCACAGTCCTTCCTCTTGGGTCACGGTCAACCTTAGAGTACGTTCCAATCTGGTGAATGTCCGACAATCGCAGTCCCGTCTCTTCCTCCAGTTCCCTGATAGCACACTGTTCCGTAGTCTCATCCATATTCATGAAACCGCCAGGGAATGCCCAAGCACCTTTGAATGGGTCGAAACCACGCTGGATAAGCAGCACCTTTGGTTCTGTCTCCTTCGTTATTACGATACTGTCAGCCGTAACAGCCGGTCTCGGATATTTATAAATATATGCCATGTCTGTTTATCTCTTCAAGAATTCTTTAAGCGAGATTGTTTTCATATTTAAACCTTTTGCTTTGACTTGAAGTCCATTGTCGCTAGTCAAGAGTATTGGATTATCTTGTTTGAATTTTAAAGCGACAGTTAATATGTTGTTATCAGGAGAACGCTTGTCAAAATCATTAGGAAGTAGCGACATATCTGACAATTCCATACGAACATTTTGCTTGTCAAGAGCCCTATTTATACAACGTAATGCTGATTCGACGTTTTTCTTTTCTTCATTCGACAATTTGATTTTTAACTTGTCAAGTTCGTCAATTACTTTTGCAGATAAAACAACGAGGAATTTCTCATCTATTTTTGAAATAATATCAGGGCAATTGACGAAAACATTGGTGTCGATAATATAGACATTTTGTTTAGTTGTCGATCTAACAGATTTCTGTTTAGGCGTTTCGAATTGAGACAAATCTATTTTCCCAACGACCTTGATTCCTGGTGATGGTTGTGATTCTTGTTCGTCAACTTTCATACTATCAATCGAAGAAAGGACTTCAGAATTAACATTTTCGAGGAATTTCCGAACCTCTACAGACATATTTGAAACACTATTTAATATGTTTTCATCACAAATAATAATAGTATTCATTTTTGCTCTACTCGTTGCAACATTGAACAGTGCACGATCTAACGACATATAGCACAAGTCGTTGGGAATAAAGAAAATGCAGATGTCACAAGTGAGACCTTGAACTCTTTCTACTGTATCAATAAGAACACGATTTGATTCGCCGAAACGTGTAACGAACGCTTTTTGCAGGGACTTAACGGATGATTTAAACTTTGATAAAACAGCTATTTCTGCCTTACTACTTACCTTCATAATCTCTCCTATGACATGCATAACGGAATCGATACCGTTGGATGGGACTTGATCACCAACTGCAAGAGGAAGTTTTATTAATGATGGTCCTCCCTCGACATTTAGGAAGTTTAATGGAATTGGAACTTGTTTCTCTGCCACAGAATTTAGCGATCCATCATAGAATAAACTTGTAAAGGATGCTGCCCTTGTAGTCAAGCGATATGTGTCATTCAGCTGATAAGAAGGATAATTAAAATTATCACATAATGTTTTAAAACCATCAGATAAAGGTATGTATTCTTTTTCCACCATCCTATCCATGCTCATATTGATTACGGGAGGTAATTGGCATTGGTCCCCAATCCATATTGCCCTTTTTGCAAGTTTCTTGGCTGCACATACCATAGCAAATAGCGCTTGGCTAGCTTCGTCCATAATTAAATTATCAAATGGCTGTAATTCGTATATCTCCTTAGCCCATTTTGAAGACATATAAAATGTCGACAAAGTCAGATTTCCAGGAGAGCAGAACAATTCAGATCCTTCAACATTTACTATACCTGGTATTTCTTTAATTTCATCAGTTGTCACATTCGTTTTATGAACTAATCCATGGTTTACATATGAAGATAGTGCTTCTTTTGAAGCAAGTTCCATCAAAGCCCGATTGGTTAATGCCGTTACAATTACGCTCTTCTTCGCATCTAACAATTTGGCAATTAACTCAGCCATCTTATATGTTTTTCCCGTGCCAGGAGGTCCCTGAATAATCATATTGTGTGATAATTCCCATTGGCCAGAAAAGAAAGTTGCATTACTACTTATCCCATTTAGTTTTATAGGTTTCCATTCGTGATGATTTTCATCGAAATCCAACATCTTGCCATATTCAGAAGAAGATTCTTCTGTTCTAACAAGTTGAATTAGGTTTTGATAGTATGCAGTAGGTGGCTCCTGAGGACCTAAGACTAAAATGCATCCAGTTTCTATAGCTTTTGACATCTCTAAAGAGATACCTTTAAGGCCGACTAAAGAGAAATCTTCATTGTCAGACTTTGCATGCCAAATACAAACGACCTCAGAAAACTCCTTTTGATATTTGTTTCTTAAATCTGCCCAAGAAATGGCTCCCCAATTTTTATACTTTGACATTTCGCCAATTAAAAGGACACAGCAGAAATAGTCACCTTTTCGTGGAATGCCTCTACTATTTCTCATTTTCAATATTGTGGTTCCTCTTTCATCTATTTTAAGGAACTGAGAAACAAAGATTTCTCCCTCTTCCATCAGAGCTATTGCTGATTTTTGTATAGTCCTAATGTACTTCTGGCTAATCGCACTAAGTTCTTCATCCAAAAACTTTTCCTGCTGTTTTCTTGTATATTTCATAATCAAATATCTTCTTCTGTTCCTAAAACTACTGTACCTTCATTCTTAACTTCCAATCCAAAACCTTTGATTTCATCAAAAGCAGAATATTGAGGATTCTCTATAACGAATTGTGTATTTTTTACATATTTAAAAATTTTTGCCAATGCCTCAAAATATTCTCTCGGAGTGTACTGGGCATCAAAAATGAGGTTTACATTTGAATTATTGCCGAAAAGTTCCTCAAAGTCTACGCATCTTATTCCTTTTCCATCATCAATAAGAAGGAGGTTATTGGGATTTGACATAAGCACCTCAAATGAAGTTGCTGCAAGATGTATTTTTTTACCTCTAGCACTTCGAATGACGATGTTTATAGTTTCACCTTGAGGAGTAATAATCTCACTGTATACATCTGCAATGGAATTCTCGGCATCCCATCCAGATACATCATAACCATGTTCGGATAAGTACTGTTTTGCTTTGACTCGTGCATTTCTACTTATTTCTTCTTGCTCTTCCTTCGTCAAATTCCCTTTCTCAACAACTTGTTGTTCGTTCGCTAAAAGTAATTCGTTTTGTTTAAGAAGTTGTTGTTTCAATTCAAATATTTCCTTCTCTTTTTCCAGTATTTCATCACGAGACACAAGGAACAGTTGATTCCAATCCTCTTTAATAAATGGAATATAATTGATGTCACATATTTCACCCATTAGGATTTGCATAGATTTTGCTCCATTTACGTAGAGTCGTTTCATGCCATCGAAATAAGCGTAATCTCCAATCTTGTCTTTAAATAGTACTTTCTGGTTATAAATGCACCGATATGGCATTTCTCCTTCTACGATAAAAATAGAAAGATTATGGCTCTTTTTCCATTGATAATAACGCTTGTCTTCCCATTCTTTAGCTGTTTTAAAATCCTCAATAACGAATTGTGCATAATCTGCATTTTTTAGAGTTAACAAGATGCTAATAACAGCATTTTTAGCTTCTTTCTTTTCTATAGGATTATCGCGAATAACAGATGTTAGCCACTCCATAGTTTTAACAAGTTCGTCGACTTGTAAGTTATAATCAGAACATTTCTGTTCTATCCCATTTAGAATACCTTTCCTGAATTTAATCAAGTCTTCTGTTTCATCTTTTACCCCGATTGCTTTTAGATAAGATAGTTTCTCTTTGCATAGTTCACCTTCCTTTGCCCATTTTTCTACAGTTGCATTGATTTGTTCTTCTTGCAAAATGTAACTATTTGAAAGATATTTCCCTACTATCGTTTTAAAGAACGATAATTGATAGAAGTTTACCTTTTCATTCATGCATATAGCCATTAAATTGTCAAACACAGAACTATCTATTGCTTCCAAATTAACCATTGGAACCCAATTATCATCCCATAATCCACTATATGCTCTCTTCTGGACCTCGTATCTACGATAATAACTGTTATATACACTCTGATCGTAAAAACGGTTATTCCAATTACTTTTATCTCTTCTATACCATATAAAATATAGTATTTGAGACGCATTCAAATTAGTTGGCATCTTTGGTAATGAGCCATCTTTAGGACATTTCTTCAAATCGCATATTTGTTCAAATAGAATCTGTTTGCCAATAAACTCCAATGCAAATACATTTTTCTTAAGTTCAGATGCAGATAATCCCTCGAATTGTTCAGCGACTTCATTGATTACATTAGACAATCCCTTGTATTCAGGGTTTAGCTCTGCAAGAGATAATTTCATTACCTTATTTTCTCCGACAGACCTATATGGACATGATACTTCATCACTATATGTGAACAGAGTAAGGGGCTTCCCGTCAATTTGTATACGGTCATTGGAGAATGCAGTTTTAACTCTTTCCCCATACACGGAGATGGCCATTTTAATAATGCGCGTTTTGGGGGATGATTCATCATACTTTTCTCCAACATTCAAATTCAATTTTATACTTTGCAGGAATAGTTCTTTTGTTCTCGTACCTGAATTTTCAACAATTGGGAGAATCTCGATGGTAAAGCCACCTTTCTTTATTAAGTTTTGAGTAAATGAATCAGGCCAAATGGTTTCATATTGTTTATACAAGTCAGTCAGATTTGTTGATTTAATTAGCTCATCATAGTGATTGGCAACTATCTCTGCAAAAACATTATCATCTTGCAGAATGAATTTTTCAAGTTCAGGGAAATATTCATTTTCATCAAGGCAATATGGCAGGAGCCATTCTTGCGTCTGCTCATTTCTCCTCGTCATTAACTTCAAACAACTCAATGATCCAAGAGCATTTTTGAATAGTATAAGTTCTTTGAGTTTTGAATCGCCGACACCATCGAAACTTATAAGCTCAACAAATAGGTGTTTTCTTTCTTCAAACTCTAATTCAGAAAAATCACAAGCAGCAATTGTTGCAAACACACTTTTTGCTGATGGAGCATATTTTGATAGAATTTCGCTAAGAGGATGGTCATCAACAATAGTATCAGTACAATTATAACCAAGTTTCTGCAACTCATTATGAATGGCTCGTGTTTTCTTAGTCGAAATTATTATGTTTTTACGTTGACTAATTTCTTCAACTGAGAGCCATTCACCTTCTATTTGGAACAACTTGATTTTTCCTATAATCCTCGCAGTCTTATCCTTTTTTTTGAGGAACCACTCGAAGAATTGATTTCGCTTTTCTTCATCAGCTTCATTAATTAGCCAATTATTTAGCAGCGAACAGTCTTTTACTAGATGCTCTACTATTGTCTTACCAGAATAGCACCTTTCAACCAAGCTGAAGAATTCTTTATTTTCTTTTATTGGAGTAATGTCGATATCTGGAGATGGTAATCTTTTCTTAGAATCGATAATATCACACAAAAGACTTGCACCAATTATTTCAGAAAGACCACTATGGTCGATTAAAATTTCCTCTTGTTTTGAGAGTTCTCCATTATGATCTAGGATAAATGAATGGTTCCTCAAAGCGTCTTTGTATGCTACATTAAAATGCTTGGCCAACATTCCTGTGTCTGCTGGTTTTTCGTCAAATAACGAAGTAGGCAATAACCATAAACTATTATTCTCTCCGCTTTTAGCAAGTTCTGCCACCCATTCAACTATGGAACGACCTATGTTTTGCATAAGGTAGTAATTCCAAGGATTATCACCTAATATGCGCTGGCGTGGAGAATCTAAGACAAAATTTGCATTTATATAAAATGGGAAGATGAAATCTTTAACTAAAGTGGGAAGAAACGCAAATAAAGAGATATCCGAATTGCCGTTGTTTGCTTCGGTAATGGTTGTAACCATATTATCCCTATATGGAGCTGCAAATGATATTTGTGTAGAACCACCAACAGCTATTTTGGGCGGGATATTTTCGTATTCAGCATTTCTGGAATTAACAAATTTTGCATCCTTTACTCTATTATTCTCATCGGATTCAGTGATGGAGATTTTTAAATCAATACCACTTTTCTCAAAAGCCTCGTTATTAACAGCAATATCATAATCTTTTCTTTCAAACTGCTCTGATAGACCATGAGAATTTTTCAGCGTTATTCTACTATTTTTTATATGTTTACTAATCGTTTCATCGTTAAAATCAATACGCAACGTGTTACGTAGAAATAACATAAACTTAGGATTTCCTATGATTCCTAATATGGCTTTCTCGTAGCCGTCATCACCAGAAATTCTTTCTTCACTAAGCTTTAATGCGATAGCGACATTGCTCTTTTCAAAATTGTAATCAGAAGTTTTTAACTCACTGGGAAGTTGATCTGTCCATATAGGCTCTAGTTGCCATGGAATATCTTTTACTCCTTCAAATTTCTTCTTCTCGCTTTGAAAAGTTCTCAAAAAGTCTAACTTTTGCTGTTCAGTTGCGAAATTATTAATCTTAAAATAGAAATTTTCAAAATTCCTGAAGATAGGCTCATTCCTATCGAACTTAAACTTGTAGCCTCCGGTAAATATAATTACTTCTTCAGAATCTGTGAAGACTGATTTAAATCCGATTCCTTTATAGCCAGTCTTGTTCTCATTAGCCTTTTTTGTTCCATTTGCTGCAGAAGTAATTGCTTCAAAGTCATCTTTGCTAAAGGCGAAACCATTATGCTTTATAACAAGATAATCGCCGATTGTTCGTATCTTCACGTTAACTCCCTTCTGTGCCGATGCATCATCTGCATTCTGGATCAGCTCAAAAAACATTCTGTCCTTGGAAGAGTATAGATTTTTCCCTACTTCTGCAAGCAAATGTGATACTGTTAAATTGGTGGCAGGGCTTATGTTTTTTCTAAAAACGGATTCAACATCCTCTTTATAAGGATTCTCGACTTTTTCTATCCGATTAGTTTGAAATTGAAATAATTGGTTCCTTTCCATACGCAACTCTTTGCTTATAAGCCTCAATTTAGTGCGATAGAAACAACCACTTTCGATACCCTCTACATTAACCACAGATCTTATATTTTGTCCATAAAAGGGGTCGGCCAACAATGTCCCTTTTTCTTTGCCATCTGAACGAAGATTCACGAGAAATTTGTGATCTCCAAATGATACTGCCTCACCAATAAAAACATTATCACTTATTCCTATTAATTTTAATAGTTGATCTATACTGTAATCATAATATTTGTCTTCATATGGTTTTTCGTTAAGTTGCTTTAAGCCAAACTTCAAATTGTAATCATCGTCAACACCTAAGAATACAACGTTAACTATCTCACCAACGTATAACAAATCTTTTGCTGAACTAATTACATTCCAATTAAGATTGTCTCTATCTATAAGACCCTCATACTCATCGACTTTTATGTTGGCCCTCTTTTCACCGACTTTTATTACCTCAGCTTCAGGGAAAACTGTTCCCTCATTAAAATGTTCGGTAAATTGCTTCGCTTTTGCCTGTCTTTCTTTAAGAGCTTCTTGACGGGCTATTTTTTTCTCTTCTATAATTTTATCTTTCTCCTCTTGTCTTTTTTTTATAAGGATATAAGGTATTTGCTTATAGCCCAAATCTAACTTTCCATCTTCTCTTACTCTTTTAATTAAAACCCTTATGGCTTGACCTTTTGAGAACAAGGAACTTAAGTCATCTATTTTGTCACTAGATATTTGGGAAATATGAAGCAAACCTGTTGCGCCATTATAAAAATCAACAAATACGCCATAATCAGCGACATTTTGTATCACACCTTCTACGATGTCTCCTTCCTGGAAAACTGCAATCTTTGCTTTTTCCAATTCTATGCTATATAAGAAAGGATCTATTGCTTTTATTTCAGATAATAATAGCTCATGGAACTTGGTATCTTGTATAGTGACACCTTTCCATTTGAGATAATCAACTATTTCTGATGTTGACGAATTCTTAATCTTGGCTATATCTTTTAGATTCATTGTAGTATATTTATTTAATTCCAAATTATGCCATTTGCATATCGGATAAATCCTTTGATCACTGTTTATTCCATTTCGTCTGGACTGTCGTAAAACTCCATCGCTGCGAGTGCTTCGTCATCATTGCTGAGTTCCGAATCCTCCTCGAAGATTTCTTCTACTTCGTCAGCGACTTCCCTGTTCTCCAGTTGCTCTATCTCCACCTTCTGCTTCTCAGGTGTAAATGAGCCTACCTTACCTGCTTTAATTCTATGTCTCATAATCCCTATATTGTTTCTATCTATATCGTTTGTATGTATTAATCGTTTGTTTCCATGAGTAGAGATCGTCATGATTGATAGAGCGATAGCTCAATATCCCTGCATCTTCAATCTCTATGTTTTTGCCTCGAAGACTGCTTCGTTTATTAATCTCAGCACTTTGCAAAAAGTCGTAGATTTCTCTTATTGATTTATTGAAGTTTTCTTCTTTCACGAGAAACAGAAGTGTGGCTCTGTCTGGGTTTACGTTCTCATGAACTATCAGGATCTTGCCAGAACTACACTTAATAGAAAAAAGGAAGGCATATTCCGTCATATCACTGTTTGAATGGGCCAGTCTTTCTACACAAGGTATAACT
>JAEEGL014615961.1_pt1 | contig 12366 bp, 13 predicted proteins | sample 9134231 | NCBI WGS metagenome assembly JAEEGL01 (sample SAMN16246548, study PRJNA631951) | gut metagenome | biome: gut microbiome; feature: rumen; material: fiber-attached | host: Bos | place: Iran: Karaj | collected 2018-10 | reverse complement strand
CTATAACACTTCTACTTTTACTATTCGACTCAATAGATTCCATAGCGGACATATAGAATATCACGCCACACCATATTAACAATAATATACAACTTATAGCAAGTTTCTTTTTAATCTTAACCACCCCATTATTTAATAAAGTGCTATACTTTAATAATTTTCCTTATAATATATTTTATCCTTCTTTTTAAAGAATTCTTTAATTCTAATATAATCTTATATCTAAAATTTAGTATATTTTTGCTTTTTCCCCACAAAAAATGGAACATAAGTGTTTATTACATATATAATTGGTATTAATATAACCAAAACTACTATAGTAATCAATAAACTTCCCATAAAATTATTCCTAATTATTTCAATATTAATTTTTGTAATAATTGAAACTATCTTTACTACTATTCTTTTTATAGGCTCATGACATAACATTACTGTAATTGAATTTACTCCATAAAATATTAATATATTCTTACATACCTTTATTTTAGTAATTAATAAAGATATCACATAGAGTATCTCACTACCACTTATAGCTCCTACCACAAATAATGGTATCCTTCCATAATTATGAGCTAACATCGAAACATTTCCATTATAAACAAGTGCCATAATATAACATACAATAAAAATAGGAAATAAAAAATATAGTTTGGGTTTTAAATATATTTCATATTCTTCTACTAGGTGTCCAACGCAAATAAACAAAATTGCTACAAAAGCTGTTTCCATGGCAAAAGGCAAAACAATATTATTATTGCACAATATTATACCTAATATAAAAATAATGAACACCAATGGTAATACTATGTATTTTTTTCCCAATTTTCTTAATAAATAATAAATTATTTCAGCAGTAAATAGACATGGCAAAAACCATAATACAACATTAGGTAACAAAAGAGTCTCGTCTACTCTACATAAAAAAATGTTACCTAGCACATTAAAAATTGGAGTAGAAAGTTGATTTCTTATTCTTCTTTCTATTATCATCCAATACAAAAAACAAATAATTGAAAATAAAAAATACGGAATCAAAATTCCCTTAAACTTTTTTTTCACATAATCAATATTTTGGGAAGATTGCTCATATTTTATTAAATAGCCAGATATTATAAAAAACAACGGCATATGAAAAATGTATAAGGCATTATTAATATTTACTTTACACAACACAACATTTGAATTAATAACATGCCCAAATACAACTAAGATTATTCCCAAGCCTTTCATGATATCTATTATGATATTTCTTGTCCCTTTTTCTTTATTCATGTACTTATTATCACCCATTTTCTTAATTATTTAACACAAATCAATTAAATATTCTTATTTCAAAAATAATCGCTACAATCAAATTGACAACATTCAAAACTAATACATTTTTCTTTTTAATCTTTCTCTTTATTATTTAATAAAATACAAGAACGATTCTGTTTTTCAAAATAATTATTTAGTATTAATTATTCGTTTTATATACCCTAGCACTTTTCCTAAAAAAGATCTTTTAGTATATTTATTAATTTTTTTTTCAAAATTATCCACAGTTAAATTATTAAAAAATTTCTCTCTATTTTTATGGTATTTAGTTGGTGCAGAATAAGAATAATTGTTATTAACAATAAAATTAATTGATATTTTATCCTTTTGCCCATTCATATTTTCAAATACCTTTTGACCTTTATCAGAGTTTATTATTACGCATGATACTCCTTTATGAACATCTTTATCTGAATTAACTGTATTTATTCCCCAACAATCCGCTATCGTAATATCTGAATCACGATTTATTTGAGCAAAATTGCAAAAATAGCATGAAGGCCTATAAAAAAGATGATTATGAAAGCCTAACAAATAAGACGATTGTTTAACATTTTTAATAACAACCCTACCATCTTCTAAATTCAATCTTATATTTCTAGAATTATATCTTCCATTTTTATCTATAACTTTCTCTCTAAAATTCAAACTTTTTATTTTTGAATTGTTCTTTTTAGACTCTTCCATAATATAGTAATCTAATAATTTTTGAGATGGCACACCATGACATATAATATCAACACTTAACAAATTTTCATAATCTTTGCTAAGAAATGATTTCAAGCCTGAGACTTGACATGGAGTGCCAGAGAATACTATCTTATAATCCTCTATCAGATATTTTTTAATTTCTTCAAAAACATTTAATAAATTGCTTTGTACATATTTTGATTTTTTGAAAACACCTATCTGTTCTTTATCTTGAGTTCCAAAATGAATAGCACAATTATTATCATCAAATTTGCAACCATAAATAACAGTTCTATTCTCCTCATAAAATGCATCAACTATGTCACCAAATGCTCCGCCAGAGCTTGAGTTTTTCAAATTTTCCTCGCTATTTGTTATATATGAAAAAGCTTTTGGTTTTATATCTAATAAATTTCTATTTATTGGACAAACATTTTCACATAAATGACAATTAATACATTTTGTCTGCTCTATTTGGGGATATAAAAAACCTTCAACATCTTCTTCCATTTGAATAGCTTTTTGAGGGCATATACTATAACAAGCTCCACAACCAGTACAATTTCTCTTATCTAAACTTTTTAGATAGCATATTTCTTTTTCCATCTTGCACCTCTTTTTTAAATAATAACTTATTTCCAATTATTAAGAGTATCTCCTCATTATCTATTTAATATAAATAATGGATTGGATATTATTTTTATATTTAATTACAATATGTAAATTTTATTTTGCTTTTTCTCTAAGAATAGTAGATGATATACCTTTTGTATATGGAAAATATACAAAAGCCACTCCTACTGCTCTCAATTTTTCTTCAATTTCATTATACATAGGAGAATTTTTCCAATCATCTCCATGAAAAATAACATTAAAATGTTCATTTTCCCATGCCAAATACTTGTCCATTGTAGTTTGTGGTACAACCTTATCTACATATTTAATTGCTTTTATAATTTCCATCCTTTCCTCAAAAGGAATTACAGGCACTTTATTCTTATAACTTTCTACTAATTCATCCGTACTAACACCTACAATTAAATAATCACATTGTTCTTTTGCTCTCTTTAAAATATTTAAATGCCCAACATGAAACATATCATATACACCTGTTGTATATCCTATTTTATATTTTTTCATATTTTCGCCCTTCTCTCAAAAATAAAATAAATACTATTTTTCTTTATTAAAATCAACACATTCCCCATCACTAAATTTAATAAATAAAGGATCATGAGACACTCTTTTTTCTATTGGCGGTAATTCCATATATTTTTTTCCATATATTTTTTTTAAAACATAGTCAATATCATGTGGGACTTTATATTTTTTATTTTCAAATTTTATATATTCTGTTGGATAATATTTTGCTATTTCATGAGTCTGCTTTTCTACAAAATATTGACTTCCATAATTAACATAAAAATCATTAGCATCATTATTATATTTTTTCATTAATTTGTTTCTTCTTTCTATGACAATTTTAGCAGGTATAAATTTAGAAACTATGTATAATATTTTACTTCTTAATCTTTTGTTTGCATTAAAGCCATAAGCATATTTTTTTTCTAAAATTAAATTTAAAAACTTAATTTTTTCCTTGTTTCTTTTTGCTTTGTCTATGTCTTTAGAAGAAATATTATCTAATGGGAAAATATCAATCCATATTCCCCATTCAATATTCTCAGCTATGATTGGCTCCCTAAATATAGTTCCTTTAATTCTAACTTTAGCAAATGATTTGAAATATTTTTTATTTGTATTCGAGTAGTCTAAATAAAATTTATCACCTAATTTTTTATATGCCTCGTTAATGAATTTTTCAAAATCATTTCTAGGCATAGCAATATCAATATCATCATCCCAAGGAATCATGCCTCCATGTCTTACGGCTCCTAATAAAGATCCTGCAGTTAAGAAATATTCAATATTCTCTTCAGTACATACTCTATCTATTTCGTCCATAATCATTAATTCATCAAAAATAAGTTTATCTTTATACTTTTTTTCCATGTTTAGTCTCCTTCTTTGCTCAGGCAAAATCTATTATTTCCTATTAATAATATCTCTTTCTATTTTATAATTTTTCAACCCTATATTAACTTATTTTTATATGTGTTATTACTTTATATATCATTTTTTTTAAATAATCTAATTCTAAAGTATTTTTATATACTATTAATATAATAATTCCCGTTTCTATACTTGCAACAGCACCATTTATAATAAATTTTATAATTCCTGATAAATTTATCAAACTGCATGTATAATAACTTACGAATACTGACAAAATCATAATTATTACAAATTTTACCTTCTCTATATAATACTCACTCATACTTCTGTTAAATACTTTTTTAAATATATATTTGGGATAACTATATATTATTAAAAACATATAACTAATTGCAGTTCCTAATACTACTCCTGCAGTCCCTATAAAACTACATAAAACTATTGAAAATAATAAATTAATAATTGCCATAACAATATATACATATTTGTCTTCTTTACATATTCCTGCGGCCTCTTTATATATAGTTATACTTCTTCTTATACTATCTGAATATATATATATTGAAAACGATATAACAATTAAAAATGATAATATATAATCTTCGCCTAACCATATTTTTACAAACGGGTCAACGCAACACAAAAATGCAGATATTGAAATGGCGGTTAAAGTAGAATTCATAAATGTAATTATTTTATATATAGTGTAATTTTTTTCATTATTTCTCTCAGTTAACAGATTACCAACGCTTGCAATAAAACCCGAAATAATTTGATATATAGCCCCACTTAATGTTGTCGCAATTAAATTATAATTTGTATAATATCCAACTGTAGCTACCCCTAGTATCATTGAAATTATTATGCTGTCAATTCCTTTATTTACTACAAAAGCCACTTTTTGAATAAAAATTGCCTTTATTCTTTCTACAATATCATTTTTTTCTTCTCTATTAATCGGTAAGCTTTTTTCGTTTACATAACTGTAGTTTCTGTTAACATATGTATTAATAATTACGTTTTCCAAAAGTCTATATAATAACCTAATAAGTAAAAAATACAAATAATTTTTAGTAATCCATATTATTAATACTTGGCATATATTCATAAAAATAACATAGCCTATATGTACAATATTGATTATGTAATTTTTTTGATCAGCATATAACAAGGATCTTTTATACGTCATAATATATGAAAACACAACATCTAACAATGATATAAAATACAGACTATATAAATTTTCTTTAATGTTTGTATTTCCAACTATACTAGGAATAAAAGGAATAATAACAAGTCCTATTATAAATACAGATAAGGCAACATACCTATAACACATTCTATAAAAATTCATCCATGATTTTATTTCTTCTTTATTATTCTTTGAAAGCGGTTCATACAATTTATATATTATTGCTGTTCCAATACCTAACTCTGCAACTGACAACATTGTTAGAATATTTGCAAAAAGTCCATTTACGCCTGAATACTCAATTCCTAAAATTTTAACAATCATTGTCTGAGTAATAAAGGTAAATATTATTGAAATAAAATATGAACTTAATGAAGAAAAAATATTATAAAATGATTTTTTCTTTCTCATAATTATTGTGCCTCCTATTTAATATAAATCGATATATTTAATTATTTTTAATATGTTTGATAAAATCATCATAGTCTTTGAATAATGGCTTATTTTTAATAAACTCATTAATACAAAGTTCTTCATTGCCACTTAATTTTAATACTTTTTTGTACTCTGTATTTAAATTATTATAATCATTCTCAAATAACCAAAAAAATTCTCTTAATAATTCTTTACTGGGATATTTTTTATATTTAAAATAATACTCTTTAACTAATTCTACGGCTTCTGATAATTGAGCCTTTTCTCTTTTTTTTAAATACTCATCTAAAGAACAAATCCTTCTTGCTGGACATCCTGCATATACTGAGTTTTTTTCACATTTCTTATTTACTAATGAATGAGCCCCTATAATTACGTTATCTTCTATTACAGTTCCTTTCAAAATAGTAGTATTTTGCCCAATAAAAACATTATTTCCAATCTGCACTTTTCCTGAAGAACCCAATACTTTACCATATTTTTTTTTTAAAACAGCCCAATCATAGCCATGAGTTAATATTTTACAATAAGCAGTAATATAAACATCATCCCCGATACTAACTAACCACGGTCTTTGGATATCTATATTAATAGTCCATGGGCTGTAGAAATGTACTTTGCCACTGGCACCAAAGTTGACGCCTTGCTTCTTTAAATATCGATAATATGAATCACTTGACCTTTTATATCCATATTTAATAAATAAAATTATCTTTTTTATAAAATCCATTTTAATCACCTTTTTAATAGTAATTTTGCCTTTTAAAATATAATTTAAATATTACGTTATATATAGGGATACAATATAAAAATAGTATTAATTGCAAAAACCTAGATTTACTCAAATATTTATAGTTAATAAATTTTTTTATTTTTTTTGCTTCCTTTCTTATCCTTTTAGCTTCTTTAATATTATTAGTTCTGCACAAGCAAGCATTATATATTCCTATATATGCAAATAATAAATATCTATATGCATATAGTAAAACGTCGTAATACTTATTGTCTTTATAGAAATCTATAGCATTGTTTGTAGCTTCTATTGCATCATAATTAATATTAATCGATTTTGTTATAGAATCATTTCTTTGTCTATAATAATATTTTGAATCTGAATTATAGTAAATACCATTTGATTTATCAATTAATTTATATAATATAAATATATCTTCACTTTTCTTTTTTAATGGGAATCTAATATTATTAAATAATTCATATTTAAAAAGCTTGTTCCACATTCCAACATCATAGTAACCTATAATATATGCATATTTATGTGCTTCTTCTTTGTTCAAATTTAATACAACATCTTGTAGTGCTATTTTTTTTATTACACCTTTGTCATAATAATGCGATGAACCACATATTGATATATCTTTATTATACTTTTTTAAGTTATTATACATTGATTCTAAATAATCAGCTGATACAAAATCATCTGAATCTACAAAAGCAATATATTTTCCTTTGGCTATATCTAATCCTGCATTTCTAGCACTTGATAAGCCCCCATTCTCTTTATGAATACTAATAATTCTATTATCATTCTTAGCATATTCATCACATATTTGTGATGAATTATCAGTAGACCCATCGTCCACTAATATAATTTCTATATTTTTATAATTTTGTTTAATTAAAGAATCTACGCATTGTGTTAAAAAAGCTTCCACATTATAAATGGGAACTATTACACTAATTAACTCACTCATGAATTAAATTCCTCCCTTCCTATTGTTTTAAGCTAACAAATACAATTATAAAATTATGTCTTTATCTTATTCCAATATTTTTCTTATTCATTTAATACTTGATTACAAAAATCAAGATAATACTTTTCTTTAGTTAAATCCTTAGAAATCTCTTTTGCTATTTTAGACATATTACTTAATTTCTCATTGTCTTCAAGTAACTCTTTTATACTATTTGCAATATTCTCAACTAACTTTTCATCTCTGGCTAACAAAATTGCAGAACCATTAATTGCATACTCAGGTATTCCTCCTGATATAGTGGATATTATAGGCAACCCTGACACAAGTGATTCTATAACTGTTAACGGTGCTGAGTCATCCCAAATAGAAGGTAATATTGCTATATCTGCCAACTTATAAAATTTATATATTTCGCTATAATTTACGAATCCGGTAAATACTATATTTTCATCTATTAACTTTTCTATTTCTTGTTCGTATTGAGTTTTGGCATTTAGTTTATTAAGAGAAGAGCCAACTATTAAAAATTTTATATTTTTATTATTCAATTTTTTAAAAGCCAAAATTGCTTCTTTTATCCCTTTATCAGGCACAATTCTCCCAGTATATAATAAAATTCTATCATTTTCTTTTATATTATATTTTTTTCTTAAATTTAATTTTTCTTGCTCAGTTAAGTCATTTTGAAATTTTTTTGTATCGATGCCATTTTTTAGTACACTAAATTTAGCATCTGGCAATTTTAAATATTCTTTAATATTCTTTTTTCTAAACTCTGATACGCAAATTATTTTTTTTGTTTCATTTATAATACTTCTGCATCCATAAGTACTAGGGAATTCATTATGGCAATGATAATAATATCTATCTTTATATTTTAAATAATTTTTTCTCCATTTAAGTACTAAATACTCTGTTGGATGATTTTCAAGTAAAACTATATCATAATCATTTTTGTTTAACAATTTACTACATTTTCTTAAATAAAATAATCTTTGAAAAATATATCTATAAGAAAAACTATTTTTCTTTTTCAAAATACTTTTTGCAACAAAAAATACTGCATTATCAATAAACTTTATTATAGAATTTACTTTTATAAATATAAAACTTGAATAATTGTAAACTTTAGCTTCTTTAATTGCCTCATCATCATAAGAACTTAATACTTCAAAATTAACTTTATGATAAATTTCATTTTCTTTTAAAATATTTACTACTAGATTTTCTACTGCTCCTCCTTTTGTAGCAGGAATAGGTAAAAAACCAGATGTTAATATTGCTATTTTCATAACTAATCACTCTCCGTATTTAATCGCGTTGCTATATAACCAATAGCTAACATTATAAATAAATTCATAGCCGTTGGTGGCAACCAATAACCACATTCAATACAGCCAATTATTAACCAAATTATTGTAGCTAGCTTAATTCCTTTAGCAATCAAATTCGAACTTTTTATTTTTTTCAACATTTGAAAATAAATATTATATAATAAAATAATACCTACTATTCCAACTTGCACAAAAGTAGACAATGGTAACATTTCATATGCTAACCCTGAATAATCAATTATTCCTTCTGGTCCGATGATATAAGCTAATACACTGCCACTATTATTAACTGTAGTAAAAACATTAATTAAACCCGCAGTCCTTCCGCTCATTTTTATCCAGTCTGACGAATGAGTATTAAACAACCTATTAGCAACAGATGGCATATAATTAAAAACTATAACAATTGATACTATACTTAATAAAATAGCTAAAATTTTGCCCATTAACGATTTTTTTGTTTTCTCGTTTTGTAATATAATACCTAAAAATATAAATAGTATAATACCTAACCAACAGGTCCTTGATAAAGTCAAAAAGCCGCAAATAATAAAAAGCATCAACGACAATATTAATTGTTTGTTTTTTTTATTCTTTTTTAATAACATATATATCATAGGATATATTAAAATTAAATTTATTCCTAACAAATTACCATTTTGATATGTGCTTACTATTTTAGCATTTGCTAAGTCAGTTCCATTTGCTTTTTGCATAAACCAGGTTGACCCCATCGTTTTAAAATCAGTTAAATTTACTGTTAACCCAGGTATTGCTGTTTTTTCTATTCCAAACGCAAATTGGATTAAAGAATAAATACATATGACTAAAAATCCATAATATATAACCTGAATAACATCATTTAATTTTTCTTTTGTATCAACTTGATCTAAAATGATTATATAGATTAATGGATAAATTATTAATGGTATTATATATGTAATATATTCAATAATATTATTAGTTTTCGTGAATATTAATATATACTTTAAAATAAAATATATACTCGCTAAAGCCATTGATATAAACACTTTTCTAGGGATTACTAATTTTCTCTTCATTTTAGTCAATACCCATACTACAAAAGCTACAAAAAAAATAAAGTTACTAACCGTAATAGGTACGCCAGCTATTTTAACACCTGCTTTAGGGAACCAAATATTAAAGAAAATTAATATTAATAATAATTTGTAAATAAGATTTTTTTTATGTTCACGCATTCTACTCAATTCCTTCATATTCTAGATATTCTCGTTCTAACTTCTTAGCCTCTGTTACTATGTCATACCCTGATTCTTTTACCCTATCAAGATTGATTATTCTTTCTAGCTTTATCATTTCTTTAACTTTTTCTGTCCAAACATTTATTGGTTGAACTAATCCAATAAACTCAACATTATCATTTACTTTAGCTATTCCAGGCACTTCTGTACTTGCTACGCATGGCAATCCAGAACATTGAGCTTCAATCATTACCATGCCTAATCCCTCATAAAGCGAAGGGAATAAAAACAAATCCATTGCTTGGTAATATCTATTTACGTCAGTTTTTTGACCTAAAAACATCACTGCTTGTTTTAAGCCAAGATTTTCTACTTTTTGCTTTATTTCTTCTTGTAGAGGGCCTTGACCAATTAACATTAATTTATAATTACTATTTTCTTTATATAACTCATTAAATACGTCTATTAAAAAATCATGATTCTTTTGTTTCATAAATCTTCCGATATGTCCTATTACTATATCTGAATCTTTTAAGTCAAGTTCTTCTCTTACTTCTCTTCTTACCTTTTCGTTAAATACATATTTATCTGTGTCAATTCCATTATTTATAACTAATACTTTGCCTTCTTCAAAAGTCTTATCTCCAAAAAGCCATCTTCCAGCATGTTCTGTACAAGCAAAATAATGAGTAGGATAAACTTTACTAAAAGGTCTTAGTATATCTTTTAAGATAGTCTTTTTCCATTCTTTTTTACTAGATGTGCTATGAGAATGTGCTATTCTTATAGGTACTCCTGCTTTTTTTGCAGCACATAAAGGAAAAACTGAAAGTGCATTAATATTTGAATGTACTATCTTGTATCTATTTTCCTTAAATATCCTTTTTAGCTCTTTATGATACTCTAAAGCCTTTTGATATGGCGGACACAAGATAACTCTTCCACCTAAAGCTTCTATCTCCTCATAAGGTATATCTGTGGAATCACTATCGCAGATAAAATCAAATTGTATTTTTGATTTATCTATATTTCTATAATAGTTCATTATTACGGCTTCTACTCCACCGCCTAACCATTTTCCCATTACTTGAGCAATTCTTATCGGTTCATTTTCCACAGATTTCACCTCTTTCTTAAAAGCTATTTTTTTAGCGCAGTCCGTTTTACATTATATACCATAATTGTTAATTTTTCAACCTTTTTCACAAAAGTTTCTACTTTTTATGTAAACATTTTTAAGGCATAAAAAGAAGATAGCAAATAAATGCTATCTTCTAGCCTTCTCTAATATATTCTATTCTTATTTAGATAATTCGTTAATTCTGTTAATTTGTAAACAACACATTATAGTTATTCCGAAAAAGCCTCCTGCTAGTAATCCAATCATAAGAAACAACAATTCTCTCATAATTTCTCCTCCTTAACTTTCGGGTCTATGTACTAATATATTGTATGAAAAAAATTGAAATAATTCCAATACCACATTTATATTATCGTCTCTTTTTATATTTTTATTTATAGTTTTTTAAAAATTTTATTTTATAGGGCTTTGCATTGTATTTTCTTGTTTTTTCTTCTTTGTAGAACGTATTACTACAAATACTATGATTAGTATAGTTAATAAAAATACTCCACCAACAAGAGCAAATATTTTTAATACGAATATTCCTACATTTTTAGGTCCAATTACATCAAATAAGTCTGTATCTATAACCTTATATTCTCCATCAATTTGTCCTACTTGGAAGTTTGCTGTAAATCCACTAACACTCCATCTTCCAGTTAAACTTCTACCCTCTGCCCGTATCTTTGTCTTTATATTATATATTCCATTTTCCTCTGTTATTTCCTTTATGTCTGTCTTTATATGAAATGATTCACTATCATAGTCATTATTCGATTTTGGGAATATATATTCCTCTATATTATTATATAATTCTTCATTCGATGTATCTATACAGTTATATACTTCTTCATCTGCTCTATTCATACAAACGATAAATCTATAAAATACTTTTTCCATTTCAGTATTTGAGCCTATTGCTATTTCACTTTGAGCTGGTACCGCTTGTGCTATTTGAAAAGTAAGTATAACAATTAGGCATAGTAACAATAATTTTTTTACCATTTTATTTCCTCCTTTTTGGTAAAACACAAAAAGATAGCAAATACTTGCTATCTTGTAGTTTTTTCATGTATTTTAGTTAGCTGGTTCTGGTGGAGTTTCCTTTTTCTCTTCTTTTGTTTCTTTTCCAGGTTCTTCAGATTTTTTATCTTTCTTTTCAAAAAGTATTGCTAACACAATAGATATAATAATTACAGCCACACCGCCAATTATTAAAATTAATGCAAATAGGTTGTTCACTATCCATTCCCCCTTTTTGTTTTCCAATATGAGTATCGGAAGAATTTGTTAATACATTTAATAAATTCGTATATATTTT
>JAEEGL016598206.1_pt1 | contig 12367 bp, 8 predicted proteins | sample 9134231 | NCBI WGS metagenome assembly JAEEGL01 (sample SAMN16246548, study PRJNA631951) | gut metagenome | biome: gut microbiome; feature: rumen; material: fiber-attached | host: Bos | place: Iran: Karaj | collected 2018-10 | reverse complement strand
GCCTGAATACGCCCGACCAGGACTTCAAAGTCATTTTTCTTTTTGCTACGCATGTTTCACCTCCATCATCTCACTCTCATCGTCGGCAATCTGTTTCTTAGGTTCTTCAAGTGTCATACCGCACCTTCACTGGATGTTTTACCACAAGACATGCCATTTCGAACCGCTTGAATTCAATCGACGCCGTCTCGCCAATCATCAGATCATTCTTGAACTTGTCTACATCCATGCGCGTTCCTCTTTTTAGTGCAAGCTGTATTTGCTCCAGGATGTCTCAATCGTATCGCCTCTCTGCGGCATCGCCATAGCCTCTACTCCACCATTTCTATTCCATCAATGGGGGCTGTTCCTCTCGCCTCTCCTTGTAAACATATCATGTTGGCAACTGGAAACGTGGCAACGAGCCTTGCAAGACTGCCGACGGGATCGAGCGAGCCAAGGACGAGGGACCTGCAGTTCGCGAGAATCCAGCGGTTGCGGGCGGTGGCGGTAGCGGCGGAAGCCCTGGCGGCGGAAACGGGCGAAACGATAAGAAGGCGACCAAGGCCAACGGTAGCGCGCAACTCTTCTGGTATGGTTTTCCACAACGAACGAGCGAGGACAAGGATGATCGGCACCCTGCCGCGAAGAAGGAACTTGAGCACGTCCTTTTCCAGCGGACTCTGGAATCCGCTGATGACGCACGTTTCGGTATCGCGAATCTTCTCCGCCCACTCGTAGCACTTCAGCACGTCGGCGGCCGAGATCCGCCGCGACGAAAGGAACGCCACCTTGTCCGGGAGGTCGAGTAGCGCCGCATTGCCGATCATCTGGAGGTTCATTGTCATGTCAGATTGCATAATAACCGCCGTTTTTCGGTGCGCCGCGGAACTCGATCTTGCCGGAATCCTTCAAGATTTTGATATGGCGCGAAACCGTAGGTATGCTCTTGCCGATGTGCGTCGCGATTTCGTTTGTCCGCACACCCGGACGCTGAACGATTGTATCAAGGATGTTCTTTGTGATCCCGTCATTTACTCTATCATTTACTCTATCATCCAATCTGCCATCTACTCTATCACCTGCATCCTCATCATCTAATGCGATGGATTGCCCCATCAGTCGCAGAAGCTCCTTCTGCGTCTCGCAGACGCGATCACGAATAAATCGCACGAATGGCGCGGGAGTCCGTCCGGCCTTGTCCAACGTCGCAATGTACTCATGACGGCAGATTGGCGGAATGATCGCAAGCGACCAACCGGCCCTGAGCAAAGCAAGGTTCATCAAAAGCCTGGCGACGCGGCCGTTCCCGTCCACAAAGGGATGAATGTAAACAAACTTCTGGTGGACAAGCGCGGCAAACTCGACAGGATGCAACCGCCCCTCGTTGGCCGCCATCCATCGGACAAATTCCGTCATCAGCACCGGCACTTTCTCCGGCACAGGCAAGACGCGGTGCGAACCGGAAATGAAGACCCGAACTTTCCGCCATACACCGGCATTGTCCTTGTCGATTTGCCCGTAAAATAGACGATGGATTTTGAGGATGTCATCCTCCGCAACCGGCTCGTCCTTCGTCAGCTTATAGAGAAAGTCGTATGCCTTCGCATGGCCTGTCGCCTCGTAAACGTCCTTCAGCGGTTTGCCGCCGATGGTGAGTCCGTCCTCGATGACGACTTTCGTCTCGCTCTCGGTAAGCGAGTTGCCTTCCAGGGCGTTGCTCGTGTAGGTGAGTCCTACGCGGTAGTATTCGCGCAACGACTTCAACGTCTCCTTCGGAAACGGCCTCAGCGCCGCAATCCTCGCGGCGTAGATATCGCATTCTCTGAATTCGCTCTTTTTCATTGGCATTTGCCCTTTGAACTTCTATCCCATAATAAAGCTCATCACACCCTCGAAACCACAAGCTTGACCTTCAAGGCTTTGGCGATTCGCTTTATGTAGCTGATCTTGGCCGCAGTGCCGGAATGCGTCTTCACGAACCAATCGCCAGCAATCTCGGCAACCGCAGACGGATGCTTCTTGAGCTGAGACTTATCTTGGGTTACAAGGGGTTCGCCACCGCACAAGACGCCAAGCGCGGCAACCTTATCCGCCCCCATCGCCTCAATCGCCTTGGCCATCACCCGAAAGGCTTTTGAATCGGCAATGACCTTCCCGTCTGGGAATTTGACCGTGAAATTGGTCTTGGGCGAAACATGCGTCACATTTCGCTTATAACCTGTCTTGTGCCCCTTCTGCGGTTTTGTGGGCAGGACGATCTCTTTCACCTCGGGCGCGGCGGCATCGATCTTCGCTTCGAGCTTCTTCCATTCATCGCCGAGCTTCTGGATCTTCTTCACAAACTCGGCAAGTTTCTCGGCGTATGCAATCGCCTCCTTCGCCGGTTTGATGTTCCCCGCCTTCAAAGCATCGCCGCCAGCGGAGAAAATACGCCGTGACTCCTTGTCAACCTCCTCTTTCACAAGGTCGAGCGCCGTTGGCACATCCGAATGCTTGCTGATTTTGAGAGTACTCATCGTTTTCTCCTTTACTTTGCCTTGATGGGCTTGTTGTCATGCTCGTACGGCGACTTCAGATTTTCCATCAGAAGGGGCCTTAACGCCACAATCCGTGTGGCGTCAATATCGCATTCTTCGAACTCGTGTGTTTGCATGGACACCTTTCCCAAATAATTGTAATATTGCATCTACTCTTGATTTGGCACGCTTTCTTGTGACACCCTCCGCATCATCATATCATAATGAGAGCCATGATTACTCGCAACAAATATTCTTCTAAACACATCTCTGAAGGTTTCAATTTCAGCATCAACAACTTGATAATGTAAATCATCATCTATCGAGTGAGAACCATCATTCATCCAAGAGAATAGAGATTTGAATATAAGACGATCTTTCCCGGTAAAATTGGTTAAAAGTTCTTCTTGAGAAATACCGCCAAGAAGCTTGAAATAGTATTCGATTATACGTCGCATTGCATTTTGGATGCCTATTTTGGAAATCGTAGGGACTTGAATTTCGCGCCATAGCAATTCGTATGATGTCCTAATTGGGTTAGTGTCCTCCTGATGAATAGTAGATACATTTTCATCCTTACGAACAATCCAATATGTCCTGTCCCCCTTCGACCTAGAGTCAAACTTTGAGATAAATGTAATCTCCTTAAAAAAGTACACATTGTGCGTTAGAACAATCAACTGCTTTAAGCGACCTTCCCCTTTACAGATATTGTCAATACACTCATGAATAAGAGATGAAACAACAAACAGTATATTTGTATCTAAACTTGAGACAGGATCATCTATTACTGCTATTCTATTCTCTGAAAGATCAGCTTGATTTGTCCCACCTTTCAGGAGATGATAGAAATATAAAAAAGTCACGAAAGATTTCTCGCCTTCACTCAGCGTATCCCTGACATCAGTTCCGTCAAGACGTTGCAACTTATAGGATGTTTCTCCGGCGGGAGCAAGTTTGAACGATGTAAAACCATATGAATCAAGTAATCCGTTGATAGCATCAATAGTAGGTTGAACACTTGTCAGTTGTTTCTGCAGTGCGACTATTTCACTTAACAAGGTGGATTTGAACTTTTTTTGCTCTTCAATACTATTCACAAGCCCATCCACAGCCTTCTTTACATTTTCTTTATTTGATATTAATTCCGAAAGTTGCAATCTATTCTCTTCTATTATGAAACACCAAATATCTTCAATGAGCTTGCTTCTTGTCGCTGACAAATTCTTTACCAACAAATTATGCTTTGAAACCTTCTCATTCGCAAGGTTAATTATAGAACAAATCGTTTTTGATTCCACATCTATTGTCGGCATAGCAATTGACCGACTCGGTTCTTTCATTTTCTCATCAAGACTCTTCTTTATCAGAGACATCTTCGCATCAAGACTTAGTTTCGCAACCCGCAACGCATCCAAATCGAGAAAGCCATCATCCGATGATTCCAGTATTGCGTTAATATCTGCAGCCAAAGTATTCAATAAACGCTTACATTCATCAACCGTTTTCTCCAACTTTGCGATATTGGAAGTAAATGCCTCGTCAAAATAGCTATTTAACTTTCCTGCGAAATTTTCTGGCAATGCCTGCTGACAAAACGGGCACTTCCCATCACTTTGATCCAACATCTTCTGTCCTTGATGTACCCAATCACTATTCTTCAACTTAGTGATCATACCTGCGATATCTATATCTTTACCACCTACAATAATCTGCGTAAAAATGGCTGATTGAAGACTTAATGTTAATGAATCAAAGTCAGGAATATCATATGCGGCATGGGAAGAAACATTGTCCTTGAATACTGTTGCCGCATCTGCAATCAAATCATTTTTGTCACGACATGGCGAAGCACTTGATGTGAATCTTTTTAAAAGAGATTCTGCAAAATTAATTCTATTGTTCCGTAATCCCTCAAATGCTTTTTGAAAAACAGCGTCATATGTTCTTTTAATATTTTCCCAGCAATATGTGACAATAGCCTGTTTTTTCTCTTCCAATTCTTTTCGTTTTCCACCATAGCCGTCTTCACCTTCAAGGATTACCGTCGCTTTTTTAATGGCCTCGTCACATTGATTAATCTTACCCTGTTTTTCTTCTATACTTTCCCGAATCGCATTATTCTCAGTTCCTAATGTGAATATACCTCGAATTGAATCTGTCTGCTTGAAATTCTCCCCAACAAAATCACGATTGTAAACAAAAGCGGGCAAACGCAGATTGCCTTCCCATGATTCCGAGCAACTCGAAAACTGTTCTGGATGATCTATGATTCGACTTATAGTAGTCTTACCACATCCATTGGAACCATACACAAAATTAATTTTCTCTAAGTCACCGAAGACTTGAGTGTCAGAAGAAAATGTGGCCACATTTGAAATTGAGACTTGCTTTAGCATGAAAACACCTTCTCCTTTACTCCGCGTCGTTGAGCTTGTCGCCCATGCGGTATTTGATGTCATAGTTGATGATGAAGTCCAGTTCCTCTTCCGTAAAGCCGTAGTGCTTCGCCAGCAGTTCGTCGATTTCGTCGATGATGGACTTTGCCTCAATTGAATTTATCGATTCTATTTTAAGACCTGATTTATTCACATATCCCATATGATCTCGGTAGTTTGCAATGAGTTTCTTTGCCACAATAGAAAAACTCTTCAATAACCCCTGATTCATTTGCATGAGGCCGACTGGGAACATTCGCACATCGGAAGGATTAATGTGCCGTGTATCTGTAAGCGCACTAAAATACAGATAAAAAAGACTTGAATTCAGAGTAGAGAGTGCGGCATTTGCCATATCTTCAGAATCAAGTCGTATTGAAAGCATCTCCCCGCGAGGTCTCGGTTCTCCTGACATGGGATATGCCATTAATTGCTTTCTGAAAAATTGGCAAAAATATCCTGGGACTCGAATCCAATATACTGCATGGTTTCCAATTGATGAAAGAGACATGGACAACATTGGCCTATTGGAAACCTTTTTTATGATCGCCGTCGGAATCGTACTGCCAACCTTGCAAACGACTCCAGTGATCATACTAGCACTACAATATTGAAGCATCTCGAACAAGGCACCTCTTTCCCCATTCTTAGCATCCCAACGTATATATTTTGTTGCATGATGTTGGGTTTGCCCTTTAGCAACTGAGGAAAGCCATATGGTTAAACGATTCTGTGCTCCTTCAAACAATTGTCCTGGGCGATTTGAGAAATGAGCAAAATACGAACATTCATTATTTGTAATAATGCAATCGCGTAATGACTTATAACCTCCAGATGTCGATATTGAAATTGGGACAATCATTCCAATACGTGATTGTACAGTTCGTAACAATTGCGTACGTTCAAGAACACAAGCATACAGATTGTTGCAGTCTAAAGTTGAATACCCGCGAAGTTCGTAACACGAAACTTTTGAAAGCTCCAAATACGGCGGGTTGCCGATTATGACGTCAAAGCCACCGTTGGCGACGGTGATTCCATAGAACTCGGAATACCAGTGGAACGGCTGCGTCTTGCGCTTCCATTCAAGGAAATCGGAGGAGGGAAGATGGGACTGATGGGACTTCTGGGACGAATGGGACTGGGTCGCAGAAGTCGTTGATGTCCCAGTTGTTCCAATCTCCGGCGATATACCATACTGCCGGTATGCCATCGCGCGGTCAAGTTCGTCGTTGAGCGCGGCGAGTTTTGCGTTTAGCTTTTTCTTTGCATCGTAAAACTCAGGCGATCCTTCCGCCGTCTGTTGAAGTGCCTTGAACCGTTCGTAGAGGTCCGATATATCGGCGGCCTTGGCCTCGACTTTGTCGTATGCCTCCGTATCGAGAGCAAGTTCGTCCGGCGGCAGAATCGCATCCTTCACGCCCTGCGGGTTGGCGAAACCGACGAGCGTGTTGCCGCAGCGGATATTGAAGTCGATGTCGGGGAGCGGATCGAGGCCGAGATTGTCAGCCATGTCGTCCACATCGACGACGGCGACCATCTTGAGGAAGAGGCGAAGTCGGGCAATTTCCGTCGCCTCGCGCATGATATCGACGCCGTAGAGGTTGCGGAGAATAATGCTCTTGTAGATGCAGTACTTGAGATTGCCGCGATACTTCGTCTTGAGCGCCGAAAGTTCGTCCTTGAACTTGTCCGGCCAATCCTCCTGCATTCGCACGAGGCAGATTTCGTAAAGCGGTTCAAGGATGTTGAGCGCGGCGAAGAGGAACGCCCCCGATCCGCAGGTGGGATCGAGAACCGTCACGCGCGAAAGCGCTTCGTAGAAATGCCGCACGAAAAGGTGGTCGGTCGTTTTGGAAAGCAGGTCTTCGACAAAGGAACGGATGTCGAGGTTGAAGGTGATGAAGTCGTTGATGTCCGTGATTTCGCCGGCGGCGATCTTGCCGCGAAGCTCCTGGCAGCGCTGGCGGCGCGCAACCGTCTCGCGCCAGATTTCGGTGGGCAGGGCGTATTCCTGCGCGGCGGGCTTGTTCCATCCTGCGCGACGGGCGCGAAGCGTCTCCTGCGGTTCTACGGCAACGCCCTTTTCGATTTCGTCCGGCAACGGCAGATCGACGCCCTTGCGGACGGCGGGGAAGATGTAGCGGTCGCCGGACTCGCGCAGGAACTGCCACACGAAATTGTTTGGCCTGAATGCGGCAGGGGATTTCTTCGCCGTTTCGCATACGAGCCACGGCACGAGTGTGTTGCGGGCGATGTATTCGGTGATGTCCTCCTTGGTGTAGTAGGCGCCCATCTGCGCGCGGTCGTTGATGTACTGCTCGAAGATGTAGCCCAAGACGTCCGGGTTGATGTCCTTGCCGGAGGCGGTGATGGAGGTGTCGAGATGCCATCGCCACTGGTCGAAAAAGGCGAAGAGGTCCTCGAACACGCTGTCGGGGATGTCAATGTCAGGGTACTTCACCTCCAGCTTGTGCACCTCGAACATGCCGCCGTTCAGATAGGGAATGCGCCCGAACTTGTCCTCGAACGCCTTTGAATGCGTGCGCTTGTTGAGTCCGTCGGCAAAGAGGACGCGGAGGAAATCCTTGTAGAAAGTGCCGTAGAACTTGTCCTCGCCCTTCTTCTCCTGCACTTCGGCAAGTTTGTGCGAGAGATACTCGGGGTCGAGGTTCAGGAAGCCCTTCTTCTGAATGAAGTAGCAGAACATCAAGCGGTTCAGCATGACGGACGCGTACCATTCGCAGTCCGATTTGTCCATGATGCCGACGATGCCCTTCACGAAGGCGTTGTGCTTGATGCGGAACTCGCGATAGAACTTCTTGGTGACGTCGGTGGAATTGACCTGGAACACCCTGTTCAGCCGGTCGAGAACGTCCACCGCGCTTGGGCTGGAGCCAATCGGGAACTGGATTTCCTGGAACTTGCCGAAGAGGAAGTCAGCCTGTGCGCGTTCCTGGTATTCGATGCGGACGAGCGAACGTTTGTCGGCGGCCTTCACGGGAACCATCCAGAGGTGGTGCATCGGCTCGCCCTTCTTCACGAAGATGGCGATATAGGAATCGCCAAGCTTGCGAAGCCGGGCATCCAGGGCGTTTCGCACGGCGGTCTGCGGCAGAGACTCCACCTCGCACACGAACACGCGAACGAAAAGTTCGGCAACCTCGTTGAATACGAACTCGACCGGCACGGCGGTCGGCCCTCCCGCGCCGATTTCGTAGCGGAGGGGGCGGTTCGAGGCCGGGCGATTCCAGCCCGCTTCGTTGAAGAGCGAGGCGAAGTCGGCGGCGGCAAGAAAATCAAGGAATTGTTGCTTTGTCATTGCTTCCTATTCCTCCCTCAATCCGAGCGAGCAGATGATGCGCGCGACATCGCGAGGGCCTGAGCCGTCTTCGTCGGCGGGCCGGGCGCACAGTTCGTTGTTGGCGTGGTATTCTTCGACAAGGTGGAGAATGTCGTCCGCGCTTTCACCCCTTGCGAACATTTTCCCGAGCGCCACTTTTGCCGATTCGCGCAGCGGGTACATGAATACCTCGTTGGCAATGGCCTTGGACCACACCTCGAAAAGCGTCCCCTGATCTTCGCGCGCCCTGTTCTGGAGAAGGTTGAATATCTTCCAGCGTGTCGTCGATTTGCCGCCCAAAACACCGAGCGAGGCCTTGCCAGTGTCAAGCGAGATTTCCCTCAAGGCACGTGCGACAAGCGCATGGTGATTGGCGAGCGGAGCAAGCGCAGGCGTTTTCGGCGTACAGGCGAGCGCCTCGAAAATAGTCGTGAGCGACTGCGTCTTCACCGTTCCGTCGGCCGCGATCCAGGATAGAATATCATTGTCATTCCGCGTTCGTGCGTAGGTGATCACGCCCTCGCCGCGCCCTTCGGACGGCTTGGTGGAATACACGACGTCGGCAAGTGACATGATTCGCTTGGCAAGGGCCGGGTTGTTCTTTGTTGCTTCATCCCAAATCTGATAGGCTTGCGAGGCAATGTCCACCTCGCCATCATCCTTCTCGTCCAGGACGCCGGCCTTTTCGTTGAAGATGTCGGCCAGATTCTGCTGGTTGCCCTCGAAGAAGATTTCATCCGATCCAACGGCCTCCGCATTGGCGTTGATACGGGCATTGAGGCGGTTCGTGAGGCGGATGATCTCGTTCACGCCCTCCTGCGGGAAGAACGAATAGCACCACACCTTCTCCGAGCGCTGTCCGATTCGGTCCACGCGTCCGGCGCGCTGAATAAGACGGATGATCGCCCATGGCAGGTCGTAGTTGACGACAATGTGCGCATCCTGAAGGTTCTGCCCCTCGGAAAGCGCGTCTGTCGTGACGAGAATTCGCGTCTGAGCCTCCGTCGGCGGAAGCGGCGAGACCTTGTTGGAGATCGGCGAGAACCGGCACACCTGCTCGACGAGATCGGGCGTGTCGCCATCCACTTGCGCCACGTTTGCGAAACCGCGCGATTTCAACTGCGTTGCAATGTAGCGGGCGGTATCGGAATACTGCGTGAAGACAAGCACTTTCTCGGAAGGATGGTCTTTCTCCAAAAGTTTCTGCAAGGCGTTAAGCTTCTCGTCGTCCGCCGGACGCCAAACGCTGCATTTGCCGATCATCCCGATAATCGTCTTAAGGTCTGACTTCAGCGCACGGGCGAGAGACGACTTGAAATAGGTGGGCGAAATCCATCGTACGCCGCCTCCGCCCTCGGACTTGACCTTCTCGTATGCGTCAACGCCGCGTTTGGTGTACACGGATTCAAGCGTCGGAAACTCAAGAATGCTTTCGCCGTCCACTTCATCCTCCATCCAGCCCTCGTCGAGTTCAGTACCGACGCGCAAGGGCAAGTCGAGTCCGTTCTTGATCGCATAAAGGTACATGGAATTGCGGACGGCATGACGGTAGAGCGACATGAGGAACACAATGCCGCTTGAATCCATGCGTTTGCAGAAGTTGCTGCGGCAGAAACCCATGAGCCGCTTGCCTGCAGATGAAAGGCTTTCGAATATCTGTTTGTCTGCCGCCGTGGCACTTGCCTGTTTCGCGGGATCAAGATATTTTACAAGACCGTATCGCGGCAGTTTCAGCGATCCCATCAAGTCCATCATGTCTTCGCAGTAGAGGCTCTCGAACTGATCGCCCGGATTTGTCGTGAACTTGACCGTCTTGGGGACACGATCGGGAAAGTAGTTGCGGCAACCACCGGTCTTGCTTGGAAGATACTTTCGGGAAGGATCTGTTTCATCCGACAGCGCGTAGTTGTTCTTGATGAACGTGCGCGTTCGCCTGACAAGAAAGAGTTTCAACAGGTCGCGCCAGTCATCGGAACTCTCGCTCTTCTCGAAGGCGCGGATACTTGAAATCGGCATGTCTGGAAACGCCTGGACAAAACCCTGTTCTCCACCGTATGCGGCGATGGCGCGTTCCGGCCGAACGCCCAGGTCAGCGTCTGGATTGAGAAAGAGGCGCAGCTGCGCGGCGATGTCCGAGTAATCCTTGTTGTAGGGCGTAGCTGTCAGCAGCAAGACATCGTTCTTCTGATAGTGCAGGAGATCGCGTATCATCGCATAACGGCTCCCGCCTGAGTTGCGCAGATTGTGGCTTTCGTCGATGATGACCAGCCGGAAGAAACGTTCGCGCTTGGCGTCAAATCGCTTTGCAACGGATCGAATCTCGACCTTCAGGTCATAGTCGCGCTTGTATGATTTCCACATGTCGATCAAGTTCGGCGGGCAGAGAATCAAAGCGGATGAACCTTCAACCGATTCATAGTATTTCGCCACTGCGCATGCCGTGATGGTTTTGCCAAGCCCCACGACATCGCCCAGCATCGCCCCGCCGCGTTTCTTCAGGTGGCGCAAAACTAGCTTGACGGCTGTCTTCTGGAATTCGTAAAGGTCTGTATTGAACGGATGCGGCAAATGGAATTCAGAAACGCCGCCACGTGCCTCGCGACTGAGATTGAACATGATCTTCAGGTATATCTCGTAAGGGGTGGGCTTGTTCTCCGACGCCCAGCACTCGTCAAGCACCTTGATGAGGTCTTGCGTTATATCGAGACTGAACGCATCGTTCCAACGCTCCGTAAACCACTTGTCGAACTTTTGTCCGTCATCCGGATCGCCAAACTCGGCATTCAGTTCCCCATTGCGCATCAGGCCGCTGAACGTCAGATTGCTGGAGCCCATGAGCGACATGATTGGGTTGGAAGTGTCGTCCGGGCGATGAGCGAGATAAAGCTTTGCGTGAAGCGGGTAGCGAAGGTGCAACTTAACGACGACCTTGCCATCTGCAAGCTGCGCCTTGAGCTTCCGCAGGGCGGCCTCATCCTCGTTTGTCTGCAATCCAAACGTCAACTGACGCCGCAGATCGGAAAGAACAGACTGCTTCCATGCCGACGCCTGGGCATTGTCCACAATCTTCTTGTCTGCCGAGAACATTTCACGAACCAGATCCCCCGGTTGGCGATGCATGCCTATCAGCAGACGACAGACATGATGCACTTTTACGGCATGCCCATGCGCATCCTTCTCATAGACATCAGCGCCTGAAAGTGCATCAACATTGTCAGCAACCAACTTCCAGCCACGAAGGTTGAAGTAGCCAACGCAAAAGTCGGCTCGTTTGACACCGAGATTCGAGAGAATCGCCTTCAGACCGCTCTCAAAGGACATCTCTATGTTGTCGAATATCTTAGACATTTTTCGCTGCTCCAATCCGTAAACAATGGCAATACCAATCCTCTTCTGGAACGTGTCGTTCCAGAATATCGCGCGCGGGGGCGCAAGATGTCGCTTTACTGCTCATCAATCATTCGCTTTCTGGATAATATTATACCAAAAACCAAACCTCATACGACCTCCCAATGGCCGGCTTTGAGATTGAAATGTCATCGTTTGCCCCCTTTGGAGGTCTTGCGAGGTGCGGGCGGCTTTTTCTGCTTCGACTCGGATTTGGCCCGTGCGTTCGCCATGACGCGCTTCACACCCTCGATGACTGGCGCAAGCGTCTTGTAAGGCTGGGGAATCGACTTGAGGGTTTTGTACGTAGCAACGCCTATCGGCTTGGAGACATCCTGCACCGCGAGCTGAACCACCGGCTTCTTCATCTCTTCGCAGAGAAGCAGCCCGATGGATTGATTCTCGTCAGCCCTCTTCACAAGCTTGTCGAGTGCCGAAAGGTAAAAGTTCAGCTGTCCAAGATATGACGGCCGGAACTTCCCCATCTTTAATTCGACGGCGACAAGCGCCCGCAGCCCGCGGTGGTAGAAAAGGAGGTCTATGAAGAACTCCTCGTCTTCAAACACAAGCCGCTTCTCACGCCCCATGAAACAGAAGTCGTCACCACCCAGCGCCTGTATTGTCTTTTCGACATCCGCGACGAGCGTCTTCGACAGAACGCGCTCGTCCACGTCCTGATCGGCGCGGGCATCGACATTGTC
>JAEEGL016122657.1_pt1 | contig 12367 bp, 9 predicted proteins | sample 9134231 | NCBI WGS metagenome assembly JAEEGL01 (sample SAMN16246548, study PRJNA631951) | gut metagenome | biome: gut microbiome; feature: rumen; material: fiber-attached | host: Bos | place: Iran: Karaj | collected 2018-10 | reverse complement strand
TTAGAAAAATTAGAATCATAAACAAATTTTCCTTTTTCTTCACATACTCTTGCAGAATGTCCAAATTCACCACATTTAAAACATCTTTCACTTTCACTTCTTGGAATTGCTAATTCTACATAAATTTTATATCCATGAAAGAAATATCCATTAAAATTCCTTATTGCATTTTGTGTACTTTGAATCGTTGAATATTCTATGAATGCATATCTATTTTTTAATGTTATATTTTCTATTTTTCCACATTTTGAAAATAAATTTCCTAATTCATCTTCTTTTATTTTTGGTGGGAGGTCATGAACAAATATTCTTGTGTTATTCATTTTTGGTTTAATTTTTATTTTTTATTTTTTTTATTTAATTTTTATTAATTGATTTAAAATATATTTTATTTATTTTGAAAAATATATTTTTTTAATTAAGAAATATTTTTTTTTTCTATAATTCTATTTTAATATATAAAATCTTAATAAAAAATTATTTACATAATATTACTAATTGATTTATACACATCATATCTTTTTTTAAATCATTTTCTTTTGATAATTAAAAAATTATGCAAGATTCACATTTACATATTTCATTATTGTTTATATTTCCTTCATTTATCCCTTTTCCATTTTTTTCGTTTTTATGAATATAAACATTATCTTTATTTTCAATTACAAAAACTGTTTTTAATGGTTGATTATTTTCATCAAAGGCAAAATGAACAGTTTTATGTTCATGTTCAATGTCATCATTATTTATACTATTCCTCTTTAAAATTGATTTTGTTTTTCTTATATTTGGTTCTAATTCTCTATCTGTTGATATAAATAATTCATTGTTATTGTTTAAATTAGAAATATTTGGATTAAATGTATTTTTTTTCAATATTGAATTGTTTTTTATATGAAAATCATCAGGTGAATTAAAATTTGTATGATTTCTATTTCTTCTTATTGGAGAGTATTCATTAAATTCATTTTTAATTTTTATTTTTAATTCAGGAAGTTTTGAATGATGTTTATGATGTGAATTATTATTATTATTTTTATTTATTGGAATTGACATTTTTAAAATTTATGTAATTTAATTTTTTTTTATTCTAATAACATATGTGATTATATTTTTGTTTCAAATAATAAATAAAGAAATTACTTAATAATAAATAAATAAAATGAATATAATTATATTAAAATATAAAAATATATTACAAAGATAGAATATAAAAAAATAATGTATATTTTCAAAAATTTAAAACAAACAAATTCATTCAATAATAGATATAATAATATAGATTCACCATATTATAATTTTATAAATAATGTAAAATTTAGTATGAGAAGAGGAGTTAATATTGATCCAATGGGAAGAAAATATTTTTTTAGAGATGATAATGATGAGAAAGATAATAATAATGAAACAAAACAAATAAGTCAATCTCAAAGTTTTATACCTTTTAATAATAAAAATAAAATTAATAATATAGAAAGACCTGAACAATTAAATAAAAAAAAAATGTTAGAGAAGTTAAAAAATTCAAATGAAGAAATTTCAAAAACAATACTTAAAGAACAACAAAAAATAAACACAATGGAATTAAATGAAATTTTTCGTGTTCAAAACCATAATCAAGTTATGGGTAGTTTAATGAAAGAAAATATGAAAAAAAAACTACTCTTAAAAAAATTGAAATTAGAATTAAAGAATAAAAATGAAAAATTAAAAAACTATTCAAAGGAAAATAATCATATTATTTTAAGTAAAAATCTTTATAAAAAAAATAAATTAAATGAATTAAAAAAGATAAATAAAAAATTAAGTGAAAGTATAGAACTTATTAAAATCAATCATTCAGTATCAATGAATATATTAAAAGAAAGTTTATATAAAACAATTGAAGAAAATGAAAAAATTAAAAATGAAAAAAATCAATTAAGATTTGAAATTGGTATTTTGAGAGATGAAATATATAAAATTCAAGAAAAGAAAAATGATATTAGTTTACCTATTATTAAAATTCAAAAACCTATTAATCAAAATTTAATTTATGATAATAATAACCAAAGTAATTATTATGATTATGATGATAATTGGCTAAAAAAGATAATACAAAGAGATAATTATTTATTGAAGAAATATGATACTGAATATGAATATGAAAATTTTTGATATTTTGGTGAATATACATATCATAAAATTTAATTAGTATATTTTATTTATTTTTAATATATCGTTTATAAATTGATTTACTTCTTTTGAATTAAAATTTAAAAAAATAATAATTAAAATATTATCATTAATAAATAATGGTATAATTAATAAATAGTATTAGTAAATTAAATATTCTTTATTATACAAAAAATAAAATAAATATGAAATATAATTTTCTAATATTAAAACTTAATGAATATTTATATTTGATTTCAAAAAAACAATCCTAATTTATAAATTAAACTTACTTGAAAATATTTTTACCAATATCTTCTAATAGCTTCAATATCATTTTCCAAATCTTTAATTTCATTTCTTTTAGCAGGTGCAATTGCAGTTTTATAATATATAAAACCATCTTTATAAATACCAAAACATTCTTTTAATCCAAAACTACCTTTTTTAAACAAGATTAAATCACCATTTTTAACTTCATCAAAAGAAATTTTTTTTCCTTTTTCAAGCATATCTTTATATTTTGTAGGAAAATTACGTAAATTACTTCTATAATGACATTCAACAACATAAGGTTGTATTCCGTAAATACAAAGAGTATCACTTTTCCAAAAACTATCACAATCATATCCTTTATATGCATAACTTGCTACTTCTTCTCCTTTACAATCTGAATTTTTATTATTTCCTTTACAATCTATAAATCTTCTTTGAAATTCTTTTTGAATTGAATATGTTATTAAAATGATGAAAATTATTTTTCTAACACTTGATTTCATTTTAATAATAAATTTGTATGTAATTAATTGATTTATATACTTATAGTTAAATAAATTCTAATTTTTGATGACGTAATTATTTACTTTTATTAAATTATGTTAAAGTTTTATTATATTTTTAATTATTATATTATAATTTTTATTTTAGAATAAATAATAATCACATATTATTTTTTTTAATTTTATAATTATATTATTTATTATTTCCCATAAAAATAGAAATCATTACTATTTTTTAATATAAATAATATGATACAATTAATAAACAAATCTATACATTCTTTCTATCTGAATTTAAACTAAATGCAATTTTTCTTTTTTTATCATTATATTGTTTAATACCACTTAATTCTTTTAATAAAATATTCTTTTTACTAGAACTTCCTCTTTGAAAATAATTTATTGACTTTTTTAAAATTTTTGGTGATTTTATATTATATTCTTTATTTTTATTTAACATATCATTTGTTTTTTCCATTTCTGGACTAACTAAAAAATAATCACTATCATTAATATTTTTAATTTTTTTGCCAAAAATTAATTTAGTAATAAGATCATCTTTAGTATTTTTCTTTATTCTTTTTTCTATTTCAGTCATTCCAATATCTAATATTTTTTTCCTAATATTAATATCTAAATTTCTACTAGAATTTACTTTTGAAGTATAATTAGATGAATTAAAAGTATTAAAATTTCTTTGATAAATTTTAATTTTTGATCTATGATTAATATTAATCTTCGGTGTTAAATTAATAGAATTTGATGATGACACAGGAGGTAAACTTTTTTTATTCATTTTTATTTTACTTATATTAAAAATATCAATTTTTTTCTCATTTTCTGTTTCTTTATTTAAAAAAGACGTTAATTCAAATTTATTAAATACTGTTTTATATGTTTGTAATTTATTATATTTCTTATCTAAATTATCATTAATTTTAAGTTCTTTTTCTTTATCTTTTTCTTTCCAAAAAACTAAATTTTCACTATCTTTTCTAAACTCTCCAGATAAAGAATTTTTATTTGAATATTTTATCCCTTGAAGTCTTTGAATCATTAAAATTTTTTTATCAATTTCCATTTTTTTATAATTATCATGTACTTTTTTATAATATTTAAACATATTGTTCAAAATATTAGTATTAATAGCAAAAAAAGATGCTTTTTTACTTATACAAATTGCACTACAAAAAAATTGATTATTATATAATAAATCATTCATTCCTAAAATATCACCATTTTTTGCATAATTTAAAGAAATATCAATTCCTTTTCCAACATCAGCATAATCAATTTTTTCTAATTTAAAATTACCTAATTGAGATATTATTAAATTAACTTTTTTATGTGTTAAATTATAAGTAATTAATTTAAATTCCCCTTCTTTTAAAAAATAAATTTCATCTCTATTTTGTCCTTGTTTAAATAAATATTCCCCATAACAAACTTTTTTATTAATAAAATAATTCCAATAATTTTGAGTAAATACAAAAATAGTAATTGGATAAAATAAGTGTGAACTATAAATAAAATCAATATCATTTTTTTTATTATTTTCCTGAATATTTTTTAAACATTTTTTATAAGAATGAGAACTTAAAGTTCCAAAAATTGAATGTTCTTTAACAAAAATAGAAGCAGTTCTTTGTTGATTATCATTAATTAAAGCAGTTTCTCCAAAAGAACTTCCTTGTGGTAAATCAGTAACTTTATAATAACCAACAATTTTAACTTCATTAGAATTATATTTTTCAATAAAAATATCTTCAGCATTTATTTCTTTAATATATTTTTCAATTGTAAATTCATCTTCATTTTCTTCTTCTTCTTCTTCATTATCTTTTAATTCTAATATTAGATTATCATCTTTTTTACTTACTTTATCTTTTTTAATTTCTTTTTCAATAGTTTCTATTTTAATATCAGAATAAGTACCAACATTATTATAAAATGTTCTTTCAAATAATTTTTTTTCTTCATATTTATATAACATTTTTAAATGTTCTAAATATTGTCTTCTTGTCATTTTAACTGCAATATTTTTTGGAACGAGAACACTGACACTTCCACTTAAAATTACATAAAAATTTTTTCCATAATCACCTACTTTCATAACAAAAGTATTTTTTTGGTATTCTTCACATTCTAAATCATAACTTATTTGTTTTAATATTGGAATTGGATTATAATCTTCTGGTTGACCTTGTAATATTAATTGCATAAAATTTGTTAATGTTTTTAATAAACATGATAATACGAATATGTCAGTTTCATTTTTTTGAATTTTTGATAATATCATTTTTATTATTGTTAAAGTTTCTTGTTGATGAAATAATGTTTCTTCTGACAAATGTTCTTCTTCTTTTTTTTTTAATAAATCTGCTAAAGTTTTTATTGTTTTATCATTATTTGCTTTTATTGAATTGTTTATTATTTTTAATTGAGATTTGCGTAAAACTTTTTTCATTTGTTTTTAAAATATTTTTTAATAATTTTTATTAAAATAAAACATTATTTTTTTGATTATTTTTTTTTTCAATTTAATAATTTTTTTTAATATTTTTTTATATATCTTTTAATAAATTTATTATATCTTCACCACTTTTCCAAACTTTAACAATGCATTTAGTTTTAATTTGTTCATTAGGATTGTTAATTCTTTGTATTAATCTATGTCCATCTCTTGCTAAAACAATATCACTTTCACATAATTCTTTAGCTAAACAAATATCATTTCCTCCATCACAAATAAAGATAATATTTCTAAAAGAATCTCTTCCTTTTAATTCTAAAAAATCTTTTAAATCTTGAGCTTTACATTGACTAGGATTACAATTAGGACAATTATATAGTCTTCTATTTGTAATTTTCAATAAATTATCATTTGTTTCTTCTGAATTAAGACAATATATTTCTTTAACACAATCTTGGAAATTATGATATTTTAATAAATAATTTATTTGATAAGTAAATCCACCTGATATAATTATTATATAGTATTTATTTATATTTTGTTTTAAATAATTAAATAAAGTTTTTATACCTGGTGATAAAGGACATTTTTCTGTTGCTTCATTTAAATCTTTATTTGTTTTATTATTTTCTTTTAGTTTTTCTATAAAATAAGTAAAGAGTTTTTCCCAAGTCATATGACTTGCTAATTTTAAAACATTTTCTTTTTCTTCTTTTGATATTAAATATTCTGTAGAAAATAATAAAGAATTTGGGTCTGTTACAGTTTCATCAATGTCAAATATTATTAAATCTTTTTTATCGACCATTACTTATATATTGAATGAATAAAAAAAATAAAAAAATTTCTTAAATATTAAATTTAATAAATTTATACTATTTTTTCATATTTATCATCTTTTGGAACTAAACTAACTCCTTCTTGATTATTATTTTCATCTGTTTTCTTTTTAATACAAAATATAATTAAAAGAATAATAAAAATTAACAAAATTACTGCTACAATAATGCAAATAACAATAAAAATAATTTTTGAATTATCATTTTCAAAATAAAAATCAATAGCATCATATTCATTAAATTCAAATTGACATAAATAATAATAAACTTCATTTTTTTTTAATTTTTTACCTGGTTTTCTATAAGGATTACTTATATAAATAGTATTATTATTTCCAACTAAGTTTTGACTTGCATAACCTTCATCATGAGCAAAATAAGGATAAATTCCTATTCCCATATAACCTTCTTTAATCTTGCTTGTAATATTTGTAAAATTAGATTTAATTACAGCTCTTACTGTTTGTTTTTTTTCTGGCGGAAAAACAAATATTAAATATTTACCAGTTTTATTTTTATTTTTTATGAATTTTGTAGTTTTATTTAAAATATATTCTGGTTCATATTCCGGATTTGGAAGTAATTTTATTATATTATTTCCTTCAGTCACTTTTATTATAAAAGAACTATTTGTGTTGACTTTTTGATATATATTATTTTTATTTATTGTTAATGTTTTATTATCAAATAATAATTTTAATTCTTGTTTTGGTTGATTATCATCTATTTCAATTTCAACAATCATATCACGACTTAGTATTTGAAATTCTTCATTTTTATTTGAATATGTTATATAATTTTTAGGTTGTACATTAAAATTATTATATATTATTTGAATAGGACTATATATTTTTAATTCTGAATCATATTTTGGTTTGATATGAAGATATTGAATATTATGTGGTATTTCTCTATAGTAATTTAATTTAATTTCATCACTTTGTTTTATAGTATAAATATTTTCTAAAGAAAATTGATTTTCTTTATTTGTATAATATTCAACTTCACCATATAAAATATATGGATATAACACTATTGGAATTGATAAATAATCAGAATATATTAAAAAATAATAATTTTCATCTTTTTTCATTTTTCTATTTTTAATTTTAAAATGACCATCATGATTAATTATTTCAATTTTTCTTGAATTTGAATTAACTTCATAATATTCAAACATAAAATCATTTTCTCCATATAGGAAAATAACATAATCATCATTTTTTAAATCAGATTTTACTTCAATTATTCTTTCCATTTGTTTTGACATATAGAGTTCATCTTTTTTGTTTTTAGAAAATAAATACATTGAATCTTCATGACTTGCATATAATATTATAGAAATTTTTTTTTCTTCTATCTGTTTTTTATTTGGAATTTGATAAAAATATGCTTTCCTTTTTTCAATTTTTTCTTTTTTATTTTTTTCTAACTTTTGTATTTTAGGTAATAATTTAAATTTATTTTCACCTTTTGAAATAAAAGAAATATGCATTATTGATTCATCAACTTTTTTTTTTTCTAAGGAAAGAATTGTATATTTATTATTTATTTTTTTTGTAATTTTTGATTGTTGAATTAAATTATTATCATAAGTTATAATTGTTAAGTTATCAATTATTCCATATACATATAAATAAAATATTTCATTTATTTTTATATCTTTAAGATTAATTTTTAATAATTGAGGCAAATTTCTAAAAGAATAAAAACTTTTAATAATTCCTTCTTCCTTTAAATCATTAGAATTTTCATTAAATGATATAATAATATAATTATCTAAATCAAATTTATTAATAGTATAATTCACAAGATATTCTTTATTTTCATCTAAAATAATGGAAGAAACAAATTTAGTTCCATTATAAATTTTTTTTTTAGTTTCACTATATTCAAAAATCTCAATATAATTATTTTGTTCAAATTCATAAGTTAGATTTAAGTTTTTACTCAATTTTGGAATTTTAAAGTAAACATAATTTTCTGAATAAGAATCAAAAAAATATAAAAGATTTGGTTTATCTGTATCCAAAATATATATATCATTTTTATTAAAAATTTTAATTGATGAAAATGATGAAATTTCTACTTTTATTTGAATATAATAAATTCCTTTTCCATTATTAATAGATTTATTTTTTTGAAAAACAATTTCTTTAATTCCTTTTAATTTAAAATCAATTACACTTAAATTTTTACAATATTTTTTTAAAGGATCAGTGATATCTAAATCAAAATTATTTATATCTTGAGAAACACATATCAAAAAACTATTTGATGGTACAACTTGTAATTGAATTATAATATCCCCTATTTTATCTCCTGGATCTGTATTATTAAATTTATATATTGTTTCTCTTGCAAAAAAAATTGGTTGTTTTTTATATGGTTTAATATCAATAATTCTTCTTTGAAAAGTAAAATTAAAAAAGAAAGATACAAATAACAATTTAATTATGAACAAAAAAGAAAAGTTCATTTATTCAAAAAATAATAAAAATAAACATTTTTTTAAAAACAATTTTTAATAAAAAAATAAAAATAATATATGAAATTATTATATAAAATTCTTTTAATATCTTTTATCATTTCCTTAATAAAAACTAAAGATTTCAACGAATATAAACCAGTAATAGGAATATATGGAAATTCCTATCCAGAGACAGATTTCAAATATGCAAACCAAACAGTATATGCAGGTTCAAACATTCGTTTCCTTGAATCTCACGGAGCAGAAACAATGGCAATTCATCAATGGTATACAGAAAATGAATTAGATGAAATATTATCAAAAGTAAATGGAGTATTATTCATAGGTGGATCAAGAGATTTTAATTTAAGTGCAAAATGGGAAAAAAATGCATTATATATAATAAATAAAGCAAAAAAAACTGGATTACCAGTTTGGGGAAGTTGTCAAGGTTTTCAATTAATTATTGCTTTAATTGCAAATGATTCTTCGATTATTAAAAAAGAATATTCACATTCTTCTATTTTAGATAAAATAAATAAAGAAGATTTAAAAAATTCAAAAATTTTTAGTTTATTTGATGAGAAATCTTTGAATATATTATTTAATAATAATAGTATTTTATTTGATCATTCTTTTGGACTTTCTGAAAAAGATTATAATGAAAATGATTTATTGAAAAAAGATTTAAATATTACTACTTATGCTAATGATACAAAAAATAAAAAATTTGCCAATACATTTGAACCTAAAAATCAATCTTTTAATATTTTTGGTAGCCAATTTCATCCTGAAACAATGCCTTTTATTAGAAGTCCTAAATGGAAAATTGAAAATGAAAATAATGTTTTGAGAATGAATACGTTAATTGGTTCTTTTATTGTTGAATTAGGAAGGAAAAATAAAAATAAATTTGAAAAAAAAGATAGGGAAAAATATGATTTTTTTAATTTATATTCAAATACTACTAATTTTGTGAATTATGATTCATCATATAATCTATATTATTTTGCAAAAAAAAACAAACATGATGATGATGGGAAAAATAAAATAAATATTCTTTTAATTTTAAAGTATGTAATTATGGGAATTTTTATTATTGCAATTTTAAGTTTTCTTATACTAAAATGTATTAAATTAGTGAAAAAAAGTAATAATGAAAGCGATTATTTTTTCACTTTTAATTAGTTTAAATTTAATAATAAAATATTCAATATAATTACTTTTTAATTGTTAATTGATAAAATTAATAAATAAACATTTTCACTTTTTAATCTATATCACCATATTTGCTTTTATATTTATCTATTATTTTTTGATTTTTATTATGTTTCACATTTAAAGCTTTTGTAATTTGATCTAATTCCTTAAGTGATCCATTTAATTTGTTTATTTCCATTTCTTTATCATGTATTATTTTTTGGTAATTATTTTGAGTATCTTGAAAACTTTGTTTTGCTCTAATATATTCAGATGATAAATTATCAATTCTATCATTTAATATATTATTTTCACTTTTTAATTTATTTGTATATAATGAATTATTTACTTCAAAATCACTTAATTTTTTCTTATAAATAAGATTTTGTTGTTGTGTATCATTTATTATTTTTTTCAATTCTAAATTTTCATTTGATATTTTATTAATTTTTGCTTTATGATCATCAATTTCCATTTTTAATAAATTAATTTCCATATTAGCAAGTGGAGTAGATTGACTTCTTCTAAAAGGAAAACTTGAATTAGTATCATTATTATTATCATTAAAAAAAGGATGTGAAAAATAATCATCCCAATTAATTCTTTCATTTGGATTTTTTTTCAATAATCTATTTATTAAATCCTTTAAATCTTTATCATTTAGATTTTTTGAAATTTCACCATATGAATTAAAACTTGGTTGATTACTTTGATAAAGTAATTCATATAAAATAATTCCAATACTCCATAAATCACTTTTTAAATTTGCTATATGATTATTTATTATTTCAGGTGCATCATATGGAGTATGTGATTGTATTGAATTTATATTATCTGAAAATGTACTTTTTGAAAATCCACTTAATTTTACTATTATATTTTCATCGTTTAAACTTTTTATTAGAATGTTACTTGGTTTAATATTTCTATGAATTATTTTATGTCTTACCATTAATTTAAATGCTTCATTTAATTGTGTAAATATTTTTTTTATTCTATTTATTGAAAATGTTTCTTCTTTTAAATATTTTTCTAATGTAGATTCACAATTTTCTAAATAGAATTCTGAATATGCAGATGTGTATTGAGAACCATATAAATGAATTACATGTTTTGATTCTATTAATTCTAAAATTTTTTTATGAGTTTTATAATCTATATCACTATTTGATTTTGAGAATCTTTTTATTATAATTTTTAACGGAAATAAACCTTCAAAAATAGTTGAAGTATCACCTGAATGTATTTGATTTCCAATAAGGACTTTCATTTTTTTTAAAATAGTTATAATAAAAAATTTTATTTATGTTTTATTTTTTATTTTATAAAAAAGTTGAAATAATAAATAAAAATCTAATTTATAAAAAATATATCTAATATATATATATAAAAATATAAAAATAATTTTTTTTATTTAAATCAAAAAAAATGAAATTATCTTTATTAAATTTATTTTATTTCATAATTTTATCAGTAAATATATCCTTATCATATGAGCAGCAACTTTTACAACCTCAATATACTTGTTCAAATTTAACAAAAATAATATCTCAAAGTAATCACGATTTAATATCAACAATGAAGTCAAACATAACTCAATTCAAAGCCCAATCACATTCATGCATTGATACTCTTATTAAATACGCTAAAATTCCAGTCCTCGATTTTTATTTAAATGAATTATGCAACATGGGTGTAGAATATAAAGAAAATTTAGAAATTTCATTAAATACAATTTTGACTCAAATAAATGATGTATATAATAAGCATAAATATAGTGAAACTCAATATCAGACAGTTTTCCCGGCATCAAAATGGGCTCAAAGTATGGATGAAGTTTTTATCGAAGTTAAATTTGCTCATAGACATGATTCACCAGGATGTCTTGAAATGAAAAATTTAAAAGTCGAATTAAAAGAACGTAGTGTTAAATTAATTGGCTATTGTGTATTAGGAGATGTTCCTATAAAAATGGATTTCGATATTAAATTATGGAATAAGATAAATGTAAAAGAAAGTAAACATTTTGAAAGTTCGGTTGGAAGATATCAATTTAATCTTGTTAAAAAAAAGAAAGACTTTTATTGGAAAAAATTAATGGATGAAAAAATGAGCATACCTCCAAATATGAGAGTATGGTTTGAAATGAAAGAAAAATACCAAGATCAATTGGATAAATATGAAAGTGAAGAAAATGATGAAACCATGAAGGAAATAATGGATACTATTGAACAAGCAGAAAAAAAGAAGGATAAAAAAAATAAAACCAAAACTAAAAAAAAGAAAAAGAAGAAGAAGAGTAAAGCAAATACTGATTTATAAAAACTATATTTATTAAAGATTAAAGATATTATAATAAATAAATGCAAATTTATATTGAGAAAAAGAATATAAGAAAATATTTAAAATAAAATAAATATTATATAATTAAACATAATTAATTTTATTTATG
>JAEEGL015529714.1_pt1 | contig 12367 bp, 9 predicted proteins | sample 9134231 | NCBI WGS metagenome assembly JAEEGL01 (sample SAMN16246548, study PRJNA631951) | gut metagenome | biome: gut microbiome; feature: rumen; material: fiber-attached | host: Bos | place: Iran: Karaj | collected 2018-10 | reverse complement strand
GTACGGACGGAATTGATCCACTGTGCGACCCCGCGGATAAAGCTGAGGTTGGCCGAATTGACATACCGTGACGCATCGATGGAAGGATCGGTACTGATGTACAGTCCGTCATAGCGGCTGTAATAGATGCTTATCCCGAACTCATCCGCATTCTGGAAAAGCGTGATGGGGATATAGATGAAGCCGTTGGCATTGACGAGGAAGATGTTCTCACCGGCAAAGCCTGCGATTTTGCGGCCATCGGAGGCGGCGTGTCCCGTAACGATGTCGAGAGGCGAGGTTCCGGCAGGCGCGAAGCTTTCGCAGCCGACGACGATATAATCATAGGCTGTGGCAGTATCATCATAAACAAGATTATGGTTGAGTGTGCGGCCGAAGGTATAAGCCTTACTGCCGGAAGCGCGGATCTCCATGACATCCGCACCGACACCGCTGATGACTCCGTCTCTGTACTTGGCGCCGACTGCCTTGAGCCAGTCGTCAAATCCGGCGCCTTCCGCACCGGCCGAGGAGGCGCCGCTGCCCTTGGTGATACGCAGTTCCAGTCCAAGGGCGGAAAGCATCTCCTGTGATGCGGGCAGATAGACGTTGCCGGCCTCATCCACCGTGACAGGGATCTTCATGAAATAGTTGTCTGTGATCTTGCCGTCGATGACGATATCGGCAGGCAGGAAGCTTAATTTGACAGAGCTGCCGGGCTGCGGCTGAGTGTCTGCAGCAAAGCTGCAGGACGCCGCGGCAAGCAGAAAGACAGCTGCCAGCGCAAGGCCGAATGCGGCCGTACGCAGCCGCTCCAACCATGAGCGCTTATTCGATGTACTTCGGGTGATATCCAAAACTTTTTCCTTTCTTTTTTACGACAGGGACGTATATAGTATCACAACTTCGTTCATTTTGCAAGCTTTCAGCCCTTTTACCCGGGCAAGACGCCACTTGCGCCCTGTCCTAAACACGCATATAATATTAAGGATACGATAGGAGGAGACCCTATGCCCAAGATCCTGGTGACTTTACCGAAACTGTACCGTTACGACAACGATCTAGAGAAAGCCGCACCTGGCTGCGAGTTCGTCTTCATCCCCGATGAAGATCGCGACAAGCTTACACATGACGACCTCCTCGGCTTTGACATCATCATCGGCAATACGCCTACTTCCATACTGCATGATCTGCCCCAGCTTAAGTGGATGCAGCTTTATACTGCAGGCTCTGACAACTATGCCAGACAGCCGATCTTTTCCGGCGAAAAGGCGCCGGTGCTCACCAACGCAACCGGGGCTTTCGGCATCACTCTGGCCGAACATATGCTTGCCCAGCTGCTGGTGCTTTCCCGCGATTTTCTCATCTATCGCGATCACATGCACCGCAGTGAAGGTCGCTGGGACTATTTCAAGGCTCCCGAGACGCTCGACAGCAAGAAGGCGCTCATCCTTGGGCTCGGGGACATCGGCACCAATCTGGCCAAACGCCTCGACTGCTGCGGCTGCGAGGTCTACGGCATCCGCCGCACAAACCGTCCCTCACCTTACGTTAGGGAAGTCCATCCGCTTTCGGACATCGATCAGCTGCTCCCCGATATGGACTTCGTCTGTCTCTGTCTGCCCAATTCCGACGAGACCATCCATGTCATCAACGAGCACACGCTGTCGCTCATGAAGCCCTCTGCCTTTGTTATCAATGTCGGACGCGGACCTTCGGTCGACAACATTGCTCTCGCGGCAGCCCTGCAAAACGGTGTCATCGCTGGCGCGGCACTCGACGTCACCGAACCGGAGCCCCTGCCGGACGATCATCCCCTTTGGAACTGCGAGAACTGCCTCATCACACCGCATTCTGCCGGCTGGTACCGGCAGCGTTCTCCCTATGAACGCATCCTGCAGATCGCCTGCGACAATCTGCAGCGCTTTCTCGCCGGCAAACCCGTCACGCATCAGGTCGACATCACGACAGGCTACATGAAGCACGAATAGGCCATGAGCAAAGGAAAGAAGCATAAACCTAAAAACTCGAATATAAAACGCCCGGCACCGGCCTGGAAGGATAATCCCCAGTCTTCAGAGGAACCTGCCATCAAGACGGCTGAAGAAGTCATCGAAACGGCGGCCCAGAAGCCGGCAGCGCTGGCTGAGATGCCTGTCGGATCTGCCAAAAAAGCATCCGAAACTGCTGAAAAGGCAGTCGAGGTAATCACAGCTGCACCGCCTGAACCAGAGACCCTGCCAGTCGAAGAACAGGCCGAAGTCTCCCCGAAGGAGTCTCCGGAGTTTTTGCCTGTGCAGGAAATAGCTGCAGAAGAGCCTTTACCTGGGCCAATTTCAGAAGAACCTGCAACCGAGACAGCTGCGGAGACGCCTTTGCCAGGGCCGGTTTCAGAAGAACCAGTAACAGAACCGCCGGCGGAAGAGCCTTCAACCGAGCCTGCCGCAGCAGACCCACCCACAGGATCTGCTACGGAGGAATCTCTTCCTGAGACGGCTTCAGAAGTGACTGCCCCGGCGCACACAGCGGAAGAGGCGGTCGCTGAAGATGCGGCTCCCGATGATCCTGCCGAGCCCGAAAAGCCGCGACGCCTCACCTACAAAGAGGCCAAGCGCGAGAGGCGCAGACGTAAAAAGAAGCCCTGGCAGATCATCCTGCTCCTTTTCTGGGGCCTCATCAAGTTCATCGTGCTGGGCGCCATCCTCTGCGGCCTAGTGGCCACGGCGGTCGTCACTCACAAAGTGCTGTCCTACAAGGACGTCGCAGAAGAGAAATACGCCGCGATCACGGACGCCAACTTCCTCAAAACCAACAATACTGTCATCTACGATGCCGACGGTGCCATCATTTCGGAGATGAATGAGATCATCTACGAATATCTGCCTATCAGCAAGGTCTCGGATTACGTCTATGAAGGCTACATCGCCACTGAAGACCAGCGCTTCTTGGAGCACCGCGGGGTCGATTATCTCTCGATCTTCCGCGCCGCCATCGAATACGTACGCAACCGCGGCGCCATCACGCAGGGCGGTTCCACCATCACGCAGCAGCTTATCAAGAACAACGTTCTTTCCAACGAACAGACCCTCGACCGCAAGATCACCGAGATGTTCCTTGCATACATGTTCGAACAAGAGCACAGCAAGGACGAGATTATGGAGTTCTATCTCAACACGAACTTCTACGGCAACAACTGCTACGGCATCGAGGCCGCCAGCCAGTACTATTTCGGCAAGGAGACCAAGGATCTCGGTCTTGCCGAGGCGGCCATGCTCATCGGCATCTCCAAGGGCGGTTCCTTCTACAATCCCCGTTCGCATTACGGCGAAGCCAAAGGCCGTCAGGAATACGTACTCGACCGTATGTATGAAGAGGGCTACATCACCGAGAAGCAGCGTGATTACAGCAAAAAGCTGAAACTGGACTTCGTCTTCGAACGACCTGTCGTACCCTCTGAGAAGTACATGACAAGCTTCGCCATCTACTCTGCCGCCATCGATCTGATGGAACAGGAGGGTTTTGAATTTGAATATGTCTTCGACACCCGCGAAGAAATGTACGCCTATCAGGCGGGCTACCAGAACCGCCTGAATGAACTGATGGCCGACATCCGCAAGGGCGGCTACCATATCTATACCTCACTGCGGCCAGACATCCAGGAACACGTTCAGGAGATCCTCAACGACGTCACCTCCAAATATACCGAGGTCACGGATGCGGGCAAGCTCGCCTTCCAGGGAGCTGCCGTCATCGTCAACAACAAGACCGGCTACGTGGAGGCTATCATCGGAGGCCGCGAACTGGACGACGACTTTAACCGCGGCTACCTCGCCAAGCGCCAGCCCGGTTCGTCCATCAAGCCTGTTGCAGTCTATACACCGGCCTACGATTCCGGCTTTTATTATCCGTCGTTCACACTGATCGACAAGGACAACCCCGATGACCCGTACTGGCCTGAAAACGTCACCGGCAAGAACACCGGCCAGATGTCGCTGCGCGATGCCATTGTCCAATCCACCAACACCATAGCCTACCAGATCATGAAGGCCATGCAGCCACGCTACGCCATCGGCTATCTTGAAAAGCTGAAGTTCTCCTCACTCGCGCCGGAGGACAACTACAGCTATGCCATCGCGCTCGGAGGCTTCACCTACGGCGTCAGTCCGTTCGAGATGGCGAAGGCCTACTCCACAATCGCCAATCTGGGCGAATACATCGATAATAACTGCGTCCAGCGGATCGAAAAGCAGGGCGAGGGCGTCATTTTCACCGAGGACAGCAGCCGCCACCGCGTCTATTCCGAGGACGCTGCTTACCTGACCATCGACTGTTGCAAAGGATATCTGCGCCAGAACTACATGACCCGCCGCGCGCCCAAGAACGCCATCCTCTTCGCCAAGACCGGCACCACCAATCTGGCAAAGGATGTCTGGTTCTGCGGCGGCAGCACCTATTATTCCTGCGCTGTCTGGCTCGGTTACGATATGCCGCGCGAGACCAATCTCAAGAGCAGCGGTCTGCCAGCGGATATCTGGTGCCGCATCATGACCGACCTTCATGAAGGACTTGAAAAAGAAGAGTTCGAGCGTCCCGAGACCGTCATCTACAAAAGCATCGACTGGAAGGGCGATCCAGCCGGCTTCCGCTCCGGCAGGACAGACCTCTTCTCTGACGTCCTTCTGCAAAAAGCACGTGAATCCGACGTCTTCCTGGGCATCGTCCTTACCGACGAGGACAGAAAGTGGGGCAAGGAAGAAGAAGAGGAAGTCGAGCTCGATGAGAACGGGAACCCAATCGTCCCGAATCCGGACGGCCTGCCCGACGGCGTAGAGTCCGGCGGAAATGGCGGTCAGAGCAGCACTCCGCCGCTGCCTTCCGACCCCGACACGGTCGATACACCGACAGAACCTGTCTACGTCCCGGAGATACCGCCGTGGATCATCCCGGAGAATCCGCCCGCGCCGACCCCGGCACCTGCACCTGCTGAACCATCTCCGGCACCTGTCGAGCCAGCCCCGGCGCCGACTGAACCCGTGTCGGAAGATCCATCTGCTGCCGCCGCTGATCCCGCAACAGTTTAAGTTTGAAACCATTTTGGCAAAAACCCCTTCTGCCAGTTTTCTTGTTGGCCAAAAACTGTTACAATTCTGTGCAAAGCAGTCGCAAGCGTTTATTACACAGAGGAGGATAGAAGCAACATGAAAAGGGCAATGATCATCGACCCTTCCGACAATGTCATCGTCATGGCTGAAGAAGTTACTGCCGGCGATGATGTCTACTATGAATCGGGCGGTCAGCGCTACGAACTGAAGGCCGTTACCGACATCCCCGTCTACCACAAGATGGCCATCGCCGACATCGCACCCGGAGAAAGAGTCCTCAAATACGGCAATATCATCGGGCTCGCGACGGAAGCCATTCCCAAGGGGGCTCACGTCCATGTGCACAACATCGAGAGCGATCAGTCCGAAGTCAGACTGGGAGGTGACAGATAATGAAGGAATTCTACGGTTACAGACGTCCTGACGGCAGAGTCGGCATCCGCAATTATGTGCTCATCCTTCCGGCCAGCTCCTGCGCGTCGGACACCACGGAGCGCATTGCGCGCGAGGTCGTCGGCGCGGTCACGTTCCACAACCAGCAGGGATGTGCGCAGATGGGCAGAGACTTTGAATGGACGATGAACGTCCTCGCCGGCTTCGCTGCCAATCCCAACGTCTACGGCACCGTTCTCGTCGGTCTCGGCTGCGAGAACTGCCAGGTTCCGCTCGTCGTGGAGGAAATTCACAGGCGGACCAATAAGCCACTGGTCTACACCACCATCCAGGAATGCGGCGGCACCATCAAGTGTGTTGAGCACGCCACTAGGCTGGCCAAGCAGATGGCAGCAGACGCTTCCATGGTCCAGCGTGAGAAATTCCCGATCTCCGAGCTGATGCTCTCGACCGAATGCGGCGGATCGGACCCCACCTCCGGCATCGCCTCTAATCCGGTCATCGGTGCACTGTCCGACAAGGTCGTGGCAGACGGCGGCACCTCCATCCTTTCCGAAACGAGCGAGTTCCTTGGCGCGGAGCACATCCTGGCTGCCAGGGCCAAGGATAAGCGTGTAGCCGACAGGATCGTTGAGATCGTCTACCGCAACGAGCAGCATTTCAGAAACGTCGGCTGTGACATCCGCGCGGGCAACCCTGCCCCCGGAAACATCAAGGGCGGAATCTCCACGCTGGAGGAAAAATCCCTCGGCTGCATCCATAAGGGCGGTTACTCAACGGTTCAGGAAGTCTACGAGTATGGTGAGAACATCCCTCACACACAGAAGGGCCTCGTCATCATGGATACGCCGGGTCATGACCCCTCATCCATCGCCGGCATGCTTGCCGGAGGATCCCAGATCGTAGTCTTCTCCACGGGCAGAGGATCCCCACTCGGCAGTCCGCTCGCACCGGTCATCAAAATCACGGGCAACAAGTTCACCTACGCTAATATGGAGGACAACATCGACTTCGACGCCAGCCGCTTCATCTCGGGTGAAAAGACTATCGATGAGCTTTCCGATGAACTCTATGACATGGTCATCGAGATCTGCAACGGCAAGCTCACCAAGTCCGAGACCCTCGGCTACACCGAGACCGCCATTGCCCGCCAGTGCAACTTCGCGTAGGCGAAGCAAAACTCAATATCATCAAAAAGGCCTCGCGTTTCAGACGCGGGGCTTTCTTTACAGCAGTGTGCCCCAGCCGCAAGAACTGGGGCGCTTTTTTGCTGGACATCAGGAGGGAATCGCCTTGCGATCAGACGAACAGTTCAGCGATCGAGAAAAGTGCTGCCTGTCCGGAGAGAATGATGCGGTCTCCCTCACGGCGGGTCTTCAGCACACCGCTGCGTTTAGAAGCCTGGAAGCAGTTCAGCGAAGTTTTGCCGGTCTTATCGAGCCAGTACGGGGTGATGAGGCAGTGGGATGAACCCGTGACCGGGTCTTCCGGCACCGCAAGTTTAGGCACAAAGACGCGCGAGACGCAATCGAACTCGCCGCTGCCTGCTGCCGTGACACACTGGCAGACGCCGTCAAGCGCCATCATCTTCGAGGTCTCACCCGCGCAGTTCACCACATCCTCCTCTGAAGGCAGCACCATCAGTAGGTCACGTGCCATGACGGCCTCTACTGGCCGAACACCGCAGGCTTCCGCCATCGCATCTGTCACAGGGACGGACTTGTATTCGTACACGGGGAAATCCATGTTGAAAAAGTCACCGTCGCGCGTGATATACAGCTCGCCGCTCCATTTAGTGCGGAAAGTGACCTTTTCGGCGCCCGGCTCGATATAGTTCAGTACGGTAAAGGCGCTCGCCAGCGTGGCATGACCGCAGAGATCGATCTCTCCGCCCGGCGTGAACCAGCGCAGGCTGTAAATGCCCGGCTCCTCTCGGACGAGGAAAGCGGTTTCGGAAAAGTTGTTTTCAACCGCGATATCGATCATCAGCTGGTCTTCCGGCCAGCTGTCCATCACGCAGACCGCGGCTTGGTTGCCGCGAAAGACTTTATCCGTAAAAGCGTCTACTATATACTGTTTCATTTCAAGACCTCTCTTTCTATCCCGTAAAGACATACAGAAGACAGTTAAGCGCCACTGCAGCGATGACACAGAGAAAAACGGGGCATTTTTTAAACGCGAGCAGCGCCGCCAGCAGAGCGCCCGCAGGGGCGAAGAGCGGATTAGCCGCATCGACCGAAAACACACCGGGAATGATGAGCGCCGCCATGGCCGTATACGGCAGCAGATCCAGGAAAGCTTTCAGGCGTTTGCCGGGACGAAGGCGATCCATCAGAAAGGCCGGCACGATCCGGATCAGGAAGGTGACGAGCGCCATACCGGCTATCAGCACATAGATGTTGACACGCTCCATACTACGCTTCCTCCACGAAAAAAGTGCCGATGAAAGCTGCTGCGACCATCGAGATGATGATGCTCCAGGTCGCAGGAAGGATCAATCCAAGCAGTATGTTGAGCAGTGCAGTCAGCGCTACAAGCCCTAAGATGCCGCGGCTATTCTTCATTGCCGGCACGAGCATCGCAAGGAAGACCGCGTAAAACGCGACCCCGAAACCGTCGGAGATAACCGACGGAAGGATGTCACCAAGAAAGGCACCTAGAATCGCTCCCAAAACCCAGACCGCATAGATAATCGTGTTGGCTCCAATCAGCAGCGAAGGGCAACAGCTGTCCGAAAGTGACGTGATTGCAAAAGATTCGTCGCTGAGCGGAAAGGCGCTGAGGAACTTTTCTGCCGCCGTTGTCTTTCCGAATCGGGAAAACAGCGAGCCGCTCATGACCAGATACCGAAGGTTAATGAAAAAGGTGACGAGAACGATGGGAAAGAATCCCGCGTTCGCCCACATGCCGACCGCCGCAAACTGGGCAGAGCCTGCCATGACAAAAGCGGACATGAGGATCGACTGCAGACGCGTAAGGCCGGCCTGTACAGCAACCAAACCGAAGGAGATAGCCACAGGCAGGATTCCGAGGCAGACCGGCAGCGCGAGTTTTATCCCTTTTTCAAATTCCTTTCGTTCCATGCGCGTTCAAAAAGGGGCGGTTCGACCGCCCCCTGTATTAAGCTTAATCCATCGTATAATTGTCGAAGTAGCCTGAGATCCAGATGATCGGTGTGCCTTTGTCGCCGGAGCCCGAAGTGAGGTCGCAGAGCGAACCGAGCAGGTCGGTCAGGCGTCGCGGCGTGGTGCCCTCGGAAACCATGTTGCCCACAAGATCTGCATCCTTGGTGCGGATTCGCTCGGAGATGGCTTCTTTGAGCGCATCGCCCGACAGATCGGCAAAGTCGTTGTCCGCGAGATATTTGAGCTTGAGCTCATTGGGCTGACCGACAAGGCCTGCGGTATAGGCCGGAGAGACGACAGGATCCGCCAGTTCCCATATTTTTCCGACAGGATCCTTAAAAGCCCCGTCGCCGTAGATCATGACTTCGATCTTCTTGCCGGTAGCCACGCGCAGTTTGGCCGCGATGCCGTCTACAACAGGCTGGCAGTCACGCGGGAAGAGCTTGACTGTATCTTCGGTAGCCTTGTTGCTTCCCAGCAGGCCAAAATCCTCGTTGCAGCCGGAGCCGCCCACCGGTGCGTTGAGGATGCCGTCAAGACCCATGACGATCTCACCGCCGGCCGCCTTGAGCAGGCGCTGGTTGCGCTCACGGGTATGGGTATCGCAGGTGATGACGTTCTTCGTATAGTCAAGTATGGCCCTCGCGTCATTAGCGAAGAGGATCTCGACCTCGCAGCCCTCGGCGGTGATGAGATCCTTATAATACTCTATATAATCAACGCCCGTGAATCTATGCTTCTTGTAGCCGAAAAGCTCTCTGAAACGAGCTTCGGTAAGCACATCCTTGTACGGATCGACGCCAGCAGCATCCACGTCGTCCATACTGATGAGGTGGTTGCCGACTTCGTCCGAAGGATAGCCGAACATCAGGTACATTTTCTTTGTGCCGCGCGCGATGCCTTTAAGGCAGATCGCGAAGCGGTTGCGGGAGAGAATCGGGAAGATGACCGCCAGTTCGCCCGAGGGGAACTTTGCGCGGACGTCGGCAGCGATATCGTCAACGCTGGCATAATTGCCCTGCGCTCTTGCGACGACCGCCTCGGTGACCGCTACGACATCCCGGTCGTGGAAGGCGATATTCTCTGCCTTAGCGGCGTTGAGCACGCTGTCGGTGACGATCTGAACGATGTCATCACCCTCCCTGATGATGGGTGCGCGCACGCCTCTTGAAACGGTTCCGATAAGTCTTTCCATTGTGATCTCCTCCTTTATGAAGATAGTGTGGCCAGTTTAAATGTAGTCGAGCGGGTTCTGCGGCTCGCCCTTGTATCGCACTTCGAAGTGACAGTGTGGACCTGTACTGTTGCCTGTGCTGCCAACTTCCGCGATTACCTGGTCCTGATAGACCGCGTCACCTACGCTGACCAGCAGTTTGCTGCAGTGCGCATAATAGGTTTCGTAGAGACCGCCGTGGTCTATAATGACAAGGTAGCCATAGCTGCCCATCCAACCCGAATAGGTGACCGTACCGCCGTCCGCAGCGTGGATCTTGGTGCCTGTGGAAGCAGCCAGGTCGACGCCCTTGTGCATCCTGCCCCAGCGCATACCAAAGGTGGACGACAGCGTATAGGACGTGAGCGGAGCCAAGAAAGTGCCGGAACCGGAACGAACAGGCAGAGATTTGGTTCCGATGTAATAGACCTCGTCCACGGGGTCCACGACCTGAGTGACCGACACCATCTGGCTGTCAATCTCCTCGCCGTTGACCCTTCTGACTTCCGCGACGATCTGATTCTTTCCGACGACACCGGGCGACTTCAGTTCCTTCTCATCCAAATACATGTTCGAGTTCTTGACGTACTGAGTGCCGTACTCGATGTCTTCAGTGTAGGTATAGAGCTCCGTAGTGGCGACGGTGAGCATGGGATTGGAAACATACTCCGCAGGCACGTTGGTGGCGCCTACCTCGATATAGCTTTTGGCGTCGCCCGCGTTCCAGATGTCGCCCAGCAGGGCGTCCACCTCCTGGATCTCAACGTCTTCCAGAAAATCAATACTTGTATATTCTACACCTTCTGACGGCGGTGTGAAATCGTTTTTTATGCTGTTGAGGATACGCTTGGCTGTGTTTTCGTCCTCGAGGATGACCTTCTGCTGTCCGTCGATGAGGATGGCATATGCCTGAACCTGCAGATCCTTCATGTAGGTGAGAACAGTGAGGATGTCTTCGCGCGAATCGATCTCCAGATTGAAGCCGTAGATCTTGTTGAAGCCGATGTCACGCTCTACGTCAAGAGAAACGTTGGCGCCTGAAGCTTCGGAGAGCTTGTCCCCCAAGGCTTCGATGGTCTCGTAAACAGCCTCCTCAGTCTTGGTGATGCCCAACTTGCGCCCGTGATAGCTGTACTCGTAGGCTGTCATGGAGCTGATGATCACCGCGCCAAGTGCAACGGTGGAGACTCCTGCCACAAATATGCTGAACAGTGTTCGTTTTCGTTTTTCCAGCCAAAGCCGGAAGTCCCAGATAAGATCCCAAAGGAAGAGCGCGATGCTGCCCAGATAGTACCAGGCCGCAATAAACATATCCGCAATGAACAGCAGGCACAGCCAAAGGTCCGACGCAAAACGGCTGAGGAAATCCCAGGCGGTATCTACCGCGTCCTCAGCAGCGTCACAGACAGGCTGCCAGGCATCGCGCAAGACCTCAGCATAGGCGGCGCGGCGACGCTCTGCCGTATACCATTCCTTTCCTGCCATCCCGCGGCGCGTTTCCCTCAGGCCGCGAATAAGCCGGACGGTGCGCTTAATTATGCCTTCGCCACGCGGCCTTCTTACGGGAGGCGCAACAGACTGTGCGGCAGTACGCGCCTTGTATACCGCCAGATGTTCCTCATCACGGTGTCTGTGAAGACGCTCCCCTCGCTTCTTATAGTATTCCTGACGCTTCCGTTCGAGTTCCTCCGTTTTCCGGGCAAACTCCTCCTCAAAGCTCTCTGCAGTATTCTGTTTTCCGAATTCTTCGGAATGTTCCATTTGATGATCTATCGCTTCTCCCTGCCGACCTCTGCGGCCTTTTCCGCATAGCAGCGGCAGCGGCTGCCGTCTTTCAGGTAGCCGGTATCTTTGCATTCTTTACAGGTATAAATGGGATCGAGTGCATCACTGCTTAAGCCATTTTCGGTCAGCAGTTTCGTCCGTTCTTCGTACAGTGCGTTCATCCTGTCGCGCAGATGGGCGGCTGCGTCCGCACCACCGCCGAGCGCGGCCCGTGAGATCTTGAAGCTCGTCTCACGGATCTCTGTTAGTATATCTCCGATACGTGGTATCTGTGTGATGATCTCGCGCCGTCTCTGCGTGGTCTTGCGTTCGTTCTCTTCGCGATCCCGCGCGTAGAGAGCCTCAACCGTGTTGTAGACTGGCTCACCAGTGGCCTTGCGGGCTTTGTCCTGCGCCTCACGGAAGCGCGCTTGCAGCACACTGTTAACGTAGTTGATATTAGGGTTGGAGATGCCCGCAGTCTTCTGGCAGGCTGCCAGAACCTCATCGACTGTGAACCCGAGCTGGTCGAACCAGCTATCCATGATCTGCTTCTCCGGCTCGCTGGGCATTCGATGGAAGCCAAGCTCCCGGAAAACGCGCCGGTAAAGGTCGTAATGTTTGTCGGTCTTGTCAAGGTATTCCTCCACCTGTGCCCTTGTCGTGAAACCCTTGGCGAGCCAGTCCTTCAGGACGGTGCCGACATAGCGGTATTTATTGCTCTTGCGATGCTGCGTGCAGAAGCTGTAACCGAAGAGTATCATCTGCGGATCCATGCCGTAGTGGGTGAT
>JAEEGL014884842.1_pt1 | contig 12367 bp, 10 predicted proteins | sample 9134231 | NCBI WGS metagenome assembly JAEEGL01 (sample SAMN16246548, study PRJNA631951) | gut metagenome | biome: gut microbiome; feature: rumen; material: fiber-attached | host: Bos | place: Iran: Karaj | collected 2018-10 | reverse complement strand
CTATACCTTTACGTACCTGGTTCGCCATCTTCTTTAATGCAAGATTGTCCATGATAACCTCCCTATCTTCTCTTTATTATTTTGTGCGGATTGCTTTGTGCACTGCACTTCTTCAATCCCCATATTACTTTAACATACCCCTTTATCAACGTAAATATACGCTTTGGCGGAAAAACCTTCTCAATTATTGCTATTCATTAGACATTTTGTAAAAGGTGTATATTTATACCCTGCGGGGACCGTCCCCAACGGATACCACATAAAACTCCGGTTCCATGTCAAATGCGGCTTTGTATGCTTTTGAAAGCTTATCCTTAAAATCATCTATAGCTTCGTCTTTAACTATGCTTACCGTGCAGCCGCCGAATCCTCCGCCGGTTATTCTTGACCCCATGACTCCGGGAACTTTCCATGCCTCATCAACAAGGAGGTCTATCTCCTTACATGAGACATCATAATCATCACGAAGTGATATGTGCGACTCGTTCATATACTTTCCGAAAGATGCTATGTCTCCTGCCTTTAATGCATTGAAAGCCTTGATCGTTCTTTGGTTTTCATATACGGCATGCTTTGCTTTTTTCTGTCTGTCCGGATCTGCTATTGCTGATCTGTTCTTTTCAAATTCTTCCTCGGTAAGGTCACCCAAAGTCTTTATATCGATCACCTTCTGAAGCTCCGAAAGTGCTTTTTCGCACGATGATCTCCTGTCGTTATACGCAGAATCCACAAGCGAATGCTTTACTTTTGAATTTGTCACGACGATCTTCATCTCTTCAAGGACTACAGGTGCATATTCAAACTCGAGTGTGGCGGTATCAAGGAATATCGCATTATCCTTTTTACCCATTGCAGACGCAAACTGGTCCATGATGCCGCAGTTCATACCGTTGAAATTATTCTCCGAATACTGACCGATGATCGCAAGATCCTGGTTTGTAAGTTCAAATCCGAAAAGATCGCGCAGCATGAATCCGGTCAGCACCTCAAGTGAGGCCGAAGAAGAAAGTCCTGAACCGTTCGGTATATTACCGTAAATTACTATATCCATTCCGCAGGGAATCTTAAATCCCCGTCCTTCAAACGCCCACATCACTCCCTTGGGATAATTCGTCCATCCTGCTTCATCCGAATATACCAGTTCGGAAAGTGAGGTTTCAAAGACACCCCTGTCTTCAAAGTTCATTGAAAAGAACCTTATCCTGTCGTCTGTCCTTTTGGCGGCAGCTGCGAAAGTTCCTATGGAAAGAGCACAGGGAAAAACATGTCCTCCGTTGTAGTCGGTATGTTCTCCTATGAGATTTACGCGTCCCGGAGCAAAATATACCGATACGCCCTCATCATATCCATACATCTTTTTAAAGCATTCAAGCAGTTTTTCCTTCATTTCGATAATACCTTCCTTTAAATCACTGATCATTTTCAGACGTAAATCCATTATATCACAAGACATGCACATAACGTTTGTAAAATACCCCGGCCCCGGCACGGTTTATCTTGAAGAAAAAACCGCATTGTGATAGTCTGATAGGGATGAAAAAAGCCAGAAAGACCGTGATCGGTTGTATCGCAATGATCTTTGCTCTGTCGCTTTGCGCATGCGCCCCTTCAGAAGAAAAGATCATCCAGGCACAATCGACATACCGCAATCTCATAAATACACATAATGCCGTAGTAGCGGCTCATTCCGAGATAAATGACAACTCCCTGGATGCAGAACTTACCGCACTTTCAGCCAATATCCCGGAGATCGAATCATACAATCTGTATGAGATGACCGACCAGGAGATCGATGCTCTGATCGGTACAATGAACACCATCATGGATTCATATGCGGGATATCTTAAGACCATAGGGGAGATAAAATCCGCAGAGGAAGCAGCAGTTCTAACTCCGGTCCTTATCACACTGAAAAATGACACCGATACGACATTTACCGAGCTTTCTCTTTACGAAAAGGGTGTTCCCGAAGAAGAACTCAATGCCCTTGAATCTCTTTCCGGGCTGGCTCCCGGGCAGGAACTCATAGGTCTTACCATTTTCAAGGATTCAGCCAATACACCATGGATACTTTCTTTGAATGACAGGGTTATCGAAAGTTCCGATGAAGAGACTGAAACTGATACATCCGAAGAAGAAAGTGCTGCAGTTTCATCCGAAGCCGCCGGATATCCATACCAGATAGAACTTGATGTTGCAAGATACAATTCCGATAATATAATACTCACAGTCAAAAAAGACGAAGAAACAGGGGAGCTTTCAATAGAATAAAAGCTCCCCTGCTTTAAGTTATCTTTATCAGTATGCCCTTGGAATATAGATCGCTATCCTTGTCCCGAGTTCTTCTCTTGATGTGATCTTAAAATGTCCGAGATGCTTATCAACGATCCACTTGGCTATCGAAAGTCCAAGGCCCGTTCCGTCAAAGCTTCTTGCCTCATCGGCCCTGTAGAACCTCTCAAACATGTGCTCCACATCAACTTCCTTCATACCGATACCGGTATCCTGCACCTGCATGTATACTGTATCATTATCTCCGAATCCGACACTAAGGATTATCTCATCCTTGGACTTCGTATATTTGGCTGCATTATCAACCAATATCCTCACAGCCTGTTTAAGCAGTCCTTCATCTCCGATCACGTAAACATCTTCAACCGGTGTGGAAAGCTTGTAGATGTGATCTTCATCGATCATAAGTGACTCTTCATAGACTTCCTGCATTATATGGTTAAGAGATATTCTCTCATTCTTGACTATGGTACGTCCCGCATCTCCTCTTGCAAGGAACAGAAGCTGTTCAACAAGATGCTTCATATTTGCAGACTCATTCTGAATAGCGGTTATCGATTCATCCAGAACTTTTTCATCCTCTTTGCCCCAGCGCGAGAGCATGTTCGCATATCCTTCGATAACAGCGATAGGAGTACGGAGTTCATGCGATGCGTCATTTACAAACCTTGCCTGCTGTTTATTACTCTCTCTTATCCTCTCAAGAAGGTTGTTCATTGCACGCTCTATACCCATAAGGTCGGAATCGCCGTATGAAAGCTTGAATTCTTCATCGGGAGAAAGTGTCGCGATCTTTTCCTCGATCAGATGATATTTATCTTCGGAAAACTCCAGTCTTGAAAGCTCATCAAATCTCGTGGCTATATCGTTTATCGGCCTGAGTATCCTCTTTACTCTCGAGGTTTCAATCGGATATGCAAAAAGGGCAAATGCTATCTCTATGATAAACACGGAAACCGCACAGGTAACGAGCATCCAGAGCATTCTGAAATAATGCTCTTTGACGATCACGGTTCCTGTTTTGTTATCTACGACTGTATACGTTGAGCTGTTAAGCAGTTCGTAAACATCCGAAGGGTCATTTATGGAATCCCCGTTAAAGCCTGCAAAATCAAAACTCCTGCTGTGGTTTTTAAAGTCGACTACCCCCGACAGAGTATATTCCCTGGCGGCAAACCAGGTGCACATTATCACAATGACTATAAACAGATTGATCCAAAAGAGTCCGGAGATCCGCTTGCTCACCAGCTTCCAGCCGATCTTGCGGCTTATCGAACTCATTCTTCTGCTCTGAGTACTATTCTGATTTGATGACATAACCGACTCCCCTCACCGTCTGGATCATCTTGATATCATATACTTCATCTATCTTCGAACGAAGGAATCTGATATAAACATCCACAACATTTGTCTCACCGACATAATCGTATCCGCATACTTTTTCAAGCAGAGTATCTCTGGTCATTACTATATCCATATTAGAAAGAAGGACCTTCAGCATAATGAACTCACGGTTTGTAAGGGTTATCTCACTTCCCTTATAAGTAACCCTGTGCTTCTTCTCATCAAGACACAGATCATTCCATCTGTATACTCCCTCTTCCTGACCTGCCGGAGTACTGCTGCCTTCGGATGATCCTTCCGATACGGGATGAAGCTTTAAGGCTACGCGGATCCTCGCAAGCAGTTCCTCTATCGCAAAAGGTTTGGTAATATAATCAACTGCGCCCGCATCAAGACCTGCTACCTTGTCCATTACCGCATCGCGTGCAGTGAGCAAAATGACCGGGGTAGGAAAATCCTTCCCCAGTCTTCGCATAACTTCAAGTCCGTTGATCTCCGGAAGCATGATATCGAGCAGAATGAGCGAAAATTCCCCGGACTCGGCCTTCTCAAGAGCACTTCTCCCGTCAAAAGCCTTATCAACCTCATATCCTTCATGTATGAGTTCCAGTTCTATAAATCTGGCCAGCTTTTCCTCATCTTCAACTACCAGTATCTTTGCTCCCATAGATCACTCCTTATTTTTCTTTTGTAAATTCGTCCTTGACCGTAGATGCTGCATCTTCAACAGCTCTTGCTGCATTGTTGACCTTTTCAAGGTCAGCCTTGCCTTCAAATCTGTAGTGGCATCCGAGGAAGAGTGAAACGATCACTACTACCAGAGATATATGCCATGCCAGAAGAAGGATCACTATGAATACCCATACCGGGATATTAACTATCGTCTCTTCGTTTCTTTCGATGATAAGGAAGTTCTCATTACCTTTTCTCCAGAGTTCTCGAATCTTCTGTGTTATCCACCAGTCTTTGTAAGATTCCTTCTCGTACTTCTTTTTCTTATCACTGCACTCGTCGATAACTGCAGGATATTTCTTTGATGACTCATAATCCGTTGAATAGCTTTCTGATCTGGGTGCTTCAGTCTTGCCATCCTTTTCAAGCATGATCATTGCATCGAGCAGATCACCGTTTGCCCTTTCAAGAGCTTCTTTTGCTTCTTCGTATGATACATTTGCCTTCTGTCTTAACTTTTCAACTTTTTCAAATAATTCCATTTCAGATTCCAACCTTTCTTATGCGCTGAGCAACTGTGCTGCCTGTTGTTTACAATACACAATTTAGCACCCGTATTTTAAAGAATCTTTGAAGAAAAATTAAAATCACATTAAAAGATCTTTTAAATCCCAAGTTTTTCTTTTAAGAATCCGACCAGCTCCCCGGCAGCTGCTTCATGCGCCTTTACCCCGGGATGCATATGTGCTCCGAAGGTTTCGCTGTTGGTATTCGGAAGCTGGAAGAAGAATACGTTGTTATCGCCGCTTTCATTCTTATATGCGTTCATTGCTTCGGTTATCGGAAGCAGAAGGTCGATCCCCAGCATACCGTAGCACCATACTATGACTGCTTTGGGATTGTTCTTCCTGACCATCTTCAGGAAAGAGGAAACCGCATTTTCAAACTTTAATATATCTTCACGGTTATGACTTCCGTCAGCATTCCTTCTCTGACCGTACATCTTACCGTCCTCGGGATTAAGGAGCGGGGGCATATTAAAAGCGGAAGCATCATTTGTTCCAAGGTTTATTATAACAGCATCACTTGGCCAGGCTGAAAAATCATACATCTCCTGTGTTCCCATAGCCTCATTGGCGGGTCCCGTTGCAAGTCCGCATACCTTTTCATATACAGAAGGGATGTTATGTCTGACATCGTTATCCCATCCGCAGTACACTCCCCAGCCTCCCTGGGAAATGAAATGATAATCGGCATTTAATGCCTTTGCCGTCATCGTCGCATAATTCTTGGAAACACTCATGTACATTGCAAGCCAGTCGGTATCCGTTATCTCTCCGTAAGTTCCCTCACCTGAAGTGATACTGTCACCGATAAACTCAATTTTTTTATCATAGACCGGAACGTCCATGAATTCTCCGTCAAGCCTTAAACCCTTTACGAGTACTTTGCATTTTTCATCCTCGCTCATTGCCTGGAGTTCACGGTAAAACCGGACCCTTTTCGGAGTTGTTGGCTCCATGTTCCTGAAAAGGCAGAGGCTGTGCTCACCTGCAAGGAGCATCTGTCTTCCCATAAAGGCACCGTTTAATTCATAAGCAACCCAGGGTTCATGAAAATCGTTGTCGGTTTCAAGATCGATCCAGAGGTCGGATCCCGTGACAACGACTTCTATGCCGCTTCCGTTAAAAAGAAGGGGGAGCGGATCCCTCTGGCGGCACAGGCGGCCGAATATGTGCATTTTTGAGATTTCATTTATACCGTAATATTTCAGTTCAGACATATATTCTCCTTATTTCCGGATGCTGACAGAAATATTTCCTCGCAAACACGCGTTGCGAAAGGTTTGCTTAGGAAACATTTCTGTCAGCATACTCATTCATTACTACAACTTATCTCAAGAACTCTGGAACTGGCTGTTGTAGAGCTCGTAATAAAAGCCTCGTTTTTGAAGAAGGGTTGCGTGGTCGCCCTGCTCTATGATATGTCCGTTTTTCATAACGAGGATCACATCTGCATTCTGTATGGTAGAGAGGCGGTGGGCGACTATAAATGAGGTGCGGCCCTTCATCATTGTCGCAAATGCATCCTGAATCCTAAGTTCAGTTCGGGTATCGATAGAGGAAGTTGCCTCATCCAGGATCAGCATCGGCGGGATACCGAGCATGATACGTGATATGCAAAGGAGCTGTCGCTGGCCCTGGGATAATCCACCGAGATCTTCACCGACTATAGTATCATAACCGTCCTTAAGCCTTCGTATGAAGCTGTGGGCATGGGTGGCTTTGGCAGCCTTTATGACCTCTTCATCGGTAGCATTCATGTCGGCGATCCTGATATTATCTCGTATTGTTCCTTTCTTAAGCCAGGTATCCTGAAGGACCATTCCGTAGGATTCCCTCAACGACTTTCTCGTAAGTGTCCTTATATCAAAGCCTTCAACATTCACTGATCCCGCATCAACATCATAGAATCTCATAAGAAGATTGATGATCGTTGTCTTGCCGCATCCGGTCGGACCTACGATAGCCACACGTTTACCCGGTTCAACGGACAGATTCAGATCCTTTATAAGCTCTATGTCCTTATTGTATGAGAAATCAACATTTTTTAATTCAACGCGGCCATTTATATCGCCGAGAACAGCATTTTCATCATCGCTTTCTTCGGGTTCTTCTTCCATTACTTCAAAGACTCTGGCTGCACATGCTATCGCGTTCTGAAGTTCCGAAATGACCGATGATATCTCATTGAAAGGTTTCGTATACTGATTAGCGTATGAAAGGAAAACCGTAAGTGTTCCGACTGTTATCCCGCCCAGCAGTTCATTCGATCCCTTTGAAAGAACGTAGAATGAACCCGCAAGAGCTACCAGAGCGTAACATACAGTATTAACGAATCTCGTGCAGGGATTTGTAAGTGATGAAAAGAATATTGCCTTCAGCGATGATTCACGAAGCCGTCCGTTTATCTCATCGAAGCGTTCCATGACCGCTTCCTCACGCCCGAATGCTTTTACTACCTTTTCGTTTGAGATCATCTCTTCGATAAGAGCTGTCTGCTCTCCTCTTTCCCTGCCCTGGAGTCTGAACATATCATAGGTCTTTGAAGATATGTATTTTGCCACAAATAATGACAGTGGTGTCACAACTACTACGACCAGTGTGATGACTGCATTAAGCCTCAGCATAAAGAACAGCGTTCCGACTATCGTCAGTATTCCGGTAAAGGCCTGGGTAAATCCCATGAGCAGTCCGTCAGCAAACTGATCGGCATCGGCTATGACTCTTGATACTATGTCGCCGTGAGAATGCGAATCGATGTATTTTAAAGGAAGCTTATGGATCTTTTTGATCGTCCTGTTTCTAAGATCCCTTACGGTAAGATAGGTTATCCTGTTGTTTATAAGGTTCATGACCCACTGCGAGATCCCAACGATGATCGCAAATAGTGCTGCCAGCAGAAGGTTCTTATTTAATCCGTTAAGTTCCGTGGACAGTGCACCTTCACCAAGATGGTCTATTGCATCACCGATCTTTATCGGAACGAGCAGGGTAAATACCACCGATACCGTGGCAAGTATCAGCGAGATCAGTATCAGCAGCCTGTATCTGCGAAGACTTTGAAGAACCTTTTTAATAGTTTCCTTTTGTCCGCTTTTTCCGAGAGCGCTGCTGTCGGTATCGAGGTTTCCCTTTGGCACGAAGCCGCCTGTTTCAAGTGCCATCAGCCCACCTCCTTTTTAAACTGCGAATCATATATCTCCCTGTAAACGCTGCAGTTTAGAAGAAGTTCCTCGTGTGTTCCGAAGCCTGCTGCTTCACCGTCATCCAGCACAAGGATCCTATCGGCATTCTGAACCGAGGCGGTCCTTTGTGAAACGATCACAACCGTAGGTTTATATGAAAGCTCTTTAATATTTGTTCTGAGTTTAAGATCAGTGACATAGTCAAGTGCTGAAGATGCATCATCGAGGATCAGTATTCCGGGACGGCGTACCAGTGCCCTTGCTATTGTAAGTCTCTGTCTTTGACCGCCGGAAAGATTCTTTCCTCCGGCTTCGATAACACCGTCAAGGCCTCCCTTGGCATTTATCACATCACCCGCCACCGCATCATCAACCGCAGCCAAAAGTTCTTCATCCGTTGCCTTTTCATTTCCCCACAAGAGATTATCTCTTATCGTTCCGGAAAAAAGTGCTGCTTTCTGCATTACTATGGCGGTGTTTTCCCTAAGATCATCCACATTGTATTCTTTGACATTTCTGCCGTTTATAAGGACCTCTCCGGAAGTTACGTCATAGAACCTCGGAATTAGACTGACAAGTGTTGTCTTACCCGAGCCTGTTCCGCCGATTATACCAAGTGTCTGTCCCGGTTCGATCCCGAATGTTATATCACTCAGTGCTTCATCTGCACCTTCATAATATGCCATTGACACATTTTTAAATTCTATGGAAGCTCCAGTACCGACAGCAATATGCTCAGGCTGATCAGGCATCTCCATTCCGGATTCATATCCGAATACTTCGCTTATCCTGTTTGCTGAAGCAAGAGCCTTGTTTATCGTGATTATAAGACCTGCGAATTTGATGAGTTCAAGGAGGATCTGTGACATGTAGTTATAAAGGGCAACTACCTGTCCTGTAGTCAGTATCCCGTTATAAACCCTGTCTGAACCCGTCATTATAAGCACTGCTATCGCAAGGTTTATGATCACATATGTGAGGGGATTAAGAAGTCCCGAGATCTTTCCTGCTTTCTGCTGCATCCCGGAAAGTTCGTCATTGCTCTTTTTAAACTCCTCATACTGCCTGTCTTCATATGCAAACGCTCTTATAACTCTGACGCCCTGAAGCGTCTCTCTGGTAAGGTTTAGCACATCATCAAGCTTTGACTGAACTTTTTTAAGAAGAGGGATGTTGCTCGACATTATAAGAGCAACTGTAACCGAAAGGATAGCGATGACTGCCACAAAAATAAGCGCACTCTTAACATCAATAAAGAAAGCCATGACCATTGCACCTGCAACGATAAATGGTGAACGCAAAAACAGACGAAGGAACATGTTCACTCCGTTCTGAACGGTATTTACATCAGCAGTCATCCTGGTAATGAGCGTAGAAGTTCCGGCATTGTCTATGGATCTGAAGTTAAGATCAAGGATATGTTTAAAAAGATCACTTCGAAGTTCCTTGGAAAAGCCTGTTGCTGCCTTTGCAGCAAAGAACTGGGCAGTGCAGGATGCGACAAGTCCGACGATACCCAGTATTATCATGATCACAAAGCATTTAACGATATGGCCTCCGTTACCGCCGTTTCCGATGCCGTTATCTATCATGGATGCTACTACCAGCGGAACCGTCAGTTCAAACGCCGCCTCGAGCATCTTAAAGAGCGGAGCCAGCACACTTTCTACTCTGTATTTTTTTAGATATTTCAGTAATTCTCTCATAGACCCAATTCTATCATAAAATCCTAATTTGTACTGCACATCCGTATCTGCATTATGATTATACCAAAAACTGCTAAAAAGCCTCCTTGCTATCTTTTCAGATAATAAGGGAGGCTTTATAAATGCTTGAAGATCACATCAGGTTTAATGATGGAAAAGTCTGATGCCGGTAAATGCCATCACCATATCGTACTTGTCGGCGCATTCAATAACAAGATCATCACGTACCGAACCGCCCGGCTGTGCGATATACTTAACGCCTGACTTGTGAGCTCTCTCGATATTGTCAGAGAACGGGAAGAACGCATCTGATCCGCAGGTCACGCCGGTGTTCTTCGCAAGCCATGCCTTCTTTTTCTCAACCGTGAATACTTCAGGCTTAACCTTGAATCTCTTCTGCCATTCACCTTCTTTTAATACGTCCTCGTACTCATCGGACATATAAACATCTATCGTATTGTCCCTGTCGGCACGTCCGAGAGAATCGATGAACTGAAGTCCGAGCACCTCGGGAGACTGACGAAGGAACCAGTTATCAGCCTTTGATCCTGCAAGTCTCGTGCAGTGTATCCTTGACTGCTGCCCTGCACCAATTCCAATTGCCTGTCCGTCTTTAACATAGCATACGGAATTAGACTGGGTATATTTAAGCGTTATCATCGCTATCTTCATATCGATGAGCGCATTATCCGGAATATCCCTGTTCTTCGTAACGATGTTTCCGAAAAGATCTGCATTGATATCAAGCTCGTTCCTTCCCTGTTCAAAGGTTATGCCGTATACCTGCTTGCGTTCGATCCCGGCAGGCTTGTATGAAGGATCTATCTTGATGATATTGTAATTACCCTTCTTCTTTTCCTTAAGGATCTCAAGTGCCTCATCTGAATAACCGGGAGCGATAACGCCGTCGGATACTTCTCTTTTTATGAGCCTTGCGGTATCAACATCACATTCATCCGAAAGAGCTATAAAATCTCCGAATGAAGACATACGGTCAGCGCCTCTTGCTCTGGCATATGCACTTGCAAGGGGTGAAAGCTCTCCAAGATCATCTACCCAGTATATCCTGGCAAGTGTCTCATTAAGCGGAAGACCTACTGCAGCTCCTGCAGGCGATACATGCTTAAATGAAGTTGCAGCCGGAAGTCCTGTTGCTTCCTTAAGCTCCTTTACCAGCTGGTAACCGTTAAATGCATCCAGAAAATTGATATATCCCGGTTTGCCGTTTAAAACCTCGACCGGCAGTTCACTTCCGTCCTCCATAAAGATCCTTGAGGGCTTCTGATTCGGGTTACATCCGTATTTAAGCTGTATCTCGTTCATATTTACTCCTTATATGTTTACTTGTTCTTATTAACGATCCTTGTCTCGTATTTACCTGTTTCGATATCTATGAATCTGGTAAATAAAGATACTTTGTTATCTTCGTTGAGGTTCTCCCAGAGCATGTTGGTAAAGGTGTCGATATCGCCTTCGATCTTTACAAGCTTGGGTTCACCTTCAAAGCTGGGAAGCGGATCACCGTCATGCATGTAGGTATGTATAAAATGACCTTCCCCGGCTATGGGGATCTTGTATCCAAATGTAAATCTCTGACATGAATCGGGATTTCCATTGGCACTTTTTAAGATGGATATCGCGTATCTGAACTGCTTTCTGTCGGAATCTACCCTTACAACAGATGATATCCTGGGAGTATAGTTAGGTGCATCCGGCTCAAATTCACGACATCTTAATGACTGCTCAAACGAGATACCGTTTCTGACTCCGTCAAAGATCGTATCTGTCTGATCACCGTTAGTTACTATTGTTTTATTTCCCAATACGCGTACCGGAGAATAGATTATGAGGCTTGGATCTTCCATTTTCGAAGGATCAAATGCCTGTGTGCGTATACCTTCTTCATAAGGGACGAATACCCTGTTACGGCTGTTAGTGCTCCTGCCCATGATAAAATATGCGATCACCGCATGCTTACCATCACCGGAAGCCCCTATTACTATCCCTCTTCCGGGATAGGCATTGCTTTTAAGTTCCTCTGATAACAACTTCATTTCCATTGTCCGGTATCCTCCCTGCGCCTCTTTTCCTATAAATCATCTAAGGCCCCGTATAGCGGAGCCTTAGAATAATAACAACTATATCTGATTACCAGTCCTCTTCTTCATCGTCCCAGTCTTCTTCTTCCCAGTCATAGTCATCCCAGTCTTCATCGTCCCAGTCATAATCATCATAATCATAACTGCTGCCACCGAAAAGACTACCGAGTCCGCCGAGTTCATCAAGAGCTTCTGCTTCGTCCTGAACTGTTTCCATGAGTTCATCCTCTGTAGCCTCGTTGAGTATAAACTCTTCACCTGACATAGCCTTGATCTTGGCATCTTTCTTAATCGTGAATGAACCGTCAAATACTACTCCGTCAAGATCGATCTCATCAAAGCTTACAACTAACTCGTCATCCTCTGACTTGATGTTTATTCCTTCGATCTCATAATCATCATATCCGTCTGAAACCGTGAGTGAAAGATCACCCTTCTTTGAATCGAACTCATATGAGAAAAGAGTTTCCTTATCAGCCTTTACAGTAGCCTTCTCAACGTTGCCT
>JAEEGL012555184.1_pt1 | contig 12367 bp, 16 predicted proteins | sample 9134231 | NCBI WGS metagenome assembly JAEEGL01 (sample SAMN16246548, study PRJNA631951) | gut metagenome | biome: gut microbiome; feature: rumen; material: fiber-attached | host: Bos | place: Iran: Karaj | collected 2018-10 | reverse complement strand
GTAATAAGCCAATCTCTAAATCCATGCCAAGGTCCATAAAGAAGAGTATATCCAGTAATTACACCTAATATAAATAATACTAAAATTACTTTTAAGAACACTATTTTTATCTTACTTCGTTTAATTTTTTTCTTCTGATTTAACTTTTTGCTCATTTTCCCCTCCATGATTTTCATAAATTAAGACAGATACTAAATAAAAATATCTGTCTTAATATATTCTATTATACAATTTAATTTAACAAAAATCAACACTAAAAATTAATAATTTATAATTTATAATTTAGTTTATTTAAAATACTACTTTAAGTTTGATAATAGTGAAAATTCTTTTTCATTTGGTAATATTTGTAATCCGCCTTGTTGGTGGTGTTATACCAGTCAAATATAAGGCTTTATTATAATCTTCTATATTTTAAACCGTGTTCACTGCTTTCATCATCTTTAGAACCTACATCGTATTTAGACAATTCTTTTGAATAATCTGTTATTAATGCATTTTCTTCTGATGCCTTTTCACTATATGCTGTTGCAGCATTATTTGCATGTAGGAATAAGCTACCTTCATTTACTGCAGAGATTGTTACAACTGCTAAGATTAATAATACTATTATAGTTATTATTAATGCTACTAGTGTTATTCCTTTATCTTTTCTCATTTGTTTTCCTCCTTTTATGGTTTATACAATTATCTAATTACTTATTATATTAAAAGTCAAGTAATTCTATCTATTTTAAATGTATTCAACTTTTACTAAATATAAGCCATTTGGTGGAAGTGTTTTTCCAGCTCTTTTTCTATCGCCTGAATTTATTATATTCTCTATTTCTTCTGGATTTATTTTTCCAATTCCTACATCTATTAGTGTGCCTGCAATTATTCTTACCATATTATATAAAAATCCATTTCCAGTAAGTTCTATTATAATTCGATCCTCTTTTCTTACCACAGTTGCTTCATATATTGTTCTTATTAAACTTTTTGAGCTTGTTCCACTTGCTTTAAATCCCTTAAAATCATGTTCCCCTATAAATTTTTTAGCAGCCTCATTCATTTTTTGGGCATCAAGCTCTTCCGGAAAATTATATTCTAAATTTCTATATATTGCTGTTCCATTTTTTGAATTATTTATTATGTATCGATATGTTTTTTTCTTGCAATTATACCTACTATGAAATCTTTCATCTACTTCTTCTGCTTCTATAATTCGTATACTTCTTTTTAATTTTGTATTAAGAGCTATTGGTATTTTTTCTATTGGAATATTAGAATTTGTCTTAAAATTTGCAATTTGTCCTAAACTATGAACACCGGCATCTGTTCTTCCAGATCCAATAAGTTCTGTTTTTTCACCTGTTATTTCTTCAATCGCTCTTTCAATCTCACCTTGAATATTTAATTTCTTAGGTTGTTTTTGCCATCCATTAAAATCTTTTCCATCATATTCGATTGTTAATTTTATATTTCGCATAATTTCTCCTCTTAAAAGAAAATAACCCAAAAGGGTCAGATTCTTTTGGATTATTTTTGTTTTTTTAATTTCATATTTTTTACTCTATCAAATATTGTTTTTCTGTCCTCTATTCTAAATCTCTTTGTTATTATATTACTTATTAATATTTTCTTTAAAGCTTCTTCTTTTAAATCTGTTATTAATGCTCCTTCTTTTGCTATTGATATTCTTCCTGTTTCTTCTGATACGACAATAATTATTGCATCAGATTCTTTACTCATCCCAATGGCTGCTCTATGTCTTGTCCCTAAATCTCTTGAAATATCTCCATCAGATGCTAGTGGAAGCATACATGCTGCAGCAGATATTTTATTATCAGATATTATGACAGCACCATCATGAAGAGGGGTGTTAGGAGTAAATATATTTACAAGTAATTGAGGTGAAACTTCTCCATTTATTAGTACACCTGTTGATATAATTTCTTTAAGTTTTATATCTCTTTCAATAACAATAAGTGCCCCTGTCTTTGTTTTGGAAAGCTCTACAACTGCAATTCCTATTTTATATATATCTTCTTTTGTTTTTGACAATATATCTTTATCCAATCCAAAATATTTTGTTAGTCTGTTTGAAGATCCTAATTGTTCTAATGCACGTCTTAGTTCTGGTTGGAATAAGACTATAAGCAATATTACTCCATATGTCATAATTGTGGTTAGTAAATAGTTTAATATTTTTAAATTGAATATTGAGCTAAGCCATGTTATTACTAGTAAAAAGATTATTCCTTTAACTAATTGCATAGCTCTAGAGCCCTTTAATATTTTTACTATTTTAGCTATTATAAAAAATACTATTATAATATCTATTGCTAAAGTAATCATATTCCAAGGATTTTGTGTATAGCTTGTTAAAGTTTGACTCCAAAATTCCTTCCATTCTATCATCGGATTATTATCCATATTTTTATCTCCTATTTTTGACTTGCAAGTCTTATCATATAATAAACAAATGTATATAAAATTGATCCTATCATTAATGCACACATAAACCCTGCAATTATTTTAGTAGCAAGTTTTGTTTTGTCTATTTTTCTTTTTTCTTTCTTACTTACTGTATCTTTTTCTTTCATCTTTATTGTACCTCTCGCTTTTAAAAATATATATTATATATATCATAATTTTTGTCATTTTTCAATAATAAGAAACAATAATATTTAAATTTCATATAATATATTAAGCTATATATTTTTAGCATAATTTATAGAAAGGTGTTAGAGTTTATGGACTTTGAAGAAAAGAAATTTCCAATAAATAAAATTGATGGAGTTATAGAAAATGGTAAACAATTTGACATTGATATTGTTTTACCTGAAGATACTAGAAATGTTATATATGGAATAGTTAGAGACTGCTCTCAAAAACCTATTCAAGATGCAGTGGTTAAACTTATTGAGATTGATGAGGAATGTGGCAAAAATGTAAGAAAACCAGTATCTCACACATTTACTGATAAAGATGGAGAATTTGTATTTGGGCCATTATGTCCAGATAAAAAATATGATCTTCAAATATGGGTAAATAGAGTAAAACATGTTCAAATATGTTCTAAATGTCATAAAGATGGAAAATGTTTAAAATCACTGGAAGTTAAACCTTGTGAATTCTATATTGGAAAAAGATCAGATTTAGAAGAATGTATAGAATTAGCAAAAAAAGAGAATGATAAAAATTGTAAAATACAATATGATTTAAATAAAAAAGAGTCTATTTAGACTCTTTTTATCTTATTACATATCTGCTTAAATATAATTTATAAAACCTATTTTATTTTTCTTCTTTTGCTTCTCCATCAATTTCTTTATTTTCATTTCTTACTTCTTCATTCATTTCTTGTATTTGTGCATTTACATCACTAATCTTAACATTTTTTGTTGCTTCATTAACATCAGCTAAACTTAATTTTTGTTTGTTTCTATTTAACTTTTTTTCTGTAAATTTAGCATGAAATTCATCATAAAATTTTTTATAATCATCTAATTTTTGTTGAAGGTCTGCATCAATATTAATACCATTTAATTGCAATTTTTCTTTTAATTTGTTTAAAATCAATGGTGTAATCAATTCTTGCATATTATTAATATTAATACTTTCGTCGCCCTTTTCTATTAATTCGCGTTTAATTTTTTCCATTGTAAGCATTGAGTAATTTAATACTTTTCTTACTAGTTGAGGACTAACTTTATCGCTCTGTGCAACCATAGCAGTTATAATTCTAACTGTATGTACATCTTCTAAGCCCTTTTCCTTTATTCTTTCTTTAATTTTTGCATATCTTTTGTCATCACTATTTTCTGACATTTCATCGATAATAACCATACAATCTTCAATTGTAAAATTTCTGCTGCTTGTTCTTACACCTTTTATACCGTCTGTTCCAAAATCATTAACGTTATCAACAACATAGTCAATAACATCTTCATTTTCTGAAGATTTTACTTTCAAGAACTCTTCATCATTTTTAAGCTCATCACTTGCATACTTAAATAACTCAACAGCATTATCTATTGCAGCCCCCATAAATCCTTTATCTTTACACAAATCAGGATTATCTATAAGTATTTGCTCTATTTCACAATTTCTAGCAATCTCTTTTTTTATACTTTCATTATTGGTATTAATTAAAGTATATATAAAATCATTATCTTTTTTTAAATCGACACTTATATATTTAACAATTTCTGGATTTGTTTCAATATTTTCTACAATGAATTGTTTATTATTACTTATTGGCGTATTTTCTAATAAATATGGTTCTGATTCTACTATTTCAGATGCTAATTCTAAATTGTTTTGTAAACTTGGAGAATAATACTCATATACTTGAAAAGTATCTAATGTATTTTTAACAGCATATAATAGCGGTTCCATAAAGTCTATATCTGCTCTAACTTCTATTGGCAATTCTAATAATTTTTGAAAGTTTCTATTTTTTAATTCATCTAATAGAGTTTGAGAATATGCTCCACTTTCTTCTATATCATCTATTGTTAAACCCTTCGTATTTTCAAATCTTTTCATATGATACTCCTTATTTTAAAATATAATTAGTACATTTTACTAATTCACATTATAACATAAGATTTTGTTTTGTCACATAAATTTCCAAAATATATTTAATAGTAAATAACTATATTCTATTTTTATAATAACTTTCTGATAAGTATATAGCACCTAATGGATTATGTGCTAATGCTCTATCTTTTACTGCAAATACTGTAACTGGCGCTTCAGAGTATTTAAAAAACAATGTATCATGTCCTACGCATAAACCTAATATAACATTAAAATCAGTCTTTCTATCATTTAAAAATTTTGCTTGTGCAATTGGATTACACATTGGTACATTACAATTTTCTATTCCTATGAACTCTCTATTTACATTTCCTACCTTGCATATAATTGATTCTACATCGAATCCATATTTTCTTAATATTTGTGCAGTAATAAATGCTTCTTCCGAAAGACCAATACAAAAAGCTAGTCCTATTTTTTTGTACCCCATTTCTTTTGCAAAATCCACAATTTCTTTTATTCTTGGTTTTGCTCCATAATTGTCCATTACAACTTTTGCAGATACATTTGCTATTTTATAATTTTCTTCATTTTCATATTCTTTTAATATTTCTTCAAAATTATTATTTGCAGTAGGACAATTTTTAGGTGCACTTTTTAAATCTCCTGTATTACAAGAGTGTTTTTGACAATAAGCACATGTAAGTTCCATAAAACACCTCCTTTAATTTAATAATTTCCTAATTATATCTTCTAAAATCACTTTTATTTCTTCATCCTTAATTATCACCCTTTTATATACTATTTGGTTTGCTAATCCATGAGAATAAAACCTAATATCTCTACAGATTTTTTCACTTTCTTTTTTGCTAATATTATAATTCTTTGATATTTTTTCTATCACAATCTTATTCTGCTCTGATTCTAATATTTGTTTTAATGTTCTGCTTTCCGAAAGTTCACTATAAAAAATTGTTTTAAATAAATTCGGATTATTTTTTGCATATATAACTAAATTATAGCTTATAGAAAATAAATAATCGTTTTCAACAGTGTTTACTTTAACATATTCTAAGTATCTTTTCTTTATTTCGTTATATGTTTGTTTTTTTAGATCTTCCATATTTATAAAGTTTCTAAATATTGGTTGAGTAGAAATATTCATAAATTTTGCCAAATCTCTAGCATTTATATACTCAACTCCATGTTTTTCTATGTACTCGATAGTTTTTTCTAATATATATTTTTTATCATATTTTTCTATATTTGCCATAACAATCTCCTTAATAAATAACATCTGTTATTTATTATATGCTGTTATTTTTATTTTGTCAAGTAAAAAAGATGGATTATCTTCATCCACCTTTTATGTTTCACTTAGATTTATTTTTTTGTTTTTAACTAATTCATATACTTTATCAAACAATTTATTTATTGGATTAATTACTATCTTTTCAAGAATTATTGATAATATCAGTGTTATTAGAAAAATTGTTATATAAAAAACTAATACTCCTAATAAATTTTCTTGTACAGTAATATATTCTAATGTTTTTACAATAATGAAATTATGTAATAAGTAAAAAATATATGTATACCTTGCTATATAATTTACTACCGGTTTAATTTTTTCACTTTTTATCTTTTTATTTATTATTATTAAGTAGATTGCAAAAGCTTGAAAAGTAAGAAAAATTCCAGGATTTTTAAATTCATAGTAATATATAATATAGATGTTTATAAAATTAACTATAATAAAAGATAGTACTCCTAGAAAATACAAGATTTTTCTATTTTTCTTTTCTTTAAATAAATCTTCAATTACATAACCAGCAAAATAATAAAAATGCCATCCTAACATTTCACCTATACCCATTTGAAATACTGCATTAATGCCAAAGAAATTATGGTACATACTTAAAAAATTTATAACAATACATATGATTAAAAACATTTTCTTTTCAAACATCTTCATATTTTGCAACATTTTAGAGTAAAATGGTGTTAAAATTAATATTCCAATTAATGTATATATAAACCAATAAGTATGTTCTATACTATTTGTAATAAAATTAAGATAAAATCTATTCATATTTCCGTTTTTTATTAATTGTATAATTACAGAAACTATTAAAAGCGGTATAATTATAGATTTAAATTTGTTTTTATAGTATAATATGTAATCTTCTTTTTTATTAAATTCTTTTTTCAAATTAAGTCTTCCACTTAACATGAAAAATAATGGATTACACAATATAAAAAAGTTGTCTAATACATTATATAACTCTCCTCTTTTAACAACATATGCTATTATATGAACACTTAAAGTCATAAGCATAAATATTATTCTCATTAAGTCATATTTAAAAATATATTCTTTTTTTTCCATTTTACACCTCAGTTATATTAACTTTATAGCATATCTGTTTTTTAAAATCAATGTTTATTATTAATAAAAAAGATGGAAATTCAAATAATTCCCATCTTCTTTATTACTTGTTTTCCCTTTTTTAATATTTTCTTGCCATTTGTACTATCTGTATACATCATTATTGCACCAGCAGTAATTATACTTCCCATAATTAATCCTTTTGTAAATTTCATACCAACCCTCCAAATTTTATTTCTTTGGTATTAGTATCTCTTTTTTTAATATTATTATTCTATATTTTCATCTTTTATATAATACTTTGTCCCTACCATTTTATCTGGTAGATATTGTTGCTCTACAACATGTCCCGGATAATCATGTGGGTATTTATATCCTTTGTGATACCCTAATTCTTTCATTCCTTCAGCTGGTGCATTTCGTATGTGCATTGGAATTTCTCCAGTATCACTTTTTGAAACATCTTCTAAAGCTTTATTTATTGCCAAATATGAAGCATTTGATTTTTTTGATGTTGCTACATAAATAGCCGCTTCTGATAAAATAATTCTTGCTTCTGGCATTCCAATAAAATGCACAGCTTGCATCGCAGCATTTGCAACAACTAATGCATTAGGATTAGCCATTCCAACATCTTCAGATGCACAAATTGTTATTCTTCTTGCTAAAAATAAAGGATCTTCTCCAGCATTTAAAGCTCTTGCTAGATAAAAAACGCTTGCATCTGGATCACTTCCTCTCATAGATTTAATAAATGCACTAATATTATCATAATGGCTATCTCCAGATTTATCAAATATTGCCTTTTTCTTTTGCATGCTATCTGCTGCTATTTCTTCTGTTATATGAATATATCCATCTTTGTCCATCTTTGTAGTAAGTACAGCTACTTCAAGTCCATTTAATGCTGTCCTTACATCTCCACCAGAAATTTGAGCAATTGTTTTTAAAGTACTTTCATCAATTTTAATATTATATTCTCCCAATCCATCTTTTCTTATTAATGAATTCTTTAAAATTTCTAATATTTCATCTTCAGTAAGTGGTTCTAATTTAAATACCATCGATCTAGAAATTAAAGCTTTATTAACTTCAAAAAATGGGTTTTCAGTTGTTGCACCAATTAAAATTACAGTTCCATCTTCAACTGCAGGTAAAAGTGCATCTTGTTGAAGCTTATTAAATCTATGTATCTCATCTATAAATAATATACATTTACCTGTAGGATTTAAAAATAGATTTTTACTGTCATCAATAACTTTTTTAATATCAGCAATTCCTGCTGTAACTGCATTTATTTTTTCAAATTTATATTTAGTTGTTTCGCTTATAACTTTAGCAAGTGAAGTCTTTCCACATCCTGGTGGTCCATACAAAATTATGCTAGATAATCTATCTGCCATAATAGTTCTATATAATATTTTATCTTTTCCTAATATATGTTTTTGGCCAACATATTCATCTAGTGTCTTTGGACGCATTCTATATGCCAATGGTTTATCAAAATTCATAGTTTTCTCCTATTTTCTTGAAAGATATTTTAATCCTAGTTTTATCATTTCCTCTAATTTCATATCTTTTGTATCTATCTTTTCAAATACCTTCTCTATATCCTTTTTATTATATCCTAATACTTGAAGTGCTGATACTGCTTCTTCTTTCTCTTCGCTTAAATCTATTTCTTCATTTTTAGCTGTCTTTTCTGGCTTTATATCTTTATCTTTTAGTTTATCCTTTAACTCCAAAATAATTCTTGCTGCTGTTTTTGCGCCAAGTCCAGGAATTTTAACTAAGCTTGATGTATCATTAGATACAACAGCTATTGCAAAACGTGATGGTTCAATATTTGCTAATATATTTAAAGCAGATTTTGCTCCAACCCCGCTAACAGAAATCAAAAGTTCAAACATGTTTAGTTCTTCCATTTCTAAGAAACCATATAAGCTTTGTTCATCTTCTCTTACTTGATGATATGTGTATACTATAACTTTTTCTCCGATATCTCCTATTTTTTCTATTGAACCTTCAGACATAAATACTTTATATCCTATTCCACCTACATCTATTATTACAAATCCATTTGATTTTATTTCTAATATTCCTTTAACAAAAGCAATCATCGTTTTTCTCCTTCCAAAATATATTCTAACATATATTTATTTTTTTTCAAGTTTTTATTATTTACTTTAATTTTGCTTTTTGTTATACTTATATATATGAGGTAAATTATGAAAAATTATTACGAAGAATTAGAAGTTAATCCAAATGCTTCTAAGGAAGTTATAGAAAAAGTATATAAAGTTTTAGCAAAAAAATATCATCCAGATATGAATTCAGGTGCTGATAAAGCTGCTGCAGAAGAAAAGTTTAAAAGAGTAAGCGAAGCATATGAAGTTTTGTCTGACGATGAAAAAAGAAGAAAATATGATTTAAGCTTACAAAATACAGAAAAAACAATATCATATGATGAATATATAAAAGTAAAAGAAGAAAAGGATGCTGTTGCACGTAAATTATCAAATCTTCAAACTTCTATTGATAATTATAATCAACAAATTAGAAATAATTATCGTCCTACTTATAATTACACTTATTCTAATAGGCATAAACCATCTAAACTTGAATTATATATACAAAAGTTAAAAAAGAGACTTGAAAATTTTTTTATATTCGTTCTTTTTGTCGTAACAATAATATTAATGATAAATGCTTTCTTGCATAGTGAGTTCTTAAAATTTTTAATTAAATAAGTATAAATTTCTATAGGTTAAATTATACTATCAGTATAATTTAACCTATAACTTTCTGTGAAAACATAATTTATAATGCTATATTTACTCATAGATTAAGTTGTTTAGGAGGTAAATATGGTATTAGATTATTCAATTATTGGGGAACGATTAAAAAAAGCAAGAAAAAACAAAAAATTAACCCAAGAACAATTAGCAGAAAAACTAGATGTATCAGTTGCTTTCTTAAGTAGAGTGGAACGTGGTGATGTAAGAGTAAATTTAACTAGATTAAATCAAATATGTGATACTTTAGGTGTAACTCTCGTATATGCATTAACAGGAAATGAAACTAATTCTAAAAATTATTTATCTGATGAATTTTCTAATCTTTTAAAAGAATGTTCTCCTGAACAAGCCAAATTAATTTATGGTATTGCTAAAGTTATAGTAAATGAAAAAAAGTAAATAAATAAAATAAAAAAAATAAAGTGTTAACACTTTATTTTTTTTGGATTTTTTTAAATTTTGTTTTAAATTAATTCTAATATAACTACTTCTGCTGCGTCACCTTTTCTTTGTCCTTTTTTAATAATTCTAGTATATCCGCCAACTCTACCTTCATATCTAGCAGCTATATCATTAAATAATTTACTTGGTAAATCTACACCTTCAACTTTATTTATTTTTCTCATTATTTTTCTTCTAGCATTTAATCTTGAAGGCATATCTTTTTGTCTGCTTTCAGTAGTTTCTTCTTTAACTACTTTTGCATATTCTTTGCCATTTTTGCTTTTTACTATCTCAGTAGCTTTATTTCCTTTGCTATCAAGTTTTGCTTTAACAACTTTTACTTCTACTGTTTCAAAATTATCTTTTTCTTTAATTGCAAGAGCTATTATGCTATCAGCTATTGCTTTAACTTCTTTTGCTCTAGCTTCTGTAGTTTCAATTTTTTCACGTAATATTAAATCAGTTGTTAAACATTTAAGCATTGCTAATCTTTGATCTGTTGTCTTACCTAATTTTCTATTTGTAGCCATTTATTTCACCCTTTCTAAATAATCTTAATCTTCGTTTTCTTTAAAATCTAACCCTAATGAACGTAATTTATTTGTAACTTCATCAAATGATTTCTTTCCAAGATTTCTAACTTTAAGCATTTCTGCTTCAGTTTTATTTGTTAGATCTTCTACTGTAGATATACCTACTCTCTTCAAACAATTGAATGATCTAACAGATAATTCTAACTCTTCGATTGACATTTCTAAAACTTTTTCTTTCATAGATTCTTCTTTTTCAACCATTACTTGTGTATTCTTTGTTGCTTCTGATAAATCTATAAATAAAGCTAAATGTTCTGTCATAACTTTTGCAGCCAAGCTTAAAGCTTCATCTGCTTTAAGACTACCGTCTGTCCAAACTTCTATTACCAATTTATCAAAGTCAATCATTTGTCCAACCCTAGTACTTTCTACTGTATAATTAACTTTTTTAACTGGTGTATATATTGAATCAATTGGTAACATTGCTATATCTTGATTTGGTTTTTTATTTTTACTTGCTATATTATATCCTCTACCTTTGTCTGCTGACATTTCCATTACCAATTTTCCGCCTTCGCTAACTGTTGCTATATGTAACTCTGGATTTAATACTTCTACTGTTCCATCTGTAATAATATCTCCTGCTGTAACTTCACCTTCACCATTAAATTCAATTTTTAATATTTTATCTTCATTGTCATGAGATTTAAGTCTTACGCCCTTTAAGTTTACTATTATTTCTGGAACATCTTCTACAACATTTGGTATTGTAGAAAATTCATGTACAACACCTTCTATTTTTACTCCTGTGATTGCACATCCAGGTAGTGAAGAAAGTAATATTCTTCTTAAAGAATTTCCAAGTGTTACACCATATCCTCTTTCTAATGGTTCGCAAACAAATTTAGCATAATTATTCTCTTCATTAATTTCTAGACATTCAATATTTGGCTTTTCAAATTCTATCATTTTTACCTCCTAATTTAGAAGATTGATATTTTAAAATATCTAACTTCTAACTTCCAACATTTATACTTTAAGTATAACCTATTAAGATATTTCTTAATTATAATTTCTAAATTCTATTTAGAATAAAGCTCTACTATTAAATGTTCTTCAACTGCTAAGTCTACATCTTCTCTAGAAGCTAATCTTATTACTTTTCCAGATAAGTTTTCAGCATCTTTTTCAAGCCATGCTGGAATTGGTCTAGCTGCATTTGCTTCTACATTTTCTTTTATTATAGCAGTATCTTTCTTTATTTCTCTAACAGAAATTATATCACCTGGTTTTACTAAATATGATGGTATATCAACCTTTTTACCATTTACATCAAAATGTCCATGGTTTACAAGTTGTCTTGCTTGAGGTCTTGAACTTCCATATCCTAATCTATATACAACATTGTCTAATCTGCTTTCTAATATTTGTAATAATCTTTCACCAGTAATTCCTTTATTTTTAGCAGCCATTTCAAAATATTTTCTAAATTGTCTTTCTCCAACTCCATAGAATGATTTAGTTTTTTGTTTTTCTCTTAACTGTGTTCCATATTCAGAAAGTTTTGCTTTCTTTTGTCCATGTTGACCTGGAGCATAATTTCTTCTTGAAACACTACATTTATCTGAATAGCATCTTGAACCTTTTAAGAACAATTTTTGTCCTTCTCTACG